>Ga0310696_10002593_pt1 | contig 23688 bp, 23 predicted proteins | sample AusTroGonzalo_MG_4_FD_203885 | JGI IMG/M metagenome (GOLD analysis project Ga0310696, IMG submission 203885) | Bovine rumen microbial communities from tropical cattle in Woodstock, Queensland, Australia - Gonzalo_02 (v2) (version 2) | ecosystem: Host-associated > Mammals > Digestive system >...
TTCGCACGGGGTCTTGCCCTGGTAGCCGAGGAGCATCTTGCCGTAGCCTTCCGTCATCTTGAACCACGTACCGCGGCCTGCGGCCTGGTTCAGGGTGTTCATGTAGGCCTGCTGGAAGTAGAACTGAGAAACCGGCGTCACAGAAGAGGCAAAGCCACCGCGGCGCACGCATTCGCTCATGTTCTCGATAACCTTCGGGAACAGGTGGAAGGTCTTGGTTTCGCGCATCATGAGGGTGTTGGCGGTAAGAGCGCCACCCGGCATGGGGCTGAAGATCACGTCGGTCGTAATCTGGCGGGCCTCGGGCGGGAAGTTGTAGTCCTTGAGGCATTCGACGGCGACGTTGTTCGCTTCCATGAGTTCCGGAATGTGATCGTCGACGATGCTGTCTTCACCGAGGGCGAGCTTGTAGTCCGTACCCTTGAGGGCGTGGAACATGGAGAACAGGTCGGGCTGAGCCGTACCGCCAGAGAGCGGCTTGCGGCCGAGGTCGACACCGTCGGCGCCACCTTCGATAGCGGCCTTGTACTGGGCCACACCGGTACCGCAGGTGTCATGGCTGTGGATGCGGAGTTCCACCTTGTCGCCGAGGAGCTTGCGGGCGCGCTTGAAGGTCTCGTAAACCTTGGTCGGGTTCGTGGTACCGGAAGCGTCCTTGAAGCACACGGAGGCGAACGGAACGCCCGCGTCAAGGATGTTGCGGAGGATGCGTTCGTAGAATTCCGGGTTGTGGGCGGCGTTGAGGTCGCATCCCGGAGGCAGTTCCATCATGGTCACCACGACTTCGTGTTCCAGACCGGCGTCGGTAATGCACTTGCCGGAGTAGATCAGGTTGTTCACGTCGTTGAGGGCGTCGAAGTTACGGATGCGGGTCATGCCGTGCTTCTTGAACATGTCGGCATGGAGCTTGATCATGTCGCGCGGCTGCGGGGCGAGGGCCACCACGTTGATGCCGCGGGCGAGGGTCTGCAGGCGGACGTTCGGGCCCACCACGCGGCGGAACTCGTCCATCATGTCGAAGGCGTCTTCGCCGCAGTTCTGGTAAAGGGCCTGGAAACGGGCGCCACCACCAGCTTCAAAGTGGGTGATGCCGGCCTTGCAGGCAGCTTCCACCGCGGGCATGAAGTCCTTGGCGAACACGCGGGCACCGAAAATAGACTGGAAACCATCGCGGAACGAGGTATCCTGGAACTTGATCTTTTTCATAGTGTTTTCCTGTGGGATAAATCCCTTGTTTTACTGTATAATTAAAATACGGGGGATAATTTAGCAAGTTTTGCGTGTGGCGAGCGCGGCGCGGGTGCGACAGGCGCCATATATAGGGATTGTCATTACAAAACCGTGACAAAAAGGGTGTGATTTATTCCACATTGGAATATAAATTTTCGGCGGAAGTCCCCTTTTTCGCGAAAAAAATCTATAATTACATGCATCCAAAGCACCCCTGATATGGCGATTTTGGTTCAAAAAAGCGATTTTTGCGTCAGCTCCGCGTTGTTATGACACAAATATGACAAAAGTTTGACAAAACTATTGCTTTTTGAAAAAGAATTGTGTATATTAGGGAATGTAAACGAGTCGGACGCTCAATTCCGGGCCGGGACTCAAAAAAGTGTGTCACAAACAACAAGGAGTACACTATGAAGAAACAAGGTTTTACCCTCATTGAATTGATGGTCGTGATCGTGATCATGGGCATCCTCGCCGCCGTCGCAGTTCCCAAACTGTTCGGCATGATCGCCAAGTCCAAGGCTTCGGAAGTTCCGACCGCCGCCGGTACCTGGGTTAACCTCATGGATGCGTATGCTGCAGAAAAGAGCGCCGTGGGTTCTTGGTCTGAAATTGGCTACGAGGCTCCGGGTACGATGAACTCTGCAAAGACCAGTAGCACCACCAGTGTGATTGGTTACCAGGATGGTACTTCCGGTGATTACAGAACCTGGACCGCTACGGCTAAGAACGCCTTGAACGATTGCACTGGGTCGTGGTCTTTGAAGGCTGCGGCAACTGCCACCAACGTGACGGTTGAAGATAACAACAGTGATGGCAACTGCCTGGCCTTGACTCCGAACTGGAATGCTCTCTACAGGAGCGGTTCGTAATCCTAACTGCTTAATTAAAAAGGACGGGCTTTAGCTCGTCCTTTTTTTGTTGCTAATCTTTTCATGGTAAACTATATTTATCGTATGAAACTGAAGGCGTTGCTTGAAAAAGATTTGTTTGTCGCTGTTGTGTTGAACGTTGCCGTTGTACTGTTAAGTTTTTTCATATGCAATGGGCATTATAGTTCTTTGGATGATTTCTTTATGCATTCGGTTTTAACCGGAGCATATGGCTCGGAATACGATGTTCACATGTATTTTGTAAACGCCTTGTACGGTTATTTGCTTAAGCCATTCTATTTACTTCTCCCGACATTTGGATGGTACTCTTTTTTTGAGACAGTGGCGGTATTCTTGTCGTTCACGGCGATATGCTATGTTTTATTAAAACGATGTGGACGAAAACTAGGTTTGGCTCTTTCTGTTTTGGTTCTTGTTTGCGTCTCTCCAGACTTCTACTTTAATGTGGCTTTTACTCAATGTGCTGGAATTCTTACTTCCGCGGGGATTTTTCTATTTGCTGCGGGTGATGAAGAGCGACGTGTACGATATTTGGTTGTTGCGTGCCTTTTTTTTGCTTGGGGAATAGTTTTTCGAGAGATGATGTTTCTCATGGGAATGCCTGTATTTGCAACAATCTTGTTTTTTAGCTTCTTACGTCATCGTTGTTTTTGGAAAGGGACCCTTGTTGCGTTATTTGCTGTAGCGTGCGTTTATGGGGGGGTGACAAAATTTAATGAATTGCATTTCAGAAACAATGATTATAGTTATTATGCCGCTTATCAAGGCGCGCGAGCTTTTTTTGCAGATGGAGATTATTATGACACAGAAGGATTTTCTGCAGAATTGGATGAACGAGGGATTGGGAGTCGGAATTTTAGATATTTGCGAGCATGGTATTTCTATGATAGCGATGTATTTCATTTGGATAGTCTGAAGGCGCTCATAGATATTGCTGAGAAATATCATTATGAACCAAATTATATTAAATTCCCTTTCGCGATTATGAGGGCCATTTCAAGCTCTCTGTTGCGAGGAAGCGTGTGGTGCTGGGCGCTAATTTGTTTGGCTTTGATTTACTTCTCTAATCGTAAAAATTGGTGGGTGCCGTGGATCTCATTAGCCTTAATTGGGATGCCCTATGCATATTTACTTTTAGTGAATCGTGTGGTGGAACATGTTGAATCTGGTATTTGGGCCTTGGCGGTTCTGTTTGTTGTTTTCTTTATCAATAGAGATGATTTTCAAAAAAACAACCAAAGTAAAAGTTTTATACAAATTATTTTCCTGATTTGCCTAATGGCTGTAATTGTGAATACGGCCAATATCGTCTTTGATAGAGAATCAAAAAATGGTGTTGTAGAATCGGGAAAAAAAGCCGATTGGACTAACTTTGTACAATATGCAAAAAAACATCCCGATGATGTGTTTTTATTGCCGTTTGAAAGTTACAAGGATATGGCTGCCCATATAGGAAATACTCACGAAGCAATTAAACCGGGCTCTCTAAATAATATACATTCAACGGGTTATTGGAATATTCATTTGCCGGCGATTGAATCAGAATTAGAAAAAAGGGGAGTTTCCAATTTGTTTCGAGACGTAAAGAACGATAATGTTTATGTGATGGGAGACGGACAATCAAGGTCGCTAGTTCCATTTTATGAAGATCACTATCACGAAAAACTTATCATTGATACGCTTCGTTACTTCGGAAGTATGCCGTTACTTAAGTATCACTTAAAGGAGCAAGAATGAAGATGAGAAGACTCAATCTAATTCTTTTCTCTGTTACGTTAGTGCTATTGGTTGTGCTTCCGATTGCATGTGGAAATAAGTTTTTGTCACTGCCTGGTAATCCGTGGCATTTATCCCCATTTAATAGTGGTGACTCTTTATCAGAGGTGTATGAAGATCGTTACCGAATGTTTGATGCGTATGCGTTAATTCGTCATATTGAGGATACAACGCAAACAACTGTTTCCGTGATGATTGACGGCTGGGGCGTCCCGTATGATGAAAATGTGCTTGCAGAAGATTTCGCTCTATTTGACAAGAAAATAACTCAATATGCTCTTCATAAGAGATTGCTCGGGCATACGGCGCATGCGGAGGCGGTTGAGATGAGGTCGGGCTTTGAAGGAGGCCTGTTTTTAAGAAGTGGCGACTCTGTCGAATGTGCTCGGATTGAAGAACCGTTCGCATATGGAATGAAACAGATGTATTGTTGTCAAAAATGTACAGGTAATGAAGTCTTAAGTGTGCTGGATTCCGTCCTGTCTGATACGGTCTGGAAACGTATTGCATGGACTGATCGCGAAACCAATTTGGGTGATCGAACGAAGTTGTATGATGTACTTCGCCGACTTGCGGAAATAGCGACTCATCACCCTAATACGCAATTTATAATTCAGGGAACCCATCGCCCAATTCTTGGAACACCCGAAACTAGACGTGAATATATTGCGCATTGGGTTCCAGCGGTCTTTATAAACTGTGGCCTTAAACCAGAAAAGAATTAATTTTTTATCGTTTAGATTATGAGAATTCCTTTCAATAAGCCACCCTTTGTTGGGCTTGAATTTGACTATATCAAGCAGGCCGTGGAAAGCGGTAAGATTTGCGGTGATGGCGCGTACAACCTCCTGTGCCATGCTTGGCTGGAAAAACATACGGGCGCGGTCAAGGCACTCATGACCACTAGTTGTACGCATGCTCTGGAAATGTCCGCCCGACTTTGCAACATTGGTCCTGGGGACGAGGTTATTATGCCTTCGTTTACCTTCGTGAGTACGGCCGATGCCTTTGTGTCACAGGGCGCAAAATGCGTTTTTGTGGATATCCGCCCTGACACAATGAATCTGGACGAAAAACTCATCGAGGACGCGATTACCGAAAAGACCAAGGCTATAGTTCCAGTACATTATGCGGGCGTTTGTTGCGAAATGGATGCCATAAACGAAATCGCAAAGCGCCATAATCTGTTTGTGGTAGAAGATGCTGCACAGGGCATGATGGCGACATATAAGGGCCGTGCGCTTGGGTCGCTGGGTGATTTCGGTTGCTATAGTTATCACGAGACAAAGAACTATAGCATGGGCGAGGGCGGTGCGTTGCTTATCAACCGTCCTGAATTTTGTGATCGTGCAGAAATTATCCGAGAAAAGGGAACCAACCGTTGCCAGTTCCATCGTGGCGAAGTTGACAAGTATACTTGGGTGGAACTTGGTTCCAGTTATTTGCCGAGCGAACTCAATGCTGCGTATCTTTATGCTGAATTGGAATGTGCGGACATTATCAACGACAACCGTATGGCCAGCTGGAACACCTATCGCGAAAGTCTTGCTCCGCTTGCTGAGAAAGGCCTAATTGAACTTGCTTGTGTTCCAGAACATTGTACGCACAATGCTCATATGTTCTATTTGAAGGTGGAGGACCTGCAGACGCGTACCGCTCTTTTGAAACATTTAGTGTATAATGAGATTCTTGCAGTGTTCCACTATGTGCCGTTGCATTCTTCGCCTGCAGGCCTTCGTTTTGGTCGATTCCATGGGGAAGACCGGTATACTACCAACGAAAGTAATCGCTTATTGCGTTTGCCGATGTTTTATGGACTAAAACGGGAAGAAATAGAATTTATTTGCTCGAAGATTCATGAATTTTTTGGAGCGTAAGGGTTAAGAGATTCTAGATATCCTAAAAAAAAAGTATATTACGAAATAGTAGGTATTTATGGTTTACCCGGAAGTGATACATGGAATGTTCGTTGACTTGCGAAGCATTACGCTTGATGATGCCGAATTTTCTTACAATATTCGGGCGGATAAACGCAACCGGGATACTGTTGGACAATTGGCTCCCTCGCTTGAGGCGCAAAAGGACTTTATCCGTTGGCAAATGCAGGAGCCGAATGATTATTATTTTGTTGTGCTGAACAAGAAAGGTGAACGAATTGGGTTGATTGGCGCTTATAATTTGCAAGGTGATATGATTGAAGTTGGTCGTGAGGTGAATGTAGGTGAACCGACAGAATCAATGGAAACGGAATTGCTTATTGACGATTTTTGCAAAAATGTATTGAAACTAAAACGAACTTGTGGTGTGGTTTATTCAAATAATAAACGGCATATTAATGAATCTCGGAAGAGAGCGAAGTATATTAAAACTGTTCAACGTGGAGGACATGACGCGTTGTATTTTGAGACGGACTTGTATGCTGAAAATAAGACGGATCAAAAAACAAGACGATTACTAAAACAATTGTACGAAAGACAAATGCGTTTTTGATGTATTCCGTATAAACACAGAGGAAATTATGAATATTGAAAATTTTATTCACCATTTTGCAGAATTACTTGAGGATTCAAATGCTGAGCAAATTACGTCATCAACGAAATATCATGATTTGGACGAGTACTCGTCATTATTGGCGTTGACGATTATTGCTATGATTGATGAAGAATATGATGTGATGATTAGAGGGGAAGATTTGCGGAATGCGCAAACAATAGAAGATTTATTTAATGTTGTTAAAGAAAAGAAACTATGAAAGAGATAAAACAAACTATTCTTGACTTTGTTGAAAGGGAATACAAACTCCCCGAAAATGTCGATTACGATTCCTTTGACTTTGTGGAAAACGGTTTCGTCGATTCTATGGGGATGGTTCAGTTTGTAACAATCCTGGAAGATGATTTTGACATTGAATTTTCTGCTGACGAATTGCTTTCAAAGGATTTTAGGACTGTAGGTGGGCTTGAAAAGCTGATTGAATGCAAGATTAATGCTAAATAAGTAAGGCTGCTATGCTGTCGTCTGTGATAAATGGAGTGAAAATTGCTGGGATTTCTAGCGCAATACCATCAACAAAAGTTGATAGTACTGCATACGATGCCGTTTTTGGCGAAGAAACGGTGCGTAAGACTATTGAGTCCACCGGTGTTTGCTCTACTTATCATTCTATAAAGCAGCAGACTGCCTCGGATTTGGCCTATGCCGCTGCAAAGAATCTACTTGAAAAACGTGGGGTGGATCCTTCCGAAATAGGGATTCTTCTGTTTATTTGTGCCCACCATGACTATATCGCGCCCGCTACTGCATTTGTGCTCCAGAAACGTCTTGGCATACCAATGGATTCGATTGTCTTTGATGTTAATTTAGGCTGTTCTGGATTTGTGTATGGACTGCAATTAGGCGCATCTCTATTAAAAACTTCGAATACAAACAAAGCACTCATTCTATTTGGCGATTCCAGTTCTAGGATGGTTTCTCCTAAAGACACTTCGTGCCTTCTATTTGGCGATTCAGGAGCGGCATTGCTTATAGAAAAAACATCTGCAGAATCTGACGTAATGTCTTTTGGCCTTAAAAGCGATGGCAATAGGTTTAATGAAATCTATGTCCCTGCTGGTGGCTTTAGGCATATGGATTGTCCACGTGACCTGCGGATGGAAGATGATGGCAGGGAACGTTCCGGCTACCACTCTCACATGGATGGAACTAACGTATTTGTTTTTTCGGTGACGGATGTTCCTAACCTTGTGCGTGATTTTATGAAGGAGAATTGTTTGACACCGAATGATGTTGACGTGCTCTTCATGCACCAGCCGAACTTGTTTATTATAAAGAATCTGCTGAGGAAACTGAAAATTCCAAAGGAAAAGGCTCCTATGACCATCGATAAGTATGGTAATACGAGTGCGGTTTCGATTCCCATTACGCTTTGCGATTACTACGGAGACCATAAAGACGGCGTGAAGCAAATGCTGTTCCTTGGTTTTGGTGTTGGCTTGTCTTGGGGCGTTTCTTACATGCCTGTGGATACGGATGTGATATGCCCCGTTATAAAGACGGATGAATTTTTTGAGGATGGGTTTTAAATGGTTGATTTTTTTAAAATAAAAAACAAACACATTCTTGTTACCGGAGCGTCGTCTGGTATAGGAAGGGAAACTGCCAAACTTTTGAGCAAATTTGGAGCAGTAGTTTCTGTTGTCGCAAGAAGGGAGGACGCTCTTAAGGAAACTATTTCTGAACTGAATGGCGATGGACATCGTTATTATGTCTGTGATTTGGCTAATACAGAATCTATAGGTGATTTGGTGGAAAATGTTGTAAATGCAATGGGTCCCATAGATGGTTTTATTCATTGTGCGGGGATTGGTGCGAATATTCCTGTAGTAGCAACTAAATTTCGTACCATTGATTCGCTTATGAAAACGAATTTTTATTCTTTTGCTGAACTTATTCGCTTGCTGTCAAAAAAAAATAATAGTAATGATGGCGCGAGTTTTGTTGGAGTAAGTTCGGTTGCTTCTTTGAAGGGTGACAAATCGCAAGGGGCATACGCTGCATCAAAAGCTGCAATGAATGCTTACATTCATCCCGCTGCAAAAGAGTTGGCAAAAAGATTTATTAGGGTGAACACTGTTGCTTTTGGTGTGATAAAAAGCGAAGCGTATGAACGGTTTCTTGAATTTGGTGGGCAGGACTCCGCTCTTCAGAACCAATATCTTGGTTATGGAGAGCCTTCTGATGCTGCGAATTTATTGGTGTTTATGGTGAGTGAGGCGTCAAGACTCATTACGGGGACCACTATAATCTGTGATGGTGGATATACCTCGTAAGGAATTAGAAATAAGATAGAGTTTGGGTATTTGATATGAGAAGCTTGCTTGCTAATCTTTTTTACGAAAATACTAGGTTGGCTCCGGATAAGGAAGCTATCTGGTGTGATGGTAAATCTATCTCATATGCCGAAATGGCGGAACTTGTAAGCCGATATTCTAACCTTCTTGTGAGTCTGGGTGTTTCCCATGGGGATCATATTGCGGTTCCTATGAACAACAGCATTGAATCGGTTGCTCTGTTTTTTTCTGCGGCAGACCTTGGGCTGTGTGTTGTTCCTTTAAATCCGTCCCTGCCGTTTGATGCCATTAAAGTCGCGATAAGGGCTGGCAATATCAAGCACCTGATTGCCCGAAAGATTTTTTTTGCGGAATGCGAAAAGAATGGTGGAATAGATATACCTGGTTTTTCTATTTGCCTGGATCAGGAATATCCAGGAACGGTTCCTTTTGAAAAGATAAAAGAAATGCCTGCGACTAGGCCTGAACTGGATTATGACGTGGAGGATGACGAGAGCCTGATTCTTACCATGACTTCGGGCTCGACGGGAACTCCAAAACCCATTGATATCAGCCAAAGGAATAAGTATGAACGTTCTATGGCTCATATCAGGGTATACAACTTGACCAAGGATGACAGAATCCTTGCGGCTACGCCTTTGTACCACTCCTTGGCGGAGCGACTTGTAATTTTACCGCTAATTTTAGGCGCAACATCTATTCTGCTTCCTCGTTTTACTCCGGCAATTTGGCTTAAATGTGCCGAAGAGCAAAAACCGACATTCACTATTGCAGTTTCCGCCCAATTGGCCCAAATACTTGAATTGTTGAGACTGCCGGAAGCTCCGTCTATTACCAGTTTCAGAAGCATAGTTTCTTCTTCGGCCCTGCTTGAGGCGTCTGTTAAATATGAGCTGATTGAACTTTTGAAATGTGAATTCCATGAAATGTATGGAGCGTCCGAAGTTTCTACGGTTACGGATATCTGCTTTCAAGAGACGCCGGACAAGCAAAAGTCTGTCGGGAAGGCTTTTGATGAAGCCGAAATTCGAATTTTGCGAGAAAATGCTGATGATGGGGCTATAACTGATTGTGCACTTCATGAAGTCGGGGAAATTGCTGTCAAATCAAAGCTCCAGTGTAAGGGCTATTATAAGCAGGAGCAAATGATGCAGGTTGCGATGTTTGAGGGATTTTTCCGTACGGGCGATTTGGGCTACATGGATGAAGATGGGTATCTGTATTTCGCTGGTCGAAAAAAAGAACTCATTATTACGGGCGCCATTAATGTTTATCCAAACGACATTGATGCCGTTGTCGGAAAACTGCCCGAAATAGAAGAATGTGCGGCTTTTTCCTACCCGGATGAGCGGCTAGGGGAAATTGTTGCCTTGGCTGTTGTTGCGAAGGAAGGGTTGGAAATAAATCTTCGCGCGCTGAGGAATTACTGTGCTCGAAATCTTGCCGATTTTCAGCAACCCCACAAGTTTTTTGTTGTAGATAAACTGCCTAGAAATGCTATGGGCAAACTTCAAAGAATGGCTATCCTGGATTACATACGATGAAAGACATTGTGACAGTAGGTGTTGTCGGGGCAGGGAGAGCTCTTGAACTCCATGCTTTTGGGTACAAGAGGTCTAACATCCCTTGCCGTTTGAAGACTGTGATGGCTAGGCGTCCGGAGCAGATTCAAAGGGCTATTGACCTGTATGGCTTTGAAAAGGGTGCTACCGAGTATTCGGAACTCTTGAACGACCCTGAGATAGATGTTATTGACATCTGTACGCCTCCGTATGTTCATAAGGAAGAAATCATACAGGCGATGCGGGCCGGGAAGCATGTTATTTGTGAAAAACCTCTTGCTGGTTATTTTGGACGACCCGGGGATCCGGAACCAATTGGCGAAAAGGTTTCCAAGAAATACATGTACGAATGCCTGTTGCAGGACCTTGATGAACTCAGGAGTGTTATTGCAGAATGCGGCAGAACGTTTATGTATGCCGAGAATTTTGTCTATGCGCCTGCAGTTCTTAAGGCCGGTGAGATTATCAGGGCGAAAAAAAGCCGTATTCTTTATATGAAGGGTGAGGAAAGCCTTAAGGGGTCCAGTTCTGCCGTTGCAGGTGACTGGAATAAAACGGGTGGCGGCATCTTTATGAGAAACGGTGTTCACCCGCTTGGGGCGATTCTCTATTTAAAGAAGCAGGAATCTATCGCTTTAAATCAGAAAATATTCGTAAAAAGTGTTGTTGGCGACATGGGCTATGCAACAAAAAGCCTTTCCGAACACGAACATAGGTACATTTCGGCTCAACCCCATGACGTTGAGGATGCGGGTACGGCGGTTCTTACGTTTACCGATGGAAGCAAGGCTACGGTTATCTCAACGGACAATCTGCTCGGTGGTAGTAAAAACTATGTTGAGGTCTATGCCAATGATACGGCCATCAACTGTCGCTTGACCATGAACGATGCGATGGAAACATACATGGTCGATGATGAAGGTATGGATAATGTTTACCTTTCCGAAATGTTGCCGATAGTGACTGGCTGGAATAAACCCTTTGTTGCTGACGAAATGTTGCGTGGCTACTGTAATGAAATTGTCGACTTTATGAGCTCTGTTTTGTACAACAAGGAACCTGAATGCGGATTCGATTTAGCGGCCCGCGTAATGAAAGTGACATATGCTGCTTATTATTCTGACGAAGAAGGCCGCAGAATAGATATTTCGTAAAATTCAGAAAAACATCTGAGGTGCGCATGCCTAAGTTTTCTTTTGTTATTCCTTGCTACAGGTCCGAAAATACCATCTCTAAGGTGGTGGACGAAATCAAAAGCGAGATGGCCGCAAAACGGCCTAGCGACGATTTCGAAATTGTGCTGGTGAACGACTGTAGTCCTGATGGTGTCTGGAAGGTCATCGAGAAGATGGCTGCCACTGAAGACAATATCATTGGAGTTAATCTAGCCAAGAACTTCGGCCAGCATTCTGCTCTGATGGCCGGCTATGGCAAGTGCTCTGGTGAATATGTTGTTTCTTTGGATGATGATGGCCAAGCTCCACTTGATTCTTTGAACGATTTGATTTTAAAGCTAGAGGATGGCTACGATGTGGTGTATGCCTATTATCGCGAAATCAAACAGAATTTGTTTAGGCGTTTTGGCTCTTGGATGGCGGGACTCATGGGTAGGTTTATGCTAGACCCGCCCAAGGATATGAAGGGTAGTAGCTTTTATGTGGCTCGCGGTTTTGTCATTCGCGAAATGTGCAATTACAGGAACGCATTCCCTTATCTTGTTGGACTTGTTCTGCGCACTACCCGCAAAATAGCCTGGGTAGAAACCCAACATCGTTCTCGTTTGGAAGGAACTTCGGGCTATTCGTTTGTACGTCTGCTTGGACTTTGGCTCAATGGTTTTACTGCATTCTCTGTCAAGCCGCTACGTGCTAGTACCTTCTTAGGTTTTTTCTTCGCTTTTTTAGGTTTTGCTTTCTCGATAGTTGTGGTTGTCCGTAGGTTGCTTGGCCTAACAACAGTAGATGGCTGGAGTACCATTATTGCGTTGATCCTGATTATCGGTGGCTGTATCTTAGTGATGCTCGGCCTTATCGGTGAATACATTGGCCGTATCTACATCTGCATCAACGAATCTCCACAGTACGTGATTAAGGAGATTGCTTGTAAGGTTCGGTCAAATGAACGGTAATTACATTTGCAAAAAATGTTGTGCTAGTTGTTCCGTTCGTCTTTTTTTGGCCTTAGAAACCTAGAACTCCATAAAATGACTTTTTTGTCGTAAACAAGACAGACGATAAGCATTGCTGTTTGTGCGATTGTAAATATAATTCTGTTGTCATATAGGAAATAAAACAAGATTGCAGAAAGAATCAGTATAAACATATGAAATAAAGTCCTGCCGATTTGATTGATTGATTGGTAATATTTTTGCCCAAAGTATGTCAGAAGAGCCATTTGAATAGTCGCAGAAGTCATTGAAGCGAATGCTACGCCTGCTAGTCCATATTTTGAAATCAGTGCGATACACAAAAAAGCGTTTAGCGCGGTAGAAATAATATAAATAAGAAGACTAATTTCGTTTTTCTTCTTTATATCTATACCGTAAGCCGTTGTTTCAGTTATGACAATAACTATAGGATATATCAAAAGCATTCCGAGAATGTTCTGGCTCTTTCTGAATGCCTCTCCAATGAACAGGTAAATGAAGTCATTAAAAAGAAGCATCAAAGACATAGCGAATACACTTCCAAATAAAACCAAATCATGTATTTGTTTTATTGTATTTGTTTCTGTTTTGTAGTTTTTGTACATATATGGAGACCAAAATGTTGTAAAACCTGTACTCAATACTTGTATGGCTAGGCAAAAAAGCAATGCTGCTGAATAGATTCCCAAAATGCCGTCTCCCATGTTTTTGCTAATTATTACTTGCGGTAAATAGTTATTTAGATATACAACAACAATTACAGGGGCCGATAAAAATGCGTATCGATAGACTTGTCCGAAATTTCTAGCATTTTTATTAGGATGTTCTATCATATGTTGCTTGTTAAATAGAAAACATACAAGCATAAACGCACCTAAAAATGTGGCTGCATATGTAATATTATTTTCGAAATTAGAAGTAATATGGTAAATGGGGATGAAAATCGTTTTAGTTAACAGGACAAAAGCAATGCTTAATATTGAGAACCTTAATATGTTGCCACTCATTCGGGAATAGATTGTCATAAAGCGATTCAAAAATTGGGAAAACACTGTAATGACAAACGCTACCGCAAAAACAATGCCATCACCACCAATTAAGAGAGAAAGGAACGAATTGTTTCTTAGTAGCGTAATAACGACTGATACAAATATAAGTATGACAAATGCAGGAACCATGCATTTCCAAGCCAACTGCTTGCTATTGGTATTTTCGGGCGGTTCAAAATAAAATCTAATATATGCAGAGTCTAGTCCCAAACAAACAAAACTCATGACGACGTTTGAAGCGGTTATAAATTTGGTTATTTTCCCAAAAAAAACATCCGATGAAGTTCTTGTTAGAACAATCATTGTGACAAATCCAATAATTGCACATAATATGGCTATTAGTGTATATGCGGCAATTTCGGACGAACTTCTATGTGTCTTCATTTCTTACGATCCCTGAAAAATTTTTCCGATAGAGTTCTACGTCGTCCTTAAATTTGTTCATTTCACGATGAGAATAGTGTACCACCGTCCGGTATTTTTCTGGGGTAAATCTGCTATAATCAACATATTTAGCTAACGATAACAATATTTTGTATACGTAAAGCATAAATAGGTAAAGAAATGAAGTACGAAGAGTCCCTGAATAATCGTATTCGTATTTTTTCTCTTTTTTTACTTTAATGCAAACGTCGCATAATTTTTTAAAAGCGTTATTTTTTTCATTGTTGCAATAATATTCTTGGATTGGCTCTGGATTGATGGGATGGCGTGCTTCTGGGTTTCTAATGAACTCTGATAAGTCTTGGTAGCTTGAAATGCATGGCTGCTTTCTAAAGAACTTGTAATCGTAGTCTTCAGAAATAGAAATAGGCCTAATGATTGCGCAGGGCTTTTTAGCGTACATTACGTCTATAAATGATGTACTGTACCATGTGGAAATATAGTCGGAAATAAGGATCCATTGTCTAACAGAAAAATCCCTAATTACCTTAAAATTGTCGTATTTTTTTTCAATTTCAAACAATCTGTTGCAAGAGTCCTCATGAGGATGTGGCCGATAGATAACAATCAATTCGGGATAATCTTTCATGATTTTTTCAAAGTAATCAAGAACCAAAGGTTGTGATTTGCAAGAAATCTCAGAAAAATAAGATGCACTACATGATCTTGCTTTGCATATTTCAAATTCTGTTTTGCTAATTCCAACATACGAAAAACTTGAAATGAAAAGCAGCCAATTTTTATCATTTGGTAGATTGAATTTTGTAGAAATATTTTCTCTACTGATAAAAGCATCTCTGTACATTGGCTTGTTTAAATCTATAGAAACATGACCTATTTCAAAAATATGATCGGCTTTTATTTTTACTTTCTTGTACCGTTCGGTTGTGTTTTTTCCCCACGAAATATGCACGGCATTCTTTGCAACACCTTTAGGCAAGTCGCTAAGAACATCTTCGTCTTTTTTGCAAAAAACTTGCTCGTATTGCATGTTGATGATTTTTTTTATGTGACAGAAGGGGTGTAAGGCGAAGTCTACAACGGTTTCATTTTGATACAAATATGGCGTTATGACCACATCCGCTCTCTGAAATAGGATTCGTGCTGACCATCTATATTCTATTGCGACTTTATAGCCTTCTTTTTCAAGCATCATTGCTAATAGAACGGCGTTTTCTAGCTCTCTATTTCTGTGTTCGTACAGTATTATGAAATCGTATTTAAACATAAATAACTTTTAGCTATTATGAGGTATTATCTCACAGACTCCAAAGAAACAACAATATAAAGATAAAAAAAGGTTCATTTTTTTTTAAAAATAATGGCTTATCTTGGGGTAGTGGATGGATTTTTTTTAGCATTATTGACATTTTTACATATTTACAATATGCAAGTCTGCTTCACTATGGAGGTCGCGTCGCCTCCCCACCATTCCTCGACATGAGGAGAGCTGTACATGGAAAATAAGAAAGTACATAGAGGGAAAATTGATGATGTTTGGGAGAAGATTCATTCTTCTCGAGAATGGGGGGGGGCATATCCCACAGAACACGTCATTCGCTTTGTGGCTAGAAATTATTATAAGAGGAAAAGAAAATCGGTTAAAATTTTAGATTTTGGCATAGGTGGAGGGGCACATACGTGGTATTTGGCGAGAGAAGGTTTTGATACATATGGTTTTGATGGTAGTCCGAGCGCTGTGAAAAGAGTCCAAGCCAGGCTTGCTCGTGAAAATTTAGCGGCCAATATTTTTTGTGCAAAAGGTCAAGATGTCGAGTATAAGAAGAATTTTTTTTGATGCAGTTATAGACAATTTTTGTATCTATGCTAACAAATATAGTGATATTCTTTTAATGTATGCTAAAGTATATTCCTTTCTGAAAAGAAATGCAAAGTTCATTACTGCAGTTTTTGGGAAAAAGACGACTGGATATGGTTTAGGCGAAAAAAGTGAAAAAGATACTTATACTGATATACCTAAAGGTCCTTTGGCTAATCGTGGGCGAACGCACTTTTTTTCTTTGGAAACGTTTGTCTCTACGTTAGAGAAATCTGGTTTTAAACACATCCAATGTGACAATATTCTTTATACGGATAAAGGGTATACTATAGAAATCCTAGTTGCTTGTTGCGAAAAAAATAAAATTTTGAAAAGCTGCTTTATCTCATATGTCTCGCTAGTTCCGTAGCTTTTTGATATTCTGGTATAGCTCCTATATCAATCCAAGTTCCGTTTAGCGGGTACCGAATGACTTTTTTATGTTTGGATATTAATTTGTCAATTAAATTAGTTGCATCAAAAAAGGTGTCGCAGGGGATTTCATCCAAAATACACTTTTTTATTAAGTAAATTCCTGCATTAGCATAATAATTGTATTTCGGTTTCTCTTGAATTTCCATGATGTCGCAACCGCTTAAATTTAGAATTCCGTAAGGAATTGACACATCATAAGGAACGGCGGCGACAGACATTTCAGCATCATGCTGTTTGAAGTGCAGATAGAAATCTTCGTAGTCAATATTGGTAAATAAGTCCGAATTCATCACGAGAATCGCATCGTTGTAGAACTTTTCCACAAATTTGATGCTACCGATTGTCCCGAGGAACTTGGGCTCGCGACAAGTGTTAACCTTGATGCCATTTCTCGGTTTGGAATAGTGTTCTTCAATCTGTTCTTTCAGATAGTTTACCGTGACAGAAATATGCTTTACACCATAAGAAATGAGTCTATCCACGTTATGGTCAATGATGCACTTGTCACCCACAGGAAGCAATGGTTTCGGAGTCTTTTCTGTTAGCGGCCTGAGACGTTCGCCCTTGCCACCAGCCATAAGTACGGCGTCTATGGGAAGATGTGACTTGAAATTGACAAGGTCGTAGATATCGACTATTTCGCCCTTCGAATTCACAACAGGGACAAGTTTAATACCTTTTGCCTTGAATTCTTTTAAAGACTTCAATGTGTCGGAATCCTTCTTTTCAATTTTCGAAAATGACTTGTTGACCGCATTCACCACAGGATCATTCAATTGACCGCCGTTAATCAGATATCGACGGATATCGCCATCTGTGAGCGTTCCCACCAGCACGTTCTTTTCATTTACCACAAAAACCGTCAGTAGTTCGCTTTCGTTTATCGATGCCAGCGCCTTCACGACAGAAGAATCACATTTAACTATCTGAATCATAATCATTCTCTTTAGACAAGTCCTTCCTTCAAAATCAATTCGGCTATTTTCCAGTCAAACATCGTATCAAGGTCAATGGAATGGATGTCGTCCATTTCGAACATAGAAACTTTCGTCATCCTGGTTAGTCCTTTTTCTTTCAAAGACATCGGATTAATCACGTAGACGGCGCCATTGTATTCGTAAGTTTTCGGGGCGTCCTGTCGTCGGCTAATAGAACCGTCGCCTTTTGAAATCTGAAGATAGCCTTCTGCGTTCAATTCGTAACAGTCGTAATAAGGGTTTGATGAGGCTTCCTTAACAGTTGTTACCATGTCCAGCGAGTCATTGTAGCGTTTATAGCAGCCAATAACATCGTCCTTGGTCCTGAACGGAGAGGTCGGCTGCAGCAAAACAATACAGTCAAACTTCTTTCCCTTATCCTCAAAGAACTTTAACGTATGCAAAATCACCTCGTTCGAACCGCAATTATCGGTAGCCAATTCGGCTGGGCGCTTGAACGGGACTTTAAGACCATAGTCTTCAACAACCTTGATTATTTCATCGTCATCTGAGGTCACGCAAATGTTCTCGTCAGAAGTAATCTGTCGAGCCACATCAATGGAATAGTAAATCAATGGTTTTCCAGCAAGGGTTTTGATATTCTTATGGGGAATACCCTTGCTGCCTCCACGGGCAGGAATTACAACAAGCACATTTTCAAACATTTATGCCATCCTTATAGGGTCGTCTTCCTTGTAATCGCATAAAGCGGTTGAGCCGACAACAAGATCCCAATGGCGGGCGCTAATTCCGGAGTCAGCTCGCTTGACAACTAACTTGTCTTCCGTAAGTATTTCGCCCTTCTTGATATCGCATTTTGCAAGAATAGATTTTAATACAACTTTGGATATGGAACGTTCACTTGCGTTCGGCTGTTTGATTCCGTCGCCGAGAGCTTGTTCAATATTCCTAATTTTGCGCACCATGTCCGCCAATTCCTGCGGTTCTAGGGAGGCCTTGTGGTCGGGACCTTCCATACTTCTGTTGAGTGTGAAATGTTTCTCAATGACTTCGGCGCCGAGAGCAACCGCGGCAACAGGGACTTCTACGCCCATCGTGTGATCGGAGTAGCCCACCCTACACTTGAGAGTGTCTCTTATGGTAAGCATTGCTTTCAAATTCACCTCGTCCATTGGACAAGGGTAATTTGTCGTGCAATGCAGTATCGTAATGTCCTTCGCGTCGGCATTTTTTAGCGTTTCATAAGCGCGAGAGACATCGGACATTTCGCTCATTCCGGTAGAAATAATCAAAGGCAAGCCTTTGCCTGCGCAATAGCGGAGGTACGGGATATTCGTTATGTCGCCGGAGCCAAGTTTAATGAAGGGGATGCCTAGTTCACACAGGAAATCAAGGGATTCCATCTCATCTGCTGTAGAAAGGAACTGAATGCCAATTTTATCGCAATGATCCTTTATGATGCGGAATTTCTCATAGGGCATTTCCAGTTTTTTCAGCATATCAAATTGGGTGTCATCATTGTTTAGATTTGCCTTCTGGTAATCGGCCATCTTTGTATTCTTGACAACGATGAGTTCTGTTTTCCAGGTCTGGAACTTGATCGCGTCAACACCTGCTGCTTTTGCTGCATCACAAAGTTGAATCGCCAAGTCTAGGCGACCATTATGGTTAACTCCGGCTTCTGCTATGATGTAAACACTCATGTTAGTATTTGTATTTTAAAAGAATGTTCTTATACTGTTCAACTTTTTGCGGGTTGTTCCGTTCCCAATCCCTGCAGATTTGGCTATATAATTCTGGATTGAAAACGGCTTTGCCAATTGAAAACTGATATTCCTGTTTGGAAAACTTTTTCTTAAACAAAAATAATGAATTATCTTTGGAACCGTCAGTTCCTCCCCCTAAGTGGAAGTATTTTACGCCGTTTTTCTCCATTTCTATGGCGGCATTCCACAACAAAAAGTTGTTCGGAGCCAAATTTAGATAGTTTTGGTCACTTCCGGCAAGATGATAATGTCCATAAGGTTTTTGATAAAAGAATATGGCGGCGGCAATAATCTTTCCTTCGTACTTGACTAACCCGAGGAACTTGTTTTCTAGAGTATTGTGAAGCTGTTCATAATATCCATGTTTAAAATAATAAAAACTATCTGCGCTCAATTTATTCATTGTTGAGTTGTAAATTTTCAAAAATGATTCTAAATTTTCAAAATTATAGTCCAAAACAAATTCAAGGCCTTCTTTTTCTCCTTTTTTGATAACATTGCGATTTTTCTTGTGGATTTCATTCATCCAAGCATTTTCAATCCCTGCTAACAAATTGATGGCAATGGTTTTTCGGTCGTTGTAAACTTGACCAATTTTATCGAATCCCTGAATATTGTTCAGAATGGGATGAAAGCGTGTAAAACCACAAATAAAATCTTCCTTTTTAGCCTGCTCTGCAAATGCTGTATAAGCGGTAGCTAGGAATGCTTCTGAATGATTGTTGGCTACATGCCCGCCATAGCCATAAGCCGTTTCGAAATCATGATATTCTTTTCCCTGATATTCAAATGTTCTTTTTAAAAACGGGAATAAGAATGTACTTCCAGAGTCTTCGAAAACAAAACAGCAAGCTTTTTCCGATTCGGTCTCGTACAATTTAACGTACTCTTCCTTATAATACAAGTCCTGGGATTCTTCAGGGATACAATCAAGAAAAGAATTCCATTTTGTCGTCAAGCAAGTCATGCCACCACTTCCATAATGTATGTCATTTTTCAAATAGGAATTCTTGAATGTGTTTTACAATTTTTTTTGATGTATGACCATCGCCATAATAATCGTCAGATATCCTGTTTTTTTTCTGTTCAATGCATTTCCAGACGTTTATGATTTCAATATCATTATTGTTTACTTGGAGGATGTTTTTGCAAAGGTGGCGTCCTGTTTGACGGTTTCCAATATTGATAACGGGGATTCCTAAATGAGGCGCTTCAATTATTCCGCTTGACGAATTACCGACAATGGCGAAGCATTCCTTCATAAAACTGAGATATCTAACTTGCCCTAAGGATGGATAAACTCTATACTTCTGAGGGCTTTTCTTTGCGATATTAATCCAGAAATCATTGATTTGTGCCCCACCGAAATCAGCATTTGCATAGGAAATTACGACAGAAACATCACTCAATTCATCTGTTAACTTAATAATGTTTTCTGCCATTTTCAAATTGTAACCTAGCGATTCCTGCGTTTCTGGATGCAGTGTTACGAGAACCCACCGATTGTCTAGCGAGATTTGCAAGTTTTTTGACAATTCCAAACGGTTCATCAGTGTCAATCGATGAAAATTATCGAGTCCCGGTTCGCCAACTGCCCATACAAATTTATTAGTTCCACGCATTCTAATGATATTGTCTGCAGATTCCTGTACACCAGGGAAATGCAGTTTTGCCATCATTGTGACGGCATTCCGAACTTCGTTGTCAATGGCCCCGATGGTAACGTCGCCACCAGAAATATGTGCTATCGGGATATTCATAATAAGAGCAACACCACATACGGCCAAAAGTTCATAGCGATCGCCAAGTACAAGAAGCATGTCTGGCTGCAAATCATTCAGTACACGAGAAAATTCAATAGAACAGTAACCTGTTGATTCTGCAATAGAGGCTTTTGTTGCCGTATTTAAATGCATGTCAACCATAGCAGCTATTGGATAGCCATCATCCTCGATTTTTTTATACGTTAGGCCCTGCTCTTCTAAAAGATGAGCCCCTGTAACAACTAATTGAAGTTCTAATGACGGGTTATGCAAAATTTCGTCAATAACCCACCTAAGAGGACCATATTCCGATCTTGACGCAGTTACAACGCATATCTTTTTTTTCATGCTTATACCCTCGCACTACTCGGAATGTTTACGACCCTATCTGCAAACCAAATGGTATTTGCAAGACTATCGTGTTCGCAATGTTCAAACATCGGAAGCCTGTTCACCAGTTCCCAAATGGGGCGGGTCATGACGCCATTATCGTTGGTGTACTGCAAGAATTCCTGCTGTTTTTCCTTGTTCTCGGTAATGGCCGCATTCAGCCAATAATTCGAGAAACAATTTTCAGGTTCAACAAAGAATTTGATTCCGTCAACGTTCTTGAAAAATTCCGCATATGCAGCAGCGACGTCGCGTTTACTTGCGATGAGTTTATCGATATTTTCAAGCTGTGCACAACCAAGGGCGGCGTTAATATTGGGCATACGGTAGTTGTAGCCGATATGGTCGTGTCTGAATTCCCAACGGTGTGGCATTTTCGCTTGCGTAGTGATGTGTTTTGCAAACTTTCCAAGTTCTTCGTCCTGGAAAAGCATCATGCCGCCGCCACCCGTAGTAATGGTCTTGTTGCCGTTGAAGCTGATTGCGCCGATTTTGCCGAACGTTCCTGTATGCTTGCCCCTGTACTTAGAACCAATGCTTTCGGCGGCATCTTCAACCAGCTCAATATGGTATTCTGCGCAAATTTGGGCTAATTCTTCAATGCGCACGGGGTGGCCGAATGTGTGCATGGGGACGCAAGCCTTGATGCGACGGCCCGAATTCTTATTGAAGCTCTGCCCGTCCCTGATTTCGGCGTTCTTGCAAAGCCATTCTCGGACAGCATCCGGAGAAAGTCCCATGGTCGATTTGTCGACATCGATAAACACGGGCTGAGCGCCGATGTAGCTTATGGCATTGCAGGTAGCGATGAATGTTAGTGCTTGAGTAAGAACCTCGTCATTGCGTTCTACTCCGGCAAGAATCAAGGACATGTGCAGGGCGTTTGTTCCGCTTACGCAAACTACAGCTTTATTTGCGCCGGTGTATTTCTCCATATCTTCTTCGAAACGGTCTACGAACTTCCCGACACTAGAAACAAAAGTTGAGTCGATACATTCGTTAATATATTTCTTCTCGTTTCCAATGAACTTGGGTACACTGAGCGGCACAAAGTCGTTCGTGTTGTATAATTCATGTACGAATTTAACGAATTTATTAAGCACAGAAGCCTCAGCCAGATTTGGAATACCAATAGTAGCAATCCATAGAGAAATCTTTTTTGTAATATCCTATTTTGACATTTTACTTTTAACAAGATTTGCAATATCCATAAAGCTTTTCATGTCGCCAATTTCTTCAGGCTCAAGAGAAATGTTGAATTCGCTTTCCAGTTCTACAACTAAGTCCAACTGCTTCATAGAATCCCATACGTCGCAGTTATCCTGGCTGCAATTGGTGTCGACATCCCGCTCAAGGACGTTCTTCAAAATTTTGAGGATTTTTTCTCTCATGTTAGCCTACCTGATCTCTATGTTGTAAATGTTATTGACCGCCAAATCGGCTTCTTTCAAATTTAAACAATAATTCTTTGAACCATCTTCGTTTTTAGCTAAACAAGTAAAGCCGAATTTGTCATAGAATTCGCTTACTTGAGCATTTTTTAATGTTGGCAAATAAGAAGCGCAAATTTCGTTAAGACCAATATTCCTTAGAATTCCTAAAACACTTTTCAAAAAGGCGTATTCTATGCCTTTACCCAAAACACGGCAACTCAATAGGAATGTGTCAATATGGCCATTATCTACAATGGTGCAACCAGTTATTCCATTGTCTCCAAATTTGTCTAAAACGCTTAAGCAATAAACATCAGCTCCTTTATCAATATAACCCTTGATATCAGCATCTGAATAGCGTTTTGTCGTCAGGTTGAACTGGTTTGTCTTTTGTGTCATTTGGGCAATACGGGCAATGTTATACTCATTTGCCTTTTCAACAATCATATGAATTTGCAAACTTTTTAGAAAAGAATCTAAATCGCTGAATTTTCGTTGTTCTTGGGCTCTCTGCGCATTGACCTTGTACTGCTCACTTTTCTTTTTGTCTTCTGCCGTGAGAGCGTAGACCTTAAAATAATCGTAAACCAAAGTCTTAAAAAATTGCGGCAACTCATACGGTTGTTCAGGGAAATCGGGAACGGCAACCATCGGGAGTAATTGCTTGACAAGTTCGCGCTCTGTTGGATTGTCGTCGACAAACACAAAGCTATCCAAATCGATATTCAATTCTTCGGCTAGTTCTTGAATATTAGACGCTTTATCGTTCCAATTGATACGATAGGCAGAGAATGCATCTTTTTTCAAGACGATATAGGGATTCTTGTCCCAAGCCTCAAGTACGTCTGATTCATTGTTCTTGCTGCAAATCGTAAGGATGACTCCAGTACGACTTAATTCCAGTAGAGCCTCTTGCCAGTAAAGGAATGCCTTGCCTGGATAATCTCCACCAATTTTTATTCCATCTATATAGTCTTCTCCAAGAACTCCGCCCCAAAGCGTATTGTCTAAATCAAGAACAAGACATTTTTTTCGCTTTAGTGCAACGGAATCTATTTTTTTTAGAATCCAATTCTGGAAAGGCTTCGAAAGTTTCGGGTTTAGTCCCATTTGCGATATAAAGTAAAATTTCCAATCAAACAGGTCCGAGACCGGATAATTTCGAGTAAATTCCGTAATATCTATAATTTTCAA
>Ga0310696_10002594_pt1 | contig 23681 bp, 16 predicted proteins | sample AusTroGonzalo_MG_4_FD_203885 | JGI IMG/M metagenome (GOLD analysis project Ga0310696, IMG submission 203885) | Bovine rumen microbial communities from tropical cattle in Woodstock, Queensland, Australia - Gonzalo_02 (v2) (version 2) | ecosystem: Host-associated > Mammals > Digestive system >...
TAAAGTGAGACAATACATGTGTGTACTGCACAGATTTTTGTGTGCAATATTCATTGTTGCGGTCCATGCGTCGGCGTTGGCCCAGAAACCTGACACTCTGCTATATAAACAATTAGCAGACTATCCTTTTGTTTTTGTTTCTGACTCCATCGTCACCACACCACCAGTCATCACCGACTCATTGTTCGACGAGATTGCACGTGGTATCCGATTCCAGGTAAACCGTACAGAAATCCAGAATACTGATCCGTTTATTTCGCTCTATAATGATAGCCTTGTGCCCTGGCTCAAGGAGAATAATCTGATTCTGCGTGAGATTTACGTTAAGGGTGCTGCTTCGCCCGAAGGTCCTTACGACAACAACGTTCGTCTGAGTTGTGAACGCACCAAGTGTCTTATCGAATTTCTGAGCAGCAATCTTGACCAGTCTGTAGCCGATCGCCCCACTAACACAAGTTTCGTTACTGAGGACTATGGCTATCTGGTAAAACTTATGGAGCAGGCTGGTGATAAGGAGTATAGTAAAGTGAAAGCTATCTGGGATGCCTGCAAGGGCAATGAGCGTCTGTGTAAGAAGAAGCTTAAAGCCTTGAATGGCGGCAGAACTTGGAAGCGTTTGGTAAAGGTGTATTTCCCTACCTTGCGTCAGAGTCGCATGGTGCTGTGGTTTGCGCTTAATCCACATCACATACAGATACCAAAACAAAGATACTACTTTGCCGACAAGGTGGATATGCAGATTAATCCCAACATTCCTCTGCTTCCAGCATTTTCACTTCAGCCTGCGTCGCCTGATACTACAGCTGTAGCTCAGGAATCTCCGCGCCGACACATGATAGCTCTGCGAACCAATCTCCTGCACGACTTCATGTATGTTCCGCAGTTCGGTTTCGCTCCAGGAGCAAATATCCAGTTAGAGTATTATCCTCTAAGTGGTCATTATACGATGAATGCAGGTTTTACATTCACCAACCATCGCCACTGGGATGCCCATAAGTTCATGCAGATTCGCGACTTGCAGTTGGAACTTCGCCGTTACTTCAAGGGCGGCGGCCAGTTTATCGGCACGTTCCTAAATGCATATGTAGAGGGTATGGTCTATGGTATCGGCTTCAGCAAGACCAAAGGCTGGGAAGGCGAAGGCGGTGGTGCCGGAGTAGGAGTGGGCCACATCTGGGCCCTAAACAAGCGTGGCAACTTGCGTCTGGAGGCCAGTATCAACCTTGGTTTCTTCGTTACCCGCTACGATCCATACGTTTGGGGTGACAGCAACGGCGGTGAGGGCCACGGACTGTACTACTACGACTATCAGGGCGCAATGAATGACTTTAAGAAACGCAATCACCGTTTCTTCTGGTTGGGTCCTACCAACGCCGGAGTACATATAACTTACGACATCATCTATCGTAAACAGAAAAAGGAGGGTGGCAGATGAAACGTTTATACATTATATATATTATAGCACTGCTGGTGGGAGTGAATAGCTGTATTGAACCACCGCTGAACCTGCCCGGACAAGACATAAAGGTTGAGTTGGAGGTTGCTGAGACTGAACTGCACATGGTGTGGGATAACGATGTACAGCTTGACCATGAGTGGTACTATGGATGGGATATAAAAGACGACTCGATATGGGGCGGGATAGAATACCCGATGCCGAAGAGTTACGAGGTGTACCGCTACTATAAGGGCGACAATCCCATGGGAATGCACACTAATGTGGACGTGTTTACCATCGATAGTACCCGATTCCGCCGCCACTTCCAGTTTGGATACTACGACATGCTGCTATATAGCAATGTCGATTCTAAAGACGGATCACAGGTGCTTGTGCTGAATGAGAGTGGTGACTCGGTAATCGCCACTACAACCGGCACTCGCGGAATGTCGAGAAGCATTCTTGATGCCAGTCGTGCTGATGGTAACGACACTCCGATAGGAATGCTGAATCAGCCTGAGGTCTTCTTTGCGTCATATACTGAGAACGTTTATATATCGCCAAACCTGAGTGACTACGAGTATGACCCGGTAGAGAATGTATATATAAAGCACCTTGAGGCAGAACTCCGCCCTCTGGTTTACATATATCTGGTGCAGATAGTGCTGGTGAACAACGAAGACCGTCGCATAAAAGGCGTAAATGGTAACACGGCAATATCGTCGATGGCCAGCAGCACCAACGTAAAGACCGGTCATACAGGAAATATGCCGAGTTTGGTGTACTTCAATACCCGAATGAAGCAGGACATGACTGTTGAGGGGAAGCGATGTGATGTGTTCGGTGGAAAGCTTACAACCTTCGGCTTATGCGACAACGAACCTTATAGCCGATCGGGATCGGAATACAAGGGAAGTCGCAGCGATCTGAAGAATATCGTGTACTTCGACCTGGTATGGAATAACAATCAGGTAAAGACCTATCAGGCCGACGTGACAAGTCAGCTGCAGCAGAATTCGCATGGCGGAGTGATAACTGTATGGGTGGACTGCGGTGAACTGACCCAGCCCGAGGGAGGTACTGAAACCGGTGGAAGTCTGTTCCTGCCAACACTCGAAGATTATAACGAGGTGCAATGGAGCATAGATATTTAATTGAGAATTAAGAATTGAGAGTTAAGATATAAAAGATATGAGAAAGATTTTTATACGCGCAGTAGCGCTCCTGGCCCTGACCGGATGTAGCAGCGATGAGCTGGTGAACAACCAAGGTGCAGGCGGCACCGAGAGCCAGACACCAATAGCTTTCAGCGTGAACAAACGAAACATTACACGTGCAGACATAACATCGCTCGAGGCTAACAAGCACTACAATTTCGGCATCTGGGCCTTTAAGACCAGTGACAACGACAAGGTGATGGTGATGGGAAACTATCTGGTTGGATACTCAGATGGAGCCGGAAAGGGGTACGATAAATCGGCATCAACAACATGGAACAGTACCAGTGGTACCGATACAGACCATATGTCGCCTTGGTTCTATGAGAAGCTGGGCACGGCTGAATATCTTAATGAAGACGCGACTAAAGGTTACACCAAGAGCCAGACCGATTTTATGTCGGCCAATGAAAACCAGTATCTGCGCTATTGGGATCTGGCTTACAATAATACCGTATTCTATGCTTACGCTCCATATCACTCACAGGGGGTAACATTCGATACTACTACTAACACTATTAATGTAGCTCCATCGGCAAACACAGCTGCATACGACGATCCTACATTACATGAGTTTATTTATGCGGCAACATCGGTAAAGAATGCCGATATGAAAGACGTTAAGCTGCATTTCAAACACTTAGGAGCTCAGGTGAAACTTAACTTCTGCGAAGATATACCAGGCTATAAAGTGAAAATTATTGACGTAACCGATGCAGGAAGTGGCATACAAGCCACACCGGCCACATTGGCTGCCGGTGCTTATACCAAAGCAAAATACTATACCAGCTGCGGAGCCGCCATCAACATGAGCAGCGTTACAGCTCCAACGGCCACCATATCACACACTGATGCTGCAACAACCGAGGATAATCTGGTGTTCCAGATTCCTGAAGATACCGTGCCCGCCAAGGTGACAACTGGCGAACAGCAGTATGTGTGGTCGCCAACCATCTACTATGCTGTGCCACAGCCAACGGGCAGTTCGACAGGATTTACATTCCACGTGTCGTATCAGTTGATAGCCGAGGATAACGGCGAGGTAATAAAAGTACACGATGCACGTGTGTTTGTACCAGCCGACGTAGTAGACTGGAAGCCAAACACGCGATATGTTTACGCATTTAAGTTTACAACAAACTCGACAGGTACCACCGATCCAAATGTAAATATCGATGTTACCGATCCAACAGTACCAACAAAATCAAATGTCTACCCGATTATATTCGATGGTGCTACTATAGAGGACTATTCAACTGATGAGAAGAATATTTAGTGACTACTTATTTGTGGCGGCGCTGATGTGCGCCTTTGTTTCGTGCTCGGCCGACGGGACTGTAACTGATGTTAATGAGCATCAGACAGATGTTCCCATGCAGTTTAGTCAGGCTGCCGTGAACACCCCTGTAACACGTGCCACAACTACATCCAGTCCTCTGACTCAGGGCTTTTTGGTGAGCTGTTGGAAGGGCATAAACTCTACTAAGCCTCAGGAGGTGATGGGTTGCTACGAGGTGAAATACAAGTCAGACTATTGGAATAACTCTTCGAAGTGGGAATACGTGGGTACTACTGCCGACGGATACTATAAAGACCAGCTGCAGAGATACTGGGATGCTGAGGCCTTCCCGTATCGTTTCTATGCCGTTACACCATGTCCTGATCACAGTGATATCACCAACTTCGAGATGAACAACACTCTTTTCAAGATGCCGTTGTCGGTAGAGTACGCCTATCAGACATGCAACAACGGAGTAGTTTCGGGAGGTGCTGAGCCATACAACCTTACGCAGGTAGATTATAACAAGGTGTCGAGCTATGTGGCTCTGCCGTTCTACCACCTTACATCTAAGGTTCGTTTCCTAATATACAACAACTATAAGAAGGAGATTCCTGCCACATTCGAGTTGTACAACGTAAAGATTAAGGCCGTTGGCGACAATTTTGTGAAAGAGGGTAGGGGCTATACATCCGACCTGGCAAATAACGACATCCTGCATGGTACCTTCGTTCAGGTAGAGAAGGCGGCTGGTGATGAAAAGATTCTGATACAGACGGATAATTCAAATAAATGCAACCTGAGAGTGGCTGCTGACAAAGAACACGCCTACGACTGCTTGAATCCTACGGGAACTACAACCAACGATGGTCTGCTGATGATTCCGCAGAAAAACGTTAAGCTGTCGTTCTCGTTCGATGTGTATGGTGTTGATTTCGAAGGTCACTTCCCGAACGAAGACGGGCACGTGGTATATGATAAGGCAACAAAGACCATCCACTATACTGATGTGGAAATTGCCGACAGCTACACCTGGGAACCGAACACTATATATACCTATATAATTAAGGTGAACGAGTTCTATCCGCTGACCATCGACGTTACAGCCGAACTGACGCCTTGGATAGACGTTGTAGGCGGCAGTATAGACACCAGTCTTGAGAAATAATAACTAAGTAAATTAAAACTAAAGATAAGATATGAAGAAGTTTATCTACCCGCTGATGATGCTAGCCGCCCTGGGCACCATAGCATGTACCAACACAAAGGATGATGTGATCAACGACGATCCATCTAACAAAACTGCAATTTCGTTCGTAGGCGAAAGCCGAAACACCCCCATAACCCGTGCGGGGTTTGATGATAATACTCAAATCGCGATGAGAATCAAAAGTGAAGCAAAGGATAAGCAAACTCTTTATACTCGTATTATTGCTAGCGCAGCAGCATCAAATGCGGATTATTCATCTGTTGCGATAGATAATAATTATATGCGTTATTGGGACGATGCGTATGGACGTGATGCCCATCTTTCTGTATACGCTATAGCCGTACCCGGCAAAATAGGTGTGTTAAATAATTCTGAGAAACTTGAAAATAAACTGGTTGAAAACCTTCAAACTAAAAATACTGCCGGTTGGTTTACAGAATCTACTGAAAATGAAAAGATTAGTTGGAAAGTATCAACAACTCAGACTAACGCCACTCTTTCTGACGAAGATCTGACTTACAGTCACAACATCAGTCAAAATGGAACAGGTGGTGCGAAGTCATTTAACTATAACAGCAATGCATATGATATAGTAAAAGCCGGTCGTATGGAGTTTCGTTACAAGGATACTACCGCAACTCGTGACCCCAATGGTCCTGGTAAGTTCGACCAAGGACACCTTCTTTTCAAACACGCTTTGAGCCGCATTGTGGTAAATTTGAAAAAAGGTGATGGCTTTGGAGGTAATGTCTTCAATTTCGCAGATAATAGCAATATCACAATCAAAGGTGTGCCGACTTCTGGTACACTTGATATAGAGAATGGCACTTGGGATACTACTGGTGGTTCAACAGGAATCAGCATGATGGCTAAACAAACTACTACAGCAACAGATGTGGCTCATTCATTGATGGCTCAGATGCTGCCAGGCTATGTGATTGATAATAACGATACTGACGTCCTGGAATTTGTTATCGATGGCAATAATTATAGTGTTACCAATGCTATGATGCTAAAAGCTCTTAATGGTGAAAACGGTACTGCAAATAGCATCACCATGGAGCAGGGCAAGAAATATATGTTCGACATCACTGTTAAAAAGAAGACTGTAGATGTAACCGCATCTATAGAGCCGTGGGACAGTATAAAAGCTACCGGACAGAATCTGGATAACTCACGTGGCACGATGACATTCTATACAAACGGTGTGAATACTGGTGCTTTTGATTTATATAGACTTGCAGATTCTGATAAATCGTCCGCAAATAATTGGTTTGGACATTATGAAGATAAATTGTCTTTAAACGCTAACCCTACTGACAACAAATGGACTACAAACTGGTACTTTGAGAATGATGCTTCTTATTACCATTTCCGTTCGGTTAATACTGGCACCACAATTAAAGTGGATAATCAAACAAATGCTGACTATTTTGTAATAGAATCAGGTAGTTCTGATTATCTCTGGGGAGCTCCGATAATAGCTAATTCTACAATAGCATATACCACTGATAATGGTTATGCTTCTATTATTAGCCCAGCAATCGGTTCAACAAGTTCGGCTATCAATCTTACTAAGTTCCACATGATGAGTAATATCAATGTGGTTCTGCGCACAACAAAGACAAAAAACAAAGTAAAACTTGAGGAAGGCACAGGTACAGATTTAAAGAAGTGCAAGGTCACATTGACTAATTTCTATGCTAACGGACAAGTGAAAATGGGCAATGGCTTGGTTACACCCGTAGATGATAAACTTGTTAGTAAAGATTTTGCAACTCCTAAAGAGGGTATAACTGATGATAAAGATGATAATTCATATGAGACAACTGGTGCTTTTACCTATTATGTTGTTCCTCAAGTACTTGCCCGCACTACTGGCTTAAATCCCAAGGTAGGAATAACTATTGAGACTCCTGACGGCAACAAATACTACATCAAAGATTTGAGCTCAATAACAGAGAATGTCCTTAATGGTGGTGCTATTGCCCGTTGGCTGCCTGGCCGTTCTTATACATACACATTCACTCTTACAAAGACTGGTATCAGCGACATTACAGCGTCTGTTGAGGATTGGGTGAAAGTGAAAGCTAAAGCAGATGTTACACTGGAATAGAAATAGCAAACTGATGACAAAAAGATATTTTATATATACCCTTTCAACCTTGTTTGCTGCAGGACTCTGTTCCTGCACAAGTGAGGACTTCTGGGCAACCTTCGACCATACTGTCGATGGAACCATAGAACTCTCTGCAGGTATAACTAGCTCTACTGTGGAAAGAACAGCTGCCACTCGTGGTGACGACACTTCTTCACCACAATCAACCCCCACAATAAAGGCAATGCAGGAGGGTACGTTAATTCATCTGAAGGTAGAGGGCTATTGGAAAAGAAAAAATCCTTCGTTGGTTAGTCCAAATACCATTTATAAAGCAGAAGCTTCAAATACGGATGCTAATTCGTTGGTATTCGCAGGAACAGAACCGATGGAGCCGCTTTACTGGGATGATTTCGGAGTTGGCGACCCTGCAAACGAGGATAACAAAGAAAAAGGCCTCACTATCTATGGCGTGGCTGTAGATGGCGTAGCAGACGCTTCAAAGATAGCTGTTGATGCTCAAGACAAAGATTGGACATCTCTTTCATGGGATTTAGCAACAAACGGAGAGAATGTCCTCAGTAAGGATATTCTGGTGTCAAAGAATATTACTGACGATAATACTTATAAGTTTTCTGAAAGGACTACTGCCAAGCAAATGTCTTTCATCCATCCCCTGAGCATGATTACCTTTAATATCAATGCCGGTGATGGATTCCCCAATGGATTTGTGAGTGAGCCTAGCCTTACACTATCTGACGCTGCAGGAAATGGCTATTCTTATGTCGAAGGCACTATAGATATCAAGAACGGTACAGCAGCAAATACTGGTAATGTCAAGGTCGTGACAGCAGGAACAACTAGCAATACTACTGATAATAAAAAGTACGTTATGCAGGCTCTCGTTTATCCAGATACACAACTTGGAGCCAGTGATGATGATGTAATGGCTGTATTAGAGGCCGATGGAAATATCTATCATATCAAGGCGGGAGCTATTCGTACGGCTATGCATGATAAAGATTCGGGAACTGATTATAAAACGAAAGCAGGCTTTAATTACGAAATTACAATCACTGTAAAAAAGCAGTCGGTTTCGGTTATCGCTTCGGTTGAGCCTTGGAATACCATTAGTACCACTGCCGACGCAAAAGTTCAGTTTACTGCCGATGTAACAACTACTGGTTCAACCACCTTGGGTAATGGTGATAAATTCTCATTGTGGATGACCAAAGACAATCCTACAGGAGAGAGAACGGCTTTAGTAACATATTCTGGTTCCAAACTTACATGCGATCCTGTATTATATTGGCCTAATGGCAATGATTCTTTCAAATTCCGTGCTTTGGCAAAGAAAGAAACTGATGATATTGTAGCTGAAACAAATACAACCGTTTCTCAAGGAACTGACTTACTTTGGGGAACAACTGCCGAACATGGCACTTACAAAACAGGCGATGCTATAGCTCCACGTACAGGCAGCGTCCCCTTGACTTTCAAGCATGCAATGAGTAATGTGTCTTTTGTATTGCAAACAACAGCCGATGCTGCTTCTGCTGTTGAATTGTCGGGTGCTTCTGTAAAGATAGTAAAGCTGAATACCAAGGGTGAAATTGATTTAACTTCTGGTAAAATCACTCCAAGTGATAAAGAAGAAGTTTCATTAGGAGTTATTGATGCTAACAAATCTTGCAGTCGCATCATGATTCCTCAGACTATTGATAATAGTGTAAAACTAGTCATTACCCTGAATGATGGTGATACTACTACAGATCCAGTTAAACAACCTACCACTTATTCTCTACAACTGAATGGTGGCTCTGATATAACCTGGGAGAGTGGTAATGCGTATACTTACACCATAACACTGAAGAAGGAGGATGTGAAGTTTAGTGTGAAAGTAGAAGATTGGAAACCTAATACAGGTAGTGGTAATGCGACTCTTGATTGGGATTAAAAAGGATGAATATTAAGAAATTATATATCATAGCAGCGTTATTGCTGGCGGGATGTTCTGAGGCAGAGATCGACAACGGTCAGCAGCAGAAAGGCCTTATGCCTGTTCTGTTCTCTGCCGGCAATATGGAGGCTACCATTACGCGAGCTACCTCGACACCCTATATGTCAGAGAATAGTCGTTTTGTGTGCTCGATGTTCTTCCATGCTGGTGCCAATGATGAAAACACCTTTCCTTTTTATAGTAAGGAGAATCCGTTAAAGGATAATGTGAACTGGTTCTCTAATAGTTTTATCATTAAAGGGAAAAATGGCAGTGCAGATTATGCTGATGGCAATACCTTTTATTGGCAGAACCGACTGGAGCATGTTTTTGTGGCTATTACTGATAAAAATCTACAGCCAGAAGCTGCGGCTCCACAAGTACCTAGTAGTAAAACTTTAGTATACGATTTGTCTAAGGGCAGTAAGACATTGATGAAAGAACAGCCTGATCCTATTAGGTCCTATGTAAAGCAGAGCCCTGTTAGTGCCACACCTGAGGCGAATCGGGTCAATCTTTCTTTTGAACATCAGTTTGCGATGATTCAGGTAAATATTAAAAGTTCACAGGATGGTTCAACAGACAAAGAGGGAATAATTGTACAGAAAGTAGTACTACATGATGTTGCCTCAAAGGGGTATGTTCCTTATCTCATCCAGTCTGATGGCAGTCTGGCCGGCGCGTATGTAGATAATAACGATGAGACAATAGCCTTCGAGATGTTTGAAGGCAAAACAAACCCTGGCTACCTCAAGTCGTTCGAGTGTATCGCCTTTGGAACATTAGGAACTATTAGTATTACTTGGAATGAGCCTACAACGAATGGCAAAGAAGTTATTGAGCACACGGCAACGGTGAAGAGTGTGGATCATGTAACGTTGGAAAGTGGCAAGAAATACATATATAATATTGAATTACGCCGTACCGCTATTTCAGAGGTAAATGCGGATATCATTCCATGGGCAATGGATGCAAATAGTAAAAACTACCAAGCCGATGGTTCTATTTCAGATAATTAATGATGATTAGAAATATTATTTTAAAACTCTCGCAGCTGGTACTTGTGGTGAGTCTTGTTGTAACAGTATCTGGTTGTCGCGAAACCTTTGAGAATATCTTCTCGGACGATATCGCTGCTGGTGACGAAGTGATGTTTACTACTTCGCTGCGCAGTACTGTAGTTACCCGCGCTATTGATTATCCATGTTATAGTTTCGTTAATAGTCCTTATAAATTTACCATCAGTATGTTTGAGGGTAATGATGCTACTCCTATTGCTACAAGTGAATATTCTGTAGACACTAACAGCGAAAAAGGTGATCTGAAGTCTGATGAACCTTTGTATTGGCCAAGCAATCAGAAAGCTTATCGTTTTACTGCTATTGCAGGTTCAGATGCGCTGTCTGCAGCCCAGTCTGCTTTCGGTGATTGGCTTGAGCAGGATCGATTGGAGGGGGAATCTCCATCTAGTATGAAACCTAATAAATGGAAAGCGTATAATGAACAACACAATATTACAGGCGATGATGCTAAGAAAATACCTCTTTACTTGAAGCATAAGCGCGCGCTGATTACAGTTATCCTGAAAGCCGGCGAAGGTGTAAAACCTGAGGCGTTAACTTATGAGGCGGCACAGAAAGATATAAGTGCAACAGTTTATTCTTATGGAACCCAAAACTTGGAGATTAAACCTCTGCTGGAGAAATATGAAGAAGGGGGAGAGAAAACGATATGTTATAAGGCTGTTGTATATCCACATGACTATTCTACAAATAAAGATTCGGAACTGATAACAAAGATTCGTCTTTCTAATCAGAGCTTCTCATTCTATGCAGGAAACGACATTCGTTATAATGACCCTAATTTAACTAATGAAGGAAAAAGTGATATTGACAATTGCTATAATCTTGAAGAGGGAAAACATCTAAAACTCACGGTAACGCTGAGTCGCGACAGTCGTAATGTAACGATGACTGCCTCTATTAAAGATTGGGATGAAGATGTAAACAATCTTATATGCGATGATTTTGGTAATCAAGGTGCACCCAAAATGATTTCATCTTTATCTGATTTAGTTGCTTTCCTTAAAAATCCTGATGAAAACAAGGCCGGTAATGTGGCTTTTGTTGAAGGAAATGATGATTATACTTTCCCCGACGATTGGGAACCTTGTCCTCTTAATTGTACGTTGAATCTTGGTGGAAAAATCTTAAAAAGTAAGAAACGCCTTTTCTCAACTATAGGAAATGTTGCTTGCTTGCAGAATGGAACTGTTCATATTGAAGGAACCGTGGATGCTGCCCTCGCAGAAACCAATAATGGTTCTATAGAAGATATAAAAATTACAGCTTCTACTACAGCTCTTGCTACTACTGCCGGTGCAGTAGTCAGCAACGAAGGAGTCATCTCTAAGTGCCGCTCGGAGGTGGAAGTTGCTGGTGGAACGGCGGCCGCTTATGTTGGCGGCATCGCTGCCACATCACTTTCACCTTCTGGTAAAACAGCTATTATCCATGCTTGTACAGTGACTAACCGCGTGAGTGGCAGCAATAAAGATGGAATAATTGGTGGTATTGTGGGGCAGGCCAGTGGCACGGTTTCAAATAATACGTTCGAGTATGGCGTAACGTTGTCTCAAGGTTCGAATCATAATAATATTGTAGGCAATGTTGTTGGGGAGGATTATTGTTTTGAAAACAATGCCTGGCCTACAAAGGCGGAATATACTTATATGGAGAATGCCACTCTCAATGAAGAACGCTATGATGGTATAATAGATAATGAGGGAGATTTCGCTCGTACAACTAATGATGCCTCTAGGTCATATCGTATAGCACGCGATATCACTATTCAGAATCCGGGAACCGATGTTAAATCAGTTTTTGGTGATGTGAAATATCAACTGGATGGGAATGGCAAAACCCTCTCTACAAGTAAGATGATATTCTATACCATCTTTGGTAGTGTTAGTAATCTTACCATTCAGGTCTTGGCTGATCTTGATGCTACTAATGATGGCTCGGATGTAGATGTGATGGCTCCACTTGCTTATTCCATATCGGGAGAAAATGCCAAAATAGACCATGTTAAAGTTTATACAGGCACTAATCATATTAAAGCCTCAAACCCTGCAGGTCTGGTGGTTTGGGCAGAAAATGGTGCAACCATCAGTAATTGCGAGGTAACGGCAAATATTGTGGCAGATATAAAGAACTTAACTACTAGTACGGAGCGTAAATATGCAGGTGGTATTGTGGCGTTAGCATCTACAGCTACAGTTACCCAGTGTATATTCCATTCTACCAGTACACTTCCTGCTGTGTCGGGAGCTACAGTGCTATATTATGGTGGTATTGTAGGTGGTGTCGCAAAAAGAGATGGTGTTACTCCTGTGCTTACTATTACAGACTGTGCCAATTTCTGTAGTAGTTATATTACTAATCCTGAAGGTGCATATCATGGCGGTATTCTTGGCTATGCGATGACCCAGGAAGGAATGAATGCCACTAAAGGATGCCAAGGAAACTGGTGGCCAGATAATAAGGAAGGAAAAGTAAGTAAGGGTGTCGCTGCCGTACAAAGCGGTACAACTATTGATGCTGTTATTGGTAAGCGAAATTCGCAAAGACCAACCGAATAAGTAGTATTATGATGGATAAAAGAAATATATATCTTAAAATAGTGTTAGGCAGTATGCTTTTGGGGGGGTGTAGTTCGCAGGATAGTATGCTGGCTCCAGAAGATGATGACAATAACATCATCCATGTGGGTGGTGTGACTCCATGCGACATTGTCTCTTCAGGCGTTGCCACCCGCAGCGTTATGGATGATGAAAAACTTGATTGGTTGCGCAAAGGGTTGGGGCAGGGCTTAGATATCACCTATAAAAAAGATACTGAAACAAATAAAGCAATACTGAAACTGACAGAAGGCCAATACACGATGACGGATGTGGATACTGAGAAACCCGCCAAGTGGCTTGGCAACGGGGCGCATATTTTTCAGGGTGTATATGTACCAGAAAATCTTCAGAAAACAGGAAGTCATGGATATGATGACTTGAGTCGCTACACGGCTATTCCTCCTTCACATAAGATTAATGCAACGCTTGAACAAATAAAGATTCCGCTGCAGCACCGTTTGGCCCGTGTTGTGGCTTATGTTCTGATCGAGAATACTTTGGGACCTGATGTGTGGCTTATGGGCTATGATGAAACTGATGAAGAGAAGAATAAAAACGTAGAAGGCACGATGCTCCGCTTCTGTAATGTGTGGACACTGGATTGTGTGAGTGAGGGTAAACCAAAATGGAAAAAAGAGCGCAAGGTTGTTCCGCATTATTTGGGGAAAATGGATAACGTTAGAGTTTATGAAGACTCTGAAGGGAAACTCATATTCCCTACCGACAAGACTGCTTGGGATAAAGCTCAGGCTAATAATTACTCTTATACCGATTATGCTCATGTGCCTTATTATGACATAATAGTGCGCCCCACTTACACAGAAGATGCTACTAATTCGCAAGTGATGTATGATGAGGATCAACAGAAGCTTGTTAAGAATAATCAGATAGATTTTGAGCTTACACTGAGTAATGGGCTGGAATACGAAAAGTATTTCGAGTTTGACCTGAATGCCAATGCTGAGACCGAGGTTTATCTGCGTGTTACGCCTGAACGTATCGATTATAGCAGTGCTGGCTCTCGTCAGTGGAAACATGCTGACTATCACGATGACCATTATGGCTTGAACCACGAAGGTTTTGATTTATCACAGGTGGGCAGTAGCTGGCAGCGAGCGTATACCTTTACTAACAATGCACTAAAAGGGGATAATGTAGCCGATGGCACTCAGTATAATGATACCCAATATATAACCGATGCTACTCAGTTTATAACGTTACTTCAAACTGCAACAACAGATAAAAGTTGCGATGGCAAATATTTTATTCTTGAGGACAATATCACTATTGACGTTAGTAACTTTGGCGATGGTTTCGTTTTCACAGGTCATCTGGACGGATTAGATCACGAAATAACTCTCACCGATAGCAATAAGATTGGACGTGATACGCTCTTCCCGAACATCGGAACAGGAGCTGAGGTATTGAATGTAAAGTATAATAGCAATAAGAATGAAAATTAAAAACGTTATATTTCTCTTAACTGCCATCTGTTTGATGGCTTGTTCTACTGAGGGGGATGATCTTTATGTGGTACTTACGCCTGACCAGCAGCAGCTGATAGGGCAGAGGGTAGACTTTAGCACTTCAATGGCCTCGCCTTTTATTACCCGTACTACTTATCAGCATAACGGTGAATTTAACGAGGGCGACCAGATGCGTATATTCCGCCAATATGCCACCGACCCCACTGGAACAAAGTTTGACGAGAACCATGAGATATTTCGTACATATTATCTCAAATCCGACAATGCACCAGGCACAAGCGTGTCTTTTAATTCTGATTGGGTGCCCTTGAAAGGTAAACAGAAATCCTATTTCGATGATAATAATAAAAAGGTTATAGAAGACCAGAACGAAGGCGATTCTCTGACGTGGGAGAGTGGTGCCACCGTGCGTTTCCGTGCTTGGGGACGTAGTAATCTGGCTGGGCATTTAAAGGCTGGTACGAGCGATAGCTACTACCCAGATTATACAGTTTCTGACTGGGTGACCGTATCTGGTCCAACACGCAATATTCCTCTATCAATGCGTCATCTTGCTACCCGTGTAGGTATTGTAGCTAAATCTGGTAATGAACTAGAGTCTGCAAAGATTTGTTTAGATGCAGCTGATTATGACTACGAAGGGGGGGATGCTGATTTGGAGAATGTTAAGACCGCTATTAATAAAATGTGCTTGCCTGCAGGTGTAGATGATGGTACCTTTCTGCTCACTGCGATGACAAAGGAACTATATCAGCAATTGGCCGATACCAAAGGCTTTGAAAATATAGAAAAATCTTCTGAAGGCATTGTGACAATAGGATCTAAGACTGCTCAACAGATTGTTGACGAAGTTCAGCATCCTGATTTTAAACCTTGCGATGGGCGATTCTATTTTCTCACTATCCCTATCGATATGAGTTATGAGTATGCAGGCGCAAAACTGACATTACCCAGCTGTACACGATTTAAAATAAAACTATATAGTATTAACAATGGTGAGTCTGAGCACATTTTTACATTGGGTAATGTGCTGCCAGATAACAAAAAAGAGCTTACGCTTGAGGCTGGCTACAGTTATACGTTCAGTGTTGGCTACCGTTACAAAAGTCTTACTGTTACCCCGGTATTAAGTACTGATTGGACTATTGATCCGAATACTGTCACAAACGAGGCCCAAACTCCTGATCAGGTTATTGTACCTGATTATACTTGGTTTACTGATGCATATGTTACATCTGCTAGTAATAAATATGCAACACCAGAATTCAAGATTAAAGATATTAAACAGTTTGTTGCCTTTATCAACCTGGTTAATGGAACTGCTCATCAAGGCTTGCCTACTATAACCAAAGGCGAGAAACGTACTGATGATTCTGGAAACGTAATAGTAGAAAATGGCGTGAACCAGTACTGGTGGTATGTCGGTGATGAGCAAACTCCTATTACCAGTACCGTCGCTAAAGAACGAGGTTATCTGTTCTACTATCGCTTTTATAAAAGTGTTGGTGATATACCTAGCTATGCAGAAGAACTTTGTGCTACAGAACCTTTAGACTTCTACGATGAAATGAGAGGCGAAAAACTGCATATCGACCTGACTGGCATCAACAATGTTTTCGACTTTGCCGATCAGTCATTGCCTGGTATTGCAACAACAGAAGGGGCAACTTTCCGTGGTGTGTTTAATGGCAATGGAAATACACTGCGTAATCTGAAGATGCAGAATGGCTATCTCTTTGAAAATGTAACTGATGGCGTTATTGCCAACCTCAGGATAGAAAGTCTCTATCCGGTATGTTTGGTAAAATCGGCTAGTGCCAGCACTGCTGGATGGGGTGCCTATATTGCAGGTATCTCTATGAAGTGCCCAAGCAAGTCCAATGTTATTGCTGACGTGCTGAATGATGCAAGTTTTGTGGCAGGCTGTATACACGAGGGCAGTCATGAAAATACTACAGGAGGTGCATTGGTCGGGAGCGTTACTAAGGGGGCGTTCCGAATGGTTGGTTGCATGCAGACTGCCGATGGAATCCCATCAGGCAGTGGAGCTTTGGTAGGAAGTCTGGGCAGTGCAGCTACACTTGGTACGTTTATGTATAATTATTATGATGTACAAAGGTCGTCAGGCACTCATGCCATAGGCACCACTGCCGATAAATATAACTACGATGATTACGTACGTGGTTCTGCGACGCATATCTTAAAGGCTGTTGAAAACAATAAAGTGGATTCAGAGGTGTACAACAAGATGGGCGAAAGGTTTAAAGCTGAGGCTTATGGTCTGGCTCCTTGGAATGCAATGAATATAGGTATTGAATACTACAATGATAACCTGCCGAAGAATGCTTTATCTTGTAAGATGAAATACTATACATCTGAGGGCTATTCAAACAGATATCCAGAATTGAAGTTGAAGAATTAAAGAATTGAAGGATGAATATATATCAAAAACTCGGTATCTCAGTAAATCTGTGCGCTTCCGTATTACTATGGACAGCATGTAGTTCCGATACTGTAGAACAAATCCCGCAGCAAGGTGTTTTGTCGTTCACTACATCAGTAGAGCGGTTTGATGGCGAAACTGTTACCCGTACCAGCATCGAGGGTAAGGCTTTTGAAACTGGTGATAAGATTAAACTCAAACTCATCTGCCCAGATGCAACTAACCGCACTCAGTTGGGTGAGTCTACTTATAGTGGCAGTTTCGATGGATTCTATCTGCTGAAGTGGAATACAGATAGCACGAAATGGTTAACTCTTACATCAAATGATGGCTATGATATCAATGGCGACTATAGTCCATCAGCCTCGCCCGATATATATAAGACTTATCTGGCTCAGCCCACACGGTATGTGTTTACTGCGCAGACTTGGAGCGAGGAACAGATCTTTATCGCCAATGGTACCCGTGTGGAGCAGTACAGCAATGTGTTCCATGCTGACCAGAGTCGTGAGGCTGATTATAAGGCATCTGACTTTATGTGGGCTCAGACTATCATGCAGACAGGTTCATACAATGTCCATCTGAGTTTTAAGCATGTGATGGCTGCATTGAAGATAACTGTAGATGGATTTGGTGATTTGACAGAGAATGACGTGCTTACTATAGAAGGTATGCCCGATATTGATCAGCGTGAGGTGATTGTGGGCGATTCTTATGCAAAAGATAGCAGGGTTAACGTTGATAACTTTGGCTATAAGAGTAAGCATCAATGTGAAGTAGAGAATAATGGACAAGTAATAGGTGTGGCAAATATAACTTCCAGTGGAGCCACTTGTGTGCCTATTACAGTAAACGAGTCAGCCACTTATACTGCGTATCGAAGTGGTAATGAGTTCCGTCTAATCATTCCACCTTGCACGCTCGGGGCTGCTACTATTTGGTTGCGCCATGGTGATAAACGCTATAGTATGACTCTAAGTGAGATAGGAAACCCGAAAACCTTTAAGGCAGGTACACTATATCATGTAATAATGAAGAAGAAAAATGATTAAACTAAATAAAATACTCCTCTTTGTGGGGGCTTTGGTGGTGTTGGTGGCATGCAGCAGTGCCGACGAAGATTCTTTTATGCCAGATGATATGCTTGAGATAAAAGGCATTCAGCCTACCATTGGTGGGTGCAGAACTGTTACTCGTGCTGCATCAGGCGAAACGGTACCATCGGTTCAAGTAGGCCGTACTGCTTTTGGAAATAAAGACGAAATCGTATTTACAACTATCAAACGCACCCTCCATGAATTACCAAAGTTTACATATGAAGGGATAAAATATAAGTATAATGGGTCAGTGTGGAAACGTGATGCCGACAACGGACCTGATAAGATTTACTGGAGTGATAATAAGTCGGAACATACTTTTATAGGCTATAGTCTGCCCGCTAAAGAAGGTGGATACCAGTTTGTTAAAACCACAACTACTTACGCAGGTACACTCTCAACAACTACTTTCTCGAATGCCGAAAGTCTGGCTGCCGAAGATCTATTATTGTGTTATAGTCCAAGAACTGAGGTTGGTGCAAGTGGTATTGCTGCCCATGTCGACTTTTCCCACGCTCTGAGTTGTGTGCGTGTGGTGGTAAACATTAATGGGTATGGCACAAATGCTACAGATGTAAAGGTAAATGTGAGCAAAATGGTAATCAAAGATCAACCTATGCAGTTTACGTGGAATGAAATGGGGACCGCTGTAGAGTGCGTTGATAATAGTGCAAAGAGTGATATAGCACTTTTTGATTCTATACCAGGAGGTAAGGATAGTGGCAAAAGCAAGTCTTTTATATTCTATGGCCTCACTGTGCCACATGCGGACAAAGTAAATTTCGAGTTTAAGGTGAAATACAGTGATGATAATACCGAAAAACTATATAAAGGTTCGTTTGGTGGTGTTGATTTTAAATCAGGAATATGTACAACGCTCAATATATCATTGAACCATAGAGGCGAGGTGATTGGTACTGATGTGGAGTATAATGATTGGAAGTTAGAAATATCCCCCGATCTTGGAGAACTACGAAAGAAGTCGACGTTAATGGATATTAAGGATAATGAAGTTGTAACTATTCATGGCGATCCATTGGCTACAGCCGATGATGCGACTTGGTTGTATGGTCCCGACAATGATATAAAGGATATTTATGGCCATGATGGCAATACTGTTGAGAAGGCTTATGTCATCAAATCGGCTGTACAGTTGCTGTCGTTTGCTAAGGAGGTGAATAATGGATATGACTTTTCTAAAAAGTTCATCCGACTGGATGCTGATATTACAATGCAGAAGACTGCAAAAGGCGATAGCTATTCATGGTCAGGTATCGGTACAGGAAATGTTGCATTCAACGGTACATTTCTTGGGGGTGACCGTTACATCAATCGATTAATGGGTAGTTCTTTGTTCGTAAATTTGGGTAGCAGTGCTGTTGTTGAGCAGTTGCATATTAGTACTATAGGTACGATTAAAAATGGTGCGTTAGTTGGAACTAATAATGGTATAATTTCGGCTTGCAAAATAATAGATGATGTGACAACTACAGGATGTGCATTGGTTGGAACTAATAATGGAACAGTATATGCCTGCTATAATACAGGAAATGCAATAAAGAAAGTAAATGAGCAAGACGAGCCAATCCCTGCAAAGCTTGTTGGAGATGGTACGGGCGTGGTATATGGATGTTATCAGGTAAGTGAAATTAGTAACTCAATCGAAGATTTGGTGACCTCGCTGAATACAGAATTAGATAACTGGTATAAATCGATTGAGAATTTCGGTTATACACAGTATAAATATGTATACTCTGTAGGAAACAATCCTTCTGTAAAGAAGAAATAATTAACCCTTAACAGTGAAACATAGCATCGTGAGGTCGTCGTTTGGTTCGGCGCCTTCGCGGTGCTTTTCTACTTCGGCTTTAAGATACTCGATGGTTTCCTTGGCAGAATCGAAATGGTGAGTAGCCATAATGTCGAGTAGATGATCGTCGCCAAACTGATCTTTCTCGTTGTTCTCGGCCTCGTTGAGTCCGTCGGTGTAGATGAACAGCTGACGGCCACGGATGTCGGCTATCTCTTCGCCCTCGTATTCCAAACCAGGGAACAGTCCTATAGGGGCGTTTGGAATCATATCGATGAACTCGGTGCCGAGTATTGGCGGGTTATGACCGGCATTACAGAATGATAGGTGACCTGTGGTAAGGTCGACAACGCCAAGGAACATAGTGACGAACATTCCCTGCTCGTTGTCGTCGCCAGAAAGGGCGTCGTTCATGCGGGTGGCTATCTCGGCAGGCATCATCTGCTGGGCTGCAAGTGTACGGAACAGTCGTGTGGCCTGGGCCATGAATAGTGATGCAGGAACTCCCTTACCTGATACGTCGCCAAGGGCAAAGTATAACTTATCTGGTGCGTCGTCGCGAATAAGGAAGTTATAAAGGTCGCCACCAACCTCCTTAGCAGGGGTCATAGATCCATAAAGGTCGAGATCGGAACGGTCGGGGAAGGTGCTGGGCACCATAGACATCTGGATGTTGCGTGCGATGCGCAGGTCGCTCTCTATACGCTCTTTGGCAATGGTAGTCTCTTCGAGTTGGTCGTAGGCGGTGAGCAACTCCTGGTGGGTGGCCTCAAGTTTCTGGTGGGCAACCTTGAGTCGGCGTGCAGAGCGCAGACGGAAATAAATAAAGATGCTTAGAGCCAGAACGATGATGGTGGCAATAATGATTATGCTGAGGCGCTGTTGGCGAGCTCGTTCTTCAGCCTGTTGCATCTTAAGATCGTCAATATGGAACTTAGTACTCATCTCGGCCAACTTGTTCTTTGTATCATTGGTGTTGACAGAGTCGCTGATATTATATATGTCGTGGTACAAAAGTGCTGCTTCACGGTATTGGCCAAGCTTTTCGAATATCTCGGCACGCTGCTTGCGAATACGGATGACTTCTGAAGGATTGCTGTTTTCGTCGCAATATTGTAATCGGCGACTGTTAAGTGCGAGTGCCTCATCATAAAGATGTTGCTGTTTATATAATTCTGCGCGGAAGTACATCCATAGAATGCTAAGATTGCTACCTTCGTAAGTTATACTTTTCTGTACTTCGTCGAGCAGTTTTGATGCCTCGGTGTAGTGGCCTTTACCTATCTCAGCTTGTGCACACGACAGGTAATAATAGCCCCATTGCCTTTTTTTTTCGCCTCCATTGTCCATGCTGTCATAGTCATAAAACTCCATCAGGAATTGTCGCCACTGCTTGTTCAGGGCTTCCATGGTGCTATAACGCTTAAGATTGCCGAGTATTTCAGCATAGTAAGAGAAGACAATAGATAGCTGTAAGGGCTTGGGGGAGAGCTTCATCATGATGTCAATACTCTTTTGGTAGGCACTTGCAGCCTCTTCGTTGTTACGCATCATTGTATATACCAATCCCAAAGAATAGTGTCCGAGACCTATTCCATACTGGTTCTTTCGATGTTCGGCATCGGTAATCATCTTCTTGGCTTCTTCCATGCCAAGGATTGTCTTACCATCGAAGCTATATATGTCTATCAGCATTGACCATGTTTCGTAGTAGTTCTTCCAATCGCTTATTTCCTCTAAGAATTGTAGTGTTGGCGGAACCTGGTTGTAGACAGAGTCGTTGAAATTGTTGTTGTAGAAAAAAGATAGTTTCTCAACTCGTGCGAAGCCCTCGTATTTACGGTCGTTTTGGCGATGGGCTTCGGCGATGTAGTTGTTTACACATTGAAGCTGATAGTCAAGGTCATCGGTCTCAAGGCTTATGACATATAGCTTATAGTAGGCTTGAATCAATGCTTCACCTTTGAGCGTGGGCATTGATTTGCGGATTTCGTCAGCCTTGTCGGCTTGGGCTGTAAATACAGCTAGGAAATACAATAGGGGAGTGAGAAGATGTCGTAGGGTCATAGTTGGTGGTGAATATTATAGTTTTATACCTTGTTATATATATACAATAAGCCCCTCCGATAGAGGGGAGGGGCTTAGTTATATTAAATTGGCAGTGAGAACACGAAGCGTGAACCGCCGCGATAATCTGTATCGAGACGTATGTCGCCACCAAGACGGCGGGCGATGCTGCGTGCTATGGTAAGACCAAGTCCATTGCCCTCGAAGAAATCGTTGAGCTTAACATAAGGCTCGAAAATCTTTTCGGCATAGTCTGACAGAACGCCAGTGCCAGTGTCTTCAACGCAGAACTCAAGATTTGAGCCATCGATGTTGATAAGCAGAAGAATATCGCCCTGAGCTGTGAACTTCATTGCATTGTCGAGCAAAGCAACGAGTGCACGAACGGCCTGCTTGGTGTTTGTGAACACCATAGTGGCCTGAGCCTCTTCTACCATCTGGCACTTGAAGTCGGCCTTCTGGAACTTATCGATACCAGACTCCTGGATTGCCAATGCTGCGATGTCTTGTGCCATAACGTTATCGTCGCACTCGATGGGCTGTTCCATTTCAATCTCGGCAACATTAAGGATGCCGTTAGCCATCAGTGCAATATTCCCGGCGTTAGGATGGGTATAGTCGAGTTGCTGCTTGATGCCCTCGGCGTACTTCTCGATCATAGCCTTCTTCTTAAGCATGGTCTGCTCAAGCTGCTGCTTGGCGGCCATAATCTCAGACGACTGCTTCTCGAGCGCCTCTTTTACCTTAAGCACCTTCTGCTTCTCCTCTTCCATCTTATCGAAAGCCATCAGTGCCTCTTCGTAGCCCTGACCCACGTTGTCGAAGTTCTGCTCGAGAGAACGATAGTCCTTTAGCAACTTCTCCATCTCGTTGACGCGCTTCTGGTAGTCGTCGAGTAACTGCTTGCTTTCTACCTCCTGCTCGCGAATATGTTTAACCTTCATCTGCAGAACTACGCAGATGGCCAGGAGTGCTATGATAAGTATGACAACAATCCAAATCATCGGTTAGTCTTTTTTCTGTTCTACCTTCATGAACTTAGTGAAACCTGTCATTGCCAGAATCTTGTAGATTTCGGGCGATACGTTGGTAATCTTGAACTGGCCCTTAAGCTGAGTTACAGTGCGCATGGTCTTCTGAATGATACGAAGGCCTGAGCTGGCCATATAAGTAAGCTCTGAGCAGTCCATCTCAAGGTCTACTCCACCGTCACGCAGAGCAGGCTGAATATCCTGTTCGAACTGGTTGGCATTCATAGTGTCGATTCTAGATCCAGTCTTAATAATGGTCTTACCACCTTCTTTAATAATCTGTGTCATAATCTCGTGTTTCTAAATTTTTGTATTCTTTAAATATCTTTCTTCATTGTGAGTAGGTTCTTGCCTTCCAGACGCTGGTAGGTAACTTCGTTCATGATGTTCTTCACAATATAGATACCCATGCCGCCAATCTCGCGATCCATTGGGTCTATATCCGTATCAGCATCATCCTTCAATGTTGGGTCGAATTCACGGCCCTTGTCGCTAAGTACAAAAGTCAGTTCTCTACCATTACACTCGGCAGAGAGTTCGATGTCGGCAGTTTTTCCTTCTGGATAAGCGTAAAAAATTACGTTTGATACCATCTCTTCCATCACTAGGTTCAAGTTCATCAAGAGCTCCATGTCGAGCTGAAGCTCCTCACCGATCTCCTCGATGAAGGCGTTAACTTTCGCAAGTTCGCCGACTTGGTTCTTGATTTTAATCTCTTTTTTCATTTTCATAAGAATATGCAATCTTGGTTATATTGTTTAAATTATGCTGCAAAAGTATATAAAAAAACTGAATCAAACAAGATTTTAAGGAATTTTTATTT
>Ga0310696_10002595_pt1 | contig 23680 bp, 35 predicted proteins | sample AusTroGonzalo_MG_4_FD_203885 | JGI IMG/M metagenome (GOLD analysis project Ga0310696, IMG submission 203885) | Bovine rumen microbial communities from tropical cattle in Woodstock, Queensland, Australia - Gonzalo_02 (v2) (version 2) | ecosystem: Host-associated > Mammals > Digestive system >...
CATCCGCAACCGCATAGCCATCCAGAACAAGCGCACCGACCTGACGGGCCACGGCACGGGCTATTATAGGGAGCGTAAGGCAGTGGCCGGATTTGTGCAGGAGGAGTACGACCGACTTTTGCAGGCTGGCTACATCAAGGAGGCCACGGGACAGAACGGGCGCACCCTTTGCCGCTGGATCAACAAGAAGGAAGAGAAGGAGCTCACCAAGGCCCGCCGCGAGGCTGAGAAGGCCGAGAAGGCTGCCGCCACTACGTTAGAGACTACATCGGAAATCACCGAGGCCGAGGGCGTGAAGGTAGGCGACAAGGTAAGACACAACAAGCATGAGGAGGTGGCAACGGTGACGGCCATCCGCGAGGCGTTTGTGAACCGCGCCGACGGCTACCGCTATCTTTATACACTCGACTTCGGGCAGTCGGTCTTAGGCCCGTTCCAAGTAGAGCTGAACGGAGGCGAGTTTCTGCGCGAGGCTTTCACACCCTGCACCCCCGACGGGCGCGAGCTGCTGCCAGAGCCGCCCGCAGAGGTCATCATCGACGAACCTACGTTATACGAGGTGCATAGCATCACAGCCGACGAGCGAAGGGCGCACACCTTCCACTATGCAAAGGTAATCCGCAGCCGCGCACAGCTGGCACGCACGGCATGGACCCAGCACGGGAAAGACCGCATAGAAGTGAGCATAGCCTACCGCAACGGCACGGACGATCCCGACGGCATGAGCTACAAAGTGTGCTACTATCAAGACGAGAAGTTGAAGGACTGCGACAACGGCGTATCACTGGAGCAAGCCGCCTGCATGATGTCCGACTTTCATCTGCTTTCAGGCGCAGGCGTATCGCTTGACGTGATACTCTACGGCAAGGCGGCATAGCGACACATTTATATATAATATAGTAAACAAAAATATTAAAACTATGAAACATTATTTGATTATTTAAATAATTATTTGTATCTTTGCAAGAATGAGATTAGTCTATAAGTTCTACATACCGCACACAGAGCCGCTGGACGTTCTTTTCAGGACAGCCAACAACCTCTATAATCAGGCTCTGTACCTGTTCCGCCAGCGTCTCGATGCCGACGGCACATGGACGTGGTACAACGACATGGATAAGCTGATGAAGGAAGTGACCAACCTGGAGGGGACTTGCAACTACAAGCTGTTGAAATCGCAGTGCTCCCAGCAGATACTGCGTATGCTCGACAAGAACATGAAGGCTTACTGCAAGTCCATCAAGGACTGGAAGAAACATCCTGAGAAATACAGGGCCATGCCTCAGATGCCTCACTACCGCAAGCGCGGCGGCATGTTCGACCTGTTCTACACCAACCAGTCTGCATCCATCAAGGACGGCAAGATTCGATTGGCCAAGGACTTGTACGTCAGCATACCACAGTGGGAGAAGTACGGCGAGAGCATCACCCAGTTCAATCAGGTGCGGTTCATACCGAACAGGCAGAACGTCAAGGTGGAGATTGTCTATGAAAAGGAAGTCGTGCGGGCAGACGTTGACAAGAGCAAGTGCGCCGCCATCGACCTCGGACTTGACAACCTTGCCACGATGGTGACTGCCGAAGGCTGCATCATCTTCAATGGCCGTTATCTCAAATCATACAACAACTATTTCAACAAGACTCTTGCACGCCTGCAGTCCATCAAAGACAGGCAGGGCATGAAGCGAAGTACAAAAAGAATCAATCGTATGTACGACAAACGAGACCGCTACTTTGAGGACGTGTTCCACAAGGTCAGCCGCCAGATTGTTGACATACTTGTAGAAAAGAAGATTGGCACGCTGGCTGTAGGCTACAATGCCGGATGGAAACAGGAATCCGACATGGGCAAAAAGAACAACCAAAAGTTTGTTCAGATGCCTTTTGCGAGGCTGGCGGGCTATCTTCGCTACAAGTGCGAGATGGTTGGTATTGACTTCGTGGAGCATGAGGAAAGCTACACATCCAAGTGTGACGCGCTGGCATTTGAAGAGATAGACAAGCATGAGAAATACGCTGGCAGACGAATCAGGCGCGGCCTGTTCCGCTCGTCAACGGGTAAGCTCATCAATGCCGATCAGAACGGCGCACTCAACATCATGCGAAAAGTAGTCGGCGATTCTTACGTTCGTGAGATAGTCGATAGCGGGCACTCGTTATGTCCTGTACGATACCGCAACCCGTTCCAACGGATTGCAGGAAGTATGCAAAAAGTTTAATGGAGTTTAATAACTTAAATACTTTTAATAACGTGAACAAGCAGGAATATACGGCACTGGTGGACAGGTGCAAGCAGTTGAGTTACGAGTATTACGTGTTGGCGCAGCCGACGGCGACGGGATTTGTGTATTTCCGTTAATAGAAAACGTATTGCAGGTTTCAAATGTTAAACTTTGAAAACGTATTGCACTTTTCTTTGATAAATGCTTGCAGGTTTCAAAAATATATCGTACCTTTGCAATGTGATTCAGACAGAAGAACAAAAAGACATAATAACAAAATAACAATTTAATCCCCAAGTCCCGGAAGGGCAAAAAGATTATGAGACATTCAAGTGATTTTTACAAGGTGGTTAATGCAGTGATTAACACCCTGAGACAGCAGGAAGATGTTTGCTACGTGACAACGGGCAACGGCGGCAGTGGTAGTGGCGTGTTCAGTCCAAACGACGATTGGGACGTGATCAGACGCGACCTCTTATCTTACGACAGCTGCGAGGAACTGGACGAGGACGAACTGGAGGATGGCTTCACAAGCGACACCAACGACTTCGAGTTCTGGCAGCTATCCAAGTACGGCTCGCAGAATCCTGCGGCCATTCAGATTGCCATCAATCCTGAGAACTATGTAAAGAGTAGCTACGACTTGCGCGACATGATTTGCGACGATACCGACCTGAAGGCTGCGGAGATTACCACAGGCATGAACGGCTACCCTCGCGGACTGCGCGGCTGCGTGCTGCTTGGCGGCAGTGGCAAGACCATCGAGCAGATGCAGGAGCTGGCCGATATGTACGGCGTGGAGTTGGTATCGCTGCACCGTCGCGACGGCTGGCAGTTGTGGGAGTGCGAGGGCTGGAAATCTGACCTGTACGATTACGTTGCCTTTGCGGATCAGCGCAACGACAATCTGCACTATTGGGAGAGCTACAAGGCGTATGCCGAGGAACTGCGCGAGTATGCAGCCGACACGGAGGACGAGAAGCGCGAGGACTTTCTTGCAGAGGCAGAGCGCGTGGAGGGCTGGCAGTTGGAGAAGAACGAGGTGCTTTGCGCCCCCAACGGCTATCCGTATCTGCTGCTTGACGATGTGGAGAAGGTCGATCGTATGGTGGACTGCTTCAGTTACGACACGCACAACTACACCCTGGCCCTGGACTGTATGATTGAGGACTAAGTTATACATTATAGAATATATCAGAGATCAAGCGATATGAAGGAAGAGTTTTACAAGAGGTTGCAAGAGGTTATCGCCGAGTGCGAGGCTCACCCTTACGCTAATACAGACAAGTTCATGTTACCAGGATGGGAAGGTCGTATCAGCAAGAGCAACATCGGAGAGTGGACGGATGATGAGTACGACATCCTGCTGAACCGCAAGGACAAGCGGACGCTCGACATCTGCAAGAAATCGAAACTGGATTGCTTCGTCTATTGCGACGGTGGCGGTTACATCTACTTAGGAATTTTCTAATTATACGTTACAGGAATCATCAGAGATTAAGCGATATGGAAGAGACATTGAAGGCAACGGGACGCGGGGGACACCGCGAGGGCAGCGGGCGCAAGGCGCTGGGCAAGAAGGCCGTGACGCTCAGACTGAGCGAGCAGAGCATCAACAAACTCGCACAGGTCGAAAACAAGTCGGAGTTTGTGGACGGACTCATCCGGCGGGCGAAGATTTGACGCATTTTGTCCCAATTCGGACGGGATTTTCACTAAATTTGTGCCGAAACCATTTAAAAAGTTATCGGCATGACGAAAGAAGAGATTTATCAGACAATCAAAGAAACATTGAGAAGATGCAATCCAAACGCGACTCCAGAGGAACTGGAAAAGATGACGAAAGACTACGTGGCGAAAGCCGCAGGGATGGCCAGGACGGCACGGCGCGACTTGATGATACAGGAGGTACACATGACGCTCAGGATGCTGTCACGCCAGGAAAAGGACTGGAAGCCCGTGAAGCTAAGAGCTACGAGCACCACTACGGAGGGTATGTGAGCCAGCTGACGCTGGAGGTGGAGGTCGGTGCGCTGCTGCCGTGGGACGAGCGGAAGATGGTGGCCGAGTATTGTATCTGGGACACAGGCGCAACGGACGTGTCGATGAACAAGGCTTTCGCGGACAAGATGGGGCTGGTACCGCTGCCGCCGATGGACGACGAGATGCAGCCGCTGACCACCGTCGATGCGAACTATCTGGGTACGGTGACGGCCAGTCTGAGAATCGGCGACGTGTTTATCCCGCACGACCTAATCAAGGTGACAGACTACGACCCGACGGGACGGTTTGCCGCGATGGGCTATCGGTTGCCAGACCTGCTGATTGGCATGAGCGTCATCAGCCGTGGCCGCTTCGAGGTGGACTGCACGGGCGGCGAGACGGTCGTGAGGTTTGAGATACCTTGACTACGTTACAGGCGGCCTGGGATATCACTGGAATCTGAAATGTGGGTCCAATCCCCACCCAGGCCACAATTATCTTTATAGGATTAAATTGTTTTTTATTCAGAGTCCGCTGCCTGTGAAGGTCGCGGGCTTTTTGTTTAGTCCCATTTTGTAAAACACAAATCCGTATATTTGCCAAAAAGAAACGACTATGCCGAAGACGAAACCGACAATGAGCTGGGAGGCGATTAGGACGCTGACAGAGAAGTTTACATGGCGAGACCCGAAGACGGGCGTACAGGTGATGGGGTTCAATCCGCCGGGCGGAAAGGACGGCAAGGGCGTGTCGAGAGTGCCGTATCATCTGCGCTACGTGACGGGAAAGGGTGTCTGCGAGAGCGGGACAGTCGTCACTATCAAGGTCTATCCGAGACTGAAGCAGCGGATGGTGATGTTTGTCGGTCCTGACGGTACGGGCGGCTCGCGCCAGATTCGCAGAGTGAGAGACTATCTCATCATGGAAATCGACGGCATCAGGATCGTGACTCATTGACGGAAGTCGCCCAAGGGCGAAAAATTGGTCTTAAAATTAAGAATTAAAATTAATCAGAATAATTATAAGATAAAAATTCTAAGTATAATTTTTCGGCGCAAGCCGACTAAAAAAAAATAGAAACTATGGCAGTATTGACTTATCGCATCGGATCGACCGGGGCAGTGGTGAAACAAATCCAACGGGTTTTGAAAGTATATCCCGACGGGCGGTTTGGCAAATTGACCCAGGAGGCGCTCATGGCATGGCAGCGGGAGCACGGGCTGACGGCGGACGGCATCGCGGGGCCTCGCACATTAGCCGCGATGGGGATTTCGGCGATGACGCAGCAGACGCAGCAGAACGCTTCGGCCATCGACTCGGTGTTCTCGTGCGGCGTGACGCTGAAGAAAAGCAAGCGCAGGATAGACGAGATTATCGTGCATTGCACAGCAACGCCAGAGGGCTGTCCGCGAACGGTGGAGCAGATCAGGCAGGACCATATCAGGAACAACCACTGGAGCGACATTGGCTATCATGTCTTAGTGACGCTCGACGGCAAGGCGCACCTCGGGCGGAATATGGACATCAGCGGGGCGCACGCCGAAGGGCACAACAGTCACTCGATTGGCATCTGCTACGTGGGCGGACTGGAGAACAAGCCAGGCGTGGAGTATAAGAAGCTGAAGGCGAAGGACACGCGGACGCCGGCGCAGAAACGGGCACTCGCGACGCTGATGACGGACTTGCGCAAGCTCTATCCGAAGGCCGTGATTCAGGGGCACCGCGACTTTTCGCCAGACAAGAACCACAACGGCATTATCGAGCCGAGTGAGTGGATCAAGGATTGCCCGTCGTTCCCGGCCAAAGAGGAATATCGCAACATTTGACAGGACTTTTTGTCGTTGGTTTAGTTATATATTTATACATTTCGAGATTCAAATTTCAAATTCATGTGGCAGCGGCCACGCACTTAGTACGTTAAGAGTTAGTAATTTTAATGAATAGATTGTTTTAAGTCAGTAGTTAATAGTTTTAGTAATTAAGTCGGTGGCAGCGGCCACTCTCGTTTTTAGTTATTGGTAAGATTATGTTAAGCCCAGCCGCGACGGTCCGGCTTTCTTTTTATACGATTTATTAGAATAACAGAAAATCTTTCTTGTCTGTGCGGTGGGTCGGGAGATTAGCCGCACTTCTGAAAAGAGCGGGGCTTTGCGGCCTCGCTCTTTTTCAGTCTTGCCCGCCTATGTTGGCAGGAATAGTCTCATAAGTTGACTTTAACGTCGACTTTTCTCAGAAAAGTTCACTTGATTTATTAAGTCGCATCGCTGCGATTTTGTTTCCTAATTTTCTTGATTCCAAGACTGCGGGCCATTTGTCTAAGAGATGCGGAAGTAATTCCTAACTCAAATGCCATCTCACGTGTATCGCGCCAAGCATAGGCTGCCAGACGCTTGCGCTGAATCTCCTGATGAAGTTCATGGAGATACTGGCAGTCTTTCCTTAGATGGTATTTTTCGGCTACACTCTTAACGGTACTAATGGTCGTTTCGTATTTCTTTGCCAGTTCCTCGTTGGTATAATACGGGTAGTCTTGAATAATTCCTTGTTGTCGCGCCTTCACGCTACTCACTCGTTCAGCCTTCGGATAACGGACACGCGAATCTTGTCTTTTCGCACCTGCATTCTTCTTGACCCCGTGTCTACGAATGAGGCTCTCGATGGCCGATGGGCTTTTTCCGTATTTCTCGACAAGAACCCTCATTGGGGTATGCGGGTACTCTTCTAATATCCGCTTGAATGTCTCCTGCCGTTTATTGATCCTCTTTCCTTTTGTTGCATAAATAGTATTTAAGGTAGGAGAATATTGTTTGATGTATTTCGCTTCCTCGGTCAGAAGGGATGTGTTGTCTATTCCTTTTTCTATAACATAGACTTCAAATTCTTTTTCTTCGTCAAAAACTGACTGCATTTTTTCAACGTGCTCGCCTTTAAGAAAAGACTTTGTATGCTCCTTTATCCTTATGTAAAGATATTCGGCAGAACCTATATAAAAATCCTCTTTGAACTTTATCAGGTACACGGCATTTATGTCACGCCCCTCTAACCAATGCAGACGGCCATCCTTAAACTCGCCTACCTTTTCGTATTTGCTGACATCTATCATTGCTCTACCTTTATTTCTTTAATTTTAATGATATTCCCGCACTTCTCGCACTTAATTGACAAATCGGACTTTGGCTGATTATCTTCTGGTAGTCTCCCGATCCCTTCTGGTGCCGTCAACTGCCAAAACTCTACATTAAGAGCTTTGGCCACCTCCATGAGCGTATTAACGCTGACACCTTTGCCTCCGTTAATAATATTGCTGACATACTGATCCTTCTTTCCCATTAGTTTGGCAAGGTCTTTGGTCTGCAATCCACGTTCTTTCATCAATCGTTTTATCTGAAGTTGTAATTCCATAATCCTATATTATTTGCTTTGCGGGTGCAAAATTAAGAATAAAAGTGTATCTTAAAGAAATAAAGTGTATAAAATATGTTAATTAAACGCATTTTCTTTGCTAAATATTTGGAAGTTAAAGAAAATAAGTGTATCTTTGCATCGTGAAATCAAAAACAATAAAGAATATGAGTAAATTATCAAAGCAACTGGATAGCCAGGAAAAGATTAACAGCGCAGTGAAGTACATCATGGAATACTTTGGCGGTGAGGAACCCTATTCGTTCCATATTGAGAAGATGCTGGATGCGCAGACGCAGATTATCGCGCTGATGGATTTGGTGAGGATTGACTCTATCAGTAACCCAAACATCGGCGATGAGATTGACACTGACGAAATTCCAGAGTTCCTGCGCAACGTGCGCCTCTATCTTAAGATGTTGAAGCCGTTCGCCGAACTTCTCGGACAGGCTGGTTTTGCTAAGGACTAATTAAAACAGTAAGATTATGATACAGACAATTACATTTAGCGCTCAGGAGGTCAGAACCGTCAGACCGATGGTAATCGACGCGAAGGGCATCATGGAGAAGGTAAAGGGCATCAGCCCCGCACGCATCTACCGCAAGCAACTGAGGGCGTATCGCCGCATGGCGCAGGTGATCGACCGCCACAGAACATTGTCGAACATTGCGCTCGGCCTCCAGATTGCCGCCGGCATCGTGGCAGTATTCTTGTTCGCATAGTACACATTATTAATTATATAAAGGGGAGAGATTATGACACAGTTTGATTTTACAACGAATATTGAGTTAAGGGTGCCTGGAACGGGCAAGGTATATATGATAGACCGCATGACAAACGACTGGGCCGAGCGTCATCCGCTGAACGTGGATCTGTTTATCGAGGACGTGTATCAGGAGTTTGCAGGCACGGAGTTTGAGGAAAGCCGCGAGGCACTGCACAAGGTGTGGACGGCTATGCTGTCGGTGAGGAATCCGCAGGGCGATGCAAGCATCTATCCCAACCGCAACGGGGCGCGTCGGGCTGCTGCCATGAAGGTGTGGCTGTTGGCGGGCGACTACTGGCGTCGCGGTTTCCGCATGGGTGATGTACTGCCGGAGCGTTGTCCAAGTGAGAAGATTACGCGCTTGGAGGACGGCGGATGGATTTCGCTGTTCCCGAAGGATATGCACCTGTTAGAGAACCGCAAGGAAACCACGGCGTCTACCGACGGGACGCAAGAAATCACGGAACCGACCTTGGCTTTCGACGAAACGCCGACGGAAGACGAGGCGCCAACTGAGGAAGATTCTACTCTCCCCAAGATAGATGATGCGGTCTTAGCGACCGTTGAACACGCAGGGGACAGTCCCTCTTGTGACATCGCAGATATCACAGAAGGGACAGTCCCCGTGTGTTCTCCGATTCAGGCCGAGGCGGAGCCAGTGGCACCGAGGAAGACCGAACAGGAGCGGAATGCAGAACAGCGTCGGCGCCGCAGGGAGCAGCGCGAGGCACAGCGCAGAAGCTATGAGGAACGGCTGGAGCGCGAGGCCCGCGAGGCTGAGGAGTATGCCCGTCAGCAGGAGCGCCGTAAGATCTTCGCGGCAGTCGGTGCGGCTGCGGTGACGCTGGCGATGATTTATTTCTTCGGGCTGCTCGGCCCCGCCATCTTCGGCCTGCTCTGCGGCGGCCTGCTGAAGGGATAATAAGTCGCTAAAGCGAAAAATTCATCTTAAAATTATGAATTAAAATTCATCATAAAATTGAGAAAATCAGAATAATTATAAGAATATAATTTTAAGAATAATTTTTGCCCGCAAGGGCACTCAAATATTATAGCGTATGAATTTAATTGATGAGCATAACAAGAGGTACAACTTCTTTCGGGAGGTGACTGGCGAGGCAATGCGCGTTCACGCCAAGTACAAGCCAGGATTGCTGGAATCAGCTTACGAAGCCGCTTTGAAGTATCTTTTGGAACTGAAGGGTTACAAGGTTGAGCGGCAAGTGTACCTGCCTATCTTCTGGGATGACGTGCAACTCGATCAGTCGTACAGGATGGACCTCGTGGTGAACGGCAATATCATTCTCGAACTGAAAGCCATGCCTCATGTAGGTGACGAGCACAGACGGCAGTTGTGGAACTACATGAACCTGACGCATCAGCCCTACGGCATGCTTATCAACTTCGGAGGTAGTCACCTTTACTCGGATTGGTACCAGCGTTACGACGACGGTAAAATTGAACGTATAAAACTCTACGGAACATAATTTTAAGAACATAATTCTAAGATTAATTTTTGCCCGCAAGGGCACTCAATAAAACATTATTTATAAACTCTTTAAAATATTACAATTATGAAGACTAAGACATTTATTGGACTGATGGCCGCGATGATGGCCATGACGGGCTGCACGCAGGAGGCAGACGAGGTGATGAACCAGGAGCGGGGCAAGGTGATGACGACGTTCGCCTGTCAGGGTGACTTCGGCAACGCGACCTTCACCCGTGGTGCGCTGACGGCGGACGAGAAGTCGATGACCGATTTGTGGGTATTGGACTACGTGGGCGGCACGCTGGTGCAGCAGCTGCATCAGGTGAGCACCGATGCGGACTTCGGCACGCCGTCGCTCAACTTGGACTACGGCGCACACCACGTCTACTTCGTGGCCAGTCGCGGCGAGGGCGCTACCCTATCGACCGACGCGCACAAGATTACGTGGACGAAGCCGCTCGATACATTCTATAAAGACTTTACGATTACCGTCAATGCTGGCACATCGTCGGCACACAGCGTGACACTGGAGCGGGCGGTGACGAAGCTGACGATTACCATCAATGACGAGATTCCTGCGGGTATCGCGAACATCGCCATTACACCAGTGACGTGGTATTACGGCATCGACTACCTGACGGGCGGACCGACCGACGCGCAGGCATCGGCACCGAGGATGATCAACGTAGGGTCGAACTATGTCGGCACGAGCGGCGTGGTGAAGACAAGCATCTACGGCTTTTCGGCGGCGACGGAATGGACGACCGACGTGAGCGTGGTGGCGAAGAACGGCAGCGGCGACGTTATAGGTACGGCCAACATCACCGATGCGCCGTTTACGGTGAACCGCGTGACGAACTATGCGGGCAATCTGTTTGTGAATGCAGGCGGGTTTTCGCTGGCACTGAGTGCAGACTGGAGTAATGAATATAGCGGTTCGTGGTGATATGAAGAAGATGATTTTATGCAGTGTCGTTGCCATGATGCTGACGGCCTGCGAGCAGCCTGAGATTCAGAGGGATGACAAAGAGCGGGATGCCAACGTGACGCTGCGGTTCTCGCCGTATCAGCAGGAGGACTTTACCCGTGCGGCATCAGCCCTGACCGACCAGTGCTCGAAACTGTCGGTGGCTATCTTCAAGAGCGACGGCACGAAGGTGAAGAGCGTGCTCCAGAACAGCGACAACGATGATTTCGGAACAGTGGCGGTCTCGCTGGCGACGGGCAGTTATACCGTGGTGGCCGTGGCGCACAACGGACTCGGTACCGCCACCATCACCTCGCCCGAGAAGGTGACGTTCGCGTCGAATAAGATGACCGACACATTCGTCTATTGCGGCCAGCTGACCGTCGGTGACGAGCCGACCGAGCAGACGCTGCAGATGACGCGGCGCGTGGCGATGGTGCGGCTGACGCTGACCGACGCGGCACTGCCCGACGGCATCGACAGGATGAAGTTCTATTACACGGGCGGTTCGTCGACGCTGAACCCTTCGACGGGCTACGGTTGTGTGCAGTCGAAGCAGACGGAATATCGCGACTGCATCGGCGAGGACGGCCAGAAGGTGACGACCTACGAACTCTACACCCTACCCCACGAGGAAAGCGACGTGCTGAAGTTGACCATCACCGCCCTGAGCGGATCGGACGACGAACTCTATCAGTATGTGTTTGATGGCATCCCCGTGACGCGCAACAAGATTACGACATGGAGCGGCGCACTCTTCGGCGGTGGCGGCGGACAGATTACTTCTGGCGGCATCACCATTACGCTCGATACGGGCTGGGACGGCACACTGACGTATAATTTCTGAGTTAACCCCACACGATATATTTTCTCACACTTTACATTTTTAGGTTTTTCGTAGTTTAGACTTGCGTGGGGCTCCGCTGCGACAGCCCAGCCCCCACGGTTTTTTAGACATAATAACAGATAAAGACATAATAACAGACAAACAGATTTTTAGCAAAAATGGCACAGGAAGAACAATACATCGCGGTGGTGTCGGAGCGGCACTCGAAGCCGGGCGACACGCGGTATATCATCATCAACCGCCAGACGCGGGAGGTGATGGACGACTGCGGCGGCCACGGCTATAAGTCGGCGGCATCGGCGCACAAGAGCTTCGCCTTCAAGCAGCGTCGGCGCAGTGGGTCTTCTGGCAAACAGGGTACCAAGACCGTGACTATTGATGCTCAGACCGGTGTGACGAACGTAAACACATGGTCGGGGTTTGTACCCAGACGTCAGACATCAAGTTCTGTCGGACAGGTATCGCCGTTCGTGCAGGAAGAAATGAAATCAACCATACAGCCCTCACAGCAGACGGCTCGGAAACCGTCAGTTAATACGGCGGTCGGTAATCAGAGTCGCGCAGATCAACGACCTGCGGCCAATCGTCAGCCCACGTCGCTGACATCGCGCTTTTCGCCACGGCAATGGTCGTGCCAGGAGGACACACCTCCCCCACCGCCTGAATTGTTTGACTTTAATAAGTAACGGCTATGGCAAAGAAACTACCTGACGGGATGATCAAGTTTCGCGTGCGGATGACCCGCATCGCCACCAAGGAAATCGAGGTGATTGCCTCGGATATGTATAAAGCCCAAAGTATCGGACGGTCAATGGCTTACAAGTACGACTGGCAGGACGTTGACAGCATCGCCTACTCCGCCCTCGCTGAGCCCTGGTTCCTCGGAGAAAAGAAGCGGAGATAGTTTTTTTTGGTTTCTTGAAAACAAATAAACTTGTTTTGTTTATTTTGAATAAAGGTATATACAAATAAAGAATATCTATTTAAATGCGATATACAAATAAACAAGTATCAAAATAAAGTTTAATGGAAATAAAGAATACATAAAGTAAAGTTGATTTGTAATAAACAAAATTGCAAATAAAGTGAGTTTAAAATAAACAAGAGTACAAATAAACAATTAAAGAAGAATGGAAACAAGACTGAAAGAAGTGTTGGCAATCGTCAACAACAAAGGTGGGGTGGGAAAGACGACCACCGTACAATCTCTGGCGGCGGCGCTCGTCAGGGAGCATAAGGACTACCGCGTGCTGGTGGTGGATCTCGATCCGCAGATGCACTTGAGCATCCTGCACGGTTGGAGTGCCGCGAACGACTACTTTACCATCCCGACGATTTACTCGGCCATGCGACACGGCACGAACATTCCCGTGTATCGCACAACCCGCGACAGGGTGTTCCTCGTGCCAGGTGACACGACGATGCAGGATGTAGATTCAGACCTCTTCCGGCAGATGAATCCGAAGAAGGTGCTGCAGAAGTGCTTCGGTATGGCACTCGACGACCATACGGGCATCGGGCTGACGAACATCATCGAGAGTTTCGACTATGTGCTGATAGACTGTCCGCCTGCGCTGAGCCAGTCGACCTACAATGCGATGACGGTCGCCACTGGACTGCTGGTACCCGTCCAGATGGAAGGACTGAGCGTGAACGGTCTCGGCAATATCATCCTGGCGATGCGCGAAGTTCAGTCAGAACTAAACCCCAACCTGAAGCTGCGCGGTCTGCTGCCGACGATGGTGGATGCAAGGCCGAACATCGTGCGGGAGTTTGTCGGCTACCTGCGTCGCTCTTATAAGGACTATGTGACGCAGACGATGATCCGTCGCAACGTGAAGATGAACGAGGCGCAGACGATGGCCAAGGACATCTACCAGTACAAGCCTTATTCGGCGGCTGGCATCGACTACGAAATGTTATGCAAAGAACTTTTCAATTAGAAGACTATGGCAAAGAAAGATGAAATCAGACAGGACAAGCCGTTCAATTTCGGCATCGAGAGTTCGCCCGTGGTGAAACAGACCGAGCGGAAGTTGGAGAACGGCTATCAGCGTATCGAGAGTGAAGAACTGAGCGGCGAGGATTATGCGCCTCAGAAGCAGCAGGAGGAAGACACGAAGGGCATTCAGGCTTATATCCCGATGTCGCTTTACGAGCGGCTGGTGATGCGCAAGCTGAAGACCAAGGAACCGCTTGGCTCGATGTTTATCCAGGCGCTTCGCCTTTGGGTGGACGTACAGGAGGGAAAGAAAAACGTTATCAACACTAATCAGCAGTAATTATGGAAACAAACAAGAATAACAGCCCATTGAAGAAGTTGGGTAAGATAGAAGGAGTGATTTACGTGGAGGATGCCAACGTTACGACACCTACGCAACAGCCACAACCGCAGCAGAGCGAATTACCTTTCCCTGACGCAGGACTTGTGAAGGAACCGACCAAGGGCGTGCAGACATACATCCCGATGTCGATGTACCGCCGACTGAATAATATCAAACTGACGCGAGGCGAGAATATCAGTGACCTTGTGATGCAAGCCATCGGCCTCTGGCTCGACGTGCAGGAAGGGAAAAAGAAGGTGTCCGCAACTACATAAATGGACACCTTGTGGCAAACTACCTCAATGGACACCGCAGACTACCAAAGAAGGTGAACACAACTACCAAAATGGACACCTTTATATATATTATATAGTCCTTTATTCTTTTAGAGAGGCAGAAAAGGAGTAGGGTGGAGTATAGTAGTGGTGGCGTGAAATGCCGATAAACAAAGGGTTTTGCACGCGAAAAGGTTTCCAATCAGGTAGCAAAATAGATATCGGAGTGTAACAGAATTATTAAAAATAGAGAATATGACTGAAAATATGAAGCAGACAGAGCTGATGGAGATAGCCCGACAGGAGGTGTGGAACAAGACACCGTTCTCATACATCCGTACCGGTGCAAAGCTGACGCTGCTCCAGCAGGACACGATGCTAATGGTATCTGACTATCTGCAGCAGTACATCAAAAGTTACTTCGACCTCGGACTGAACAAGGCTGACATGAAGCCGCGCCCGCTATTCACGAAGTATCTGCTGGAGCACGGCATCCCGCCGTTCAAAATCTACCTGGCCGACATGGGCATCAACCCGTCGCACTACAAGACAGTGCGCGAGGCCATCGAAGAAATGAATATGCTGGTGGAGCATCAGGAACTGAACGAGCAGGGCAAGCCGACTGGAGGCACTATCTTCTCGCCAGTTTTTACCAAGTTCCGTGTACCGCAGACGGGGGATTTTTATCGTAAGCGCGATGACCAGGGCGAGGTGATTGTGGAGTCAGCGCGGCACAGCGGTTACATCGAGGTGGAAATCAATAAAGACGTGGCACAGTATGCCTTCGATATGTCGCAGGGCTATGCCAATCACCCCAAGCTGATTGCCCGCTATGCCTCGAAGCAGAGCACGCCGAAACTCTACTTCAAGTTGCAGGAACTGATGGGGCGCGAGAAGCATACCCGTGTGCGTCTGACCGTGCAGGAAATCAAGAACACGCTTGGCTTTGAGACTTTCAAGGACGAGCAGACTGGCGAGTGGGTGGTGCCGTATGCAAAGTTCGCGCACTTCAAGACGAAGGTGCTGGATGCCGTCAAAGAAGACCTCGACCGCATGGCTGGCGAGAACCACTCGGACATTACTTTCACTTACGAGTCTGTCTATCTGAACGGGCGCAAGCGCGGCGATCCTGACTACATCGAGTTTACGATTATGAGCACTGACCTCGGCATCGGCTATTCGCTGCTGACGAAGAAGGACACGCCGGCCACTGGCGAGGCCAAGGAGCGGAAGCGCGAGGCGGTGGAGCAAGAGCTGTTTTTGGAGCCTATTGCTGTGGCACCGCAACAAACACAACGGGATTACGACGCCGGGGCAGGGGAGGAGCAATGGGCGCAGCTGATGGCCGATTACGACGGTCCTGCGAAACCGCTGCTCCTGCGGGCGAGGTATCTCGGACTGCGCGGCGGGTCGTTCTATGTCAGCATCAGCAAGGCCGATGACGCGCAGTGGGACGCGCTCGGCAGGGAGTGGGAGCGTGTCTATGCCGTCGCCCGTCCGCTGCTCAGCATCCCGCGCCTCGCCCCCGCCATCGTCAAGACCGTGCATGGCAGCACTTTATAATCAATTTCCTTGGAGATAACAGATATTATTTATACTTTTGCAAACGAAACCATTACAAATATGAAAGTAAGAAACGAAAAGCAGCAGCAGGCTTATGACATGCTGCAGAAATTGCCGCAAGTGATGCTGGTGGCGAAGGATGTCCCTGACAATGGATGGCGATATGAGAAGTTGGCCTTCTGTATCATCAATGAGCATCTGTTTGTTCGTGTTTCGGATTTTGTCTTCAATGCCACGTCCGTGATGCGCAAGCACTTGGATGCAGGCGAAATCAGTAAAGAAGAGATGATTCCCGTGCGAAGCGTTGGACAGCGATACGGCGGTTCTGCGATATGGGTAGTCTCGGTCGGCGTCATTATTCGTTATGAGACAGAGTTGAACAAAATGAGCAGTTACAGTAGGCCGAAGATAAACTTTGCCCGCGCCTATCTTGACGAGAACAATATCGACGAATTGAACAGCTATACGCTGACAGAAGAGCAGATCAGCGACGCACATTCTTATTATCAGGAGCGCGTCCGTCTGCTAAACGAGGTTCAGAATGATGCAGCTGAGAAAATGCGTGAGTCGCGCAAGCCGTTCGAGCCTATCGAAAGCGTCAATATGCCCGTTGCGCCCGCTGCACCTGCCGCTGACGGACTGACGCTGGAGCAACTGGTAGACCGTATCGAGGCGATGGGTTGGACGGTGACACTGCATCGCAAGGAAGGACAGCCTGCCGACACTGCGGGCGGTCAGATACCTTCCAGCACGACAACCCCCGCCGTTCCATCGTGGTACAACGACGACCTGTATCAGATGTTCGGCAAGCAGTTGCGGGAATTTAACCTGAGTTACGGTACGATAAGTGTATTGGAGAATGTCGGCATCACCACACTCGGTCAGATTGTCGGTATGACAAGACTCGACCTGCTCAACATTAAGCATTTCGGGAAGAAGAAACTGACCGAGCTCGATGATATGTTTGAAGAACTCGGGCTGGAGTTTGATCAGGACATCAACAAGTGGCACGAAGCCCGCAAGGCTTTTCTCGCCTTGCAGGCAACAAATTGAAAATTATGTGAACGAAACAGAAGTTTGCAAAGATAATTTGTACCTTTGCAGCGTGAAACCAAAAAAGACGATTATGACAGATTTTGAAACCGCAATGCTGACGTTCCTGCAGGACGCACAGAACGAGTTCAACAGTGAGAAGGAGGTGGACGACTTCATCCGTAAGCACGAGCCGAGGATGATGGCCGTAGCCCGCAGGCAGCTGATTGACGACGTGTGGCACAAGCCCGACGAGCCGCAAGACCGCAGCCGCGAGCCGATACTCCGGTTGCACCGCGACATGTCGGCTGGCACACTGTTCTTCAGTCTGCTGAGAAACGAGGAAGAGGTGCAGAGAATGACCAGCTACATCGTGGCGTGGTGCTACTTCGAGGACCTGCTGCCGCAGTGGATAAAGGTTTATGGCGACGACGGGCAGAATACAAAGAAGTGCGTGCTGCGCGATGACGAAGTAAACAATAAAAAGGAATAAGATTATGGCAAAGTATAGAGTAGTATTGGATTTCGAGACGGATGATAATATCACGCTCGGCATGATAACTCGCGGACTGGAGTATAACGACGTTCCCATCCGCAACGCGATGTTCTCGGAAATGCCCAGCATCGTGGGCGACTGCGCCGTAGCATATAAGATTGTGGAAGCACGAGAGACCACGGTGAAACGTAGCACGGAAGAGCTGCTCGACAAGAAGATAGACCTCTCGCTGTTCTCGGTCCGTGCAGTGAATTGTATGAAGGCCGCTGACATCGGTACTGTGCGCGATCTTGTCAGACACAAGAAGAGCGACTTCATGCAGTTCCGTAACTTTGGCAACAAGACCTTTGAGGAACTCGACAAATTCCTCGAATACCACGACTTGCATTGGGGGATGGATGTATAAGATAAAAGGAATAATCGTTATGAAGAAAGAAATATCTGAATACGTTGCTGAGTACTACAGAAAGCACGGCGGCGAAGGTTCGCAAAAGATGTCTCTCGAACCAAAGAAGTCCGAACAGTTCATTCAAAAGATGTGGAGAGAAATCCTCACGGGTAAGAAGTAGCAATCACACTGAACCTGACACTCTTGAAATCAGCCCCGCAAGCCAGCAACTTGCGGGGCTTTTTTATGCCTTCGTCCCAAATTTCCATCGCCGCCGACGTATATTTGCAGTGCGGGGAGACAAAGCGTCCCTCTCCCCCTCGGGAACCTCTCCCCCGACAGGCCGCAGACCCCTGCCCTCGGGAGGCCACCCACCCCTGCCGAGGGCAGGCCCCTCGGAAACGACATCTTCGGACAACCCAATTTTTTTATTAACTAAGACCCCCGGCCGATGGGCTAAACGGCAAGAGAATTATGATCGAATACGAAGGTCAGTTGAACCTACCCAACGAGAACCTCGGCACGACCGAGAAGACGATTACCGCCAACGAGAAGGTGCGCACGGCTGACGTGAAGGCGCTGGCTCGCGAGATTGCACACGCCTCGCACGACCTCATTCCTGAGAACGTGGCGGCGATGGTGCTGGAGAACTTCTGCAAGGCCGCCGTGGAGAAGATGGCCGAGGGATTCGCCATCACGCTCGACGCTGAGAACGGCGTTGGACTGCGCATCTTCCCCGACATCCACATCAAGGGCGGCAACATCAACCTGAAGCGGGCCAAGGAGCTCGACCCGACCGTGACCGAGCTGACCGCCGAGAACGCCGGTGCGCTCATCGACAAGGCCGGCGTCACTGTCCGCGTGCGTGCCATCGCCCAGAACCCCTTCACCGACCTGCTCGACAAGGAGGGCTACCAGCTGAAGCGCACGGCCATCGTGACCAAGCAGGGCTCGCAGGCCACCGCATCGCTCGACGAGGGCGATGACAACGGCCAGTCGGGCGACGACAACGGCCAGGGTTCCGGCGACAACGGTTCCGGCGACAACGGCAACGGAGACTTGGAAGGCTAAGAAGTCCCTGTCGCGATGACTTTCGGAGCAGCGATAGAAAAGTAGGTACGAACACCGCTTTTCGCTCGCTGCTCCAAACTTTGTCCCATTTTTAAATTTCTTTTTCGTTATTTTGCAAGCAAGAAATTTATGAAACCAGAAAGAAGTATGAACAAGGCAAAAAGATTTTTTAGAGACGTCGCCATGCTCCTGCGCTGGCAGTGGAAGCAGATTCACTGGCCGACGCTGTTTGTGTGGGTCGGCGGCGCGGTTGCAGCGACCATCGTCTACGTGCTCCTGGCCATCGGCATCGCGGCGATGTGCAGCAGTTGCGGAACAAAAAAGGAACTCCATCAGCACACGTCGCACACGGTGGAAGCCGACACGCTGGCAAAGGAGGCGAAGCACGAGGGGCACGTCAGTCAGACCGTGCAGGACCTCGACTCGATTGTGACGGCCTCGGTGTGGGCGGCGATGCAGGAGTTCGTGAAATCAGAGCAGGAGCACGAAGTGACCACCGAGACGCTGACCGAGACCATCGACAGCCTCGGGCGTATCATCCGCCAGCAGCAGCGGACGACCGACCGCACCGTGAGCCGGCAGGAACTGCAACGGCAGCAGGAGCAACTGCAACAGCTGAGCATCGACCTGCAGCGGCATATCGCCGTGCTCGACTCGTCGTGGGCCGACCGCATGCAGACCTTCGAGAGCCACCTGCGCGACTCGCTGGCCACCGCCCTCGACAAGTACACCGAGACCAATGCCGCGCCCGCCCTCACCTGGTGGCAGCGGTTGTGGCAGCAGTGGAAGGGTTTCCTCGCGGGTGTAATCATCTGTTCCGTTTTGTTCCTCACCCGCCGTCTCTGGCGCGGCTGGCTCCCCATCGGCAAGTAACGTATGTGCTGTTTCCTGATAGCGATGACCCCGACGCGGGCGTTCCGGCGGTTGAAAGAGGGTGAGAGCGTCGTCAACAGTCTCGACGAGCTGCTGGCACTGCAAGACCGCCTGGAATGCGACGTATATATCACCCTGCCCGACGAGTACGGTCAGCGGCGCGTCTTTCTTTATGACCCCTAAAATCAAAACAAAATAACTTATGAACCAACATTTCTACGAGTGTGCCCAGGACTCCGAGCTGGGCAAGAAGATTTCCGACTTCTGGCAGAAGTGCATTACCTGCGAGAAGTGGGCGGAAAAGTATGCAAAAGCGATGGGCGCGAAGACCTACTACGAGGATCCGCAGTATTTCGCCGGCGGTTGTGTGTGCATCGCCTTCGCCGAGGACGCGAGGATTGACCCTGGCGTGTGGCGCGAGGCGGGCAAGGAGCAGGACAGCGGCACGGTGTATTACGCCCCCGACGTGCAGAGCCGTTCGGGTTGCGTGGAGATTCCCAACCGCGAGTATGCGCTGAAGGACACGTTCGACCGCATCTACCAGCGCGACCGCATCCTGACCTTCGCACAGGCGCTGATGTTCAGACCACTGAAAGACTGGGCGGCGGACGCGGGCTACAAACTGACGGGCGACGGCACGGTGGACGGGCGCGAATTGTCGGAGCACTACAAGAGTAAGCTGTTTGTGCCGTATCTGGAGTTCTACCGCGACGAGCCCGCCGTCGGTTCCAACGGTCATCCGCGCACGGCGTCGAAGGGGCTTCGCAAGGCCATCAAGGCGGAGATTCGCCGCCGGCGGTTGCCCGTGATGCGGACGGAGGATTTGCTCGCCATCCTCGGGGCCAACGTTCTTAGCGCACAGTCCGACGGCCAGAAGCGCCGCGAGGTGCTGACGCCGACGTTCTTTCCCCACCGTTCGCGCTACTTCATCGGCTGTGCCTATCCGTGCAACCACCCCGATCTCGAAGAAATCACTCCACAGATTTACCGCATGAATCAGGATTTGCACCAGATTGAGATGCGGAAGAAGGCAAACTGAGCTTGCGTGTCGCTGTGCCACGGCGACCTACTCAACGGCGGCAAAGACTTTATTCAGCAGCTTGAAATTATTGTCGTTGATGACCGAGAAATCCTTCTGGATATAGATGTCGGCGATGTCGTAGCTGCCCACGTGGTTCAGCGCTTCGTCCACGTCGCCCTTGCTGAAGTGCATCAGGTTTCTCGACAGCGTGGCGAACGTGTGCCGGGCCTGATAGAACTGCAAGCCGTCGATGCCGATGGCCTTGCCGATGTCTTTCAGTCCGGTGTTGATGGCCTTGTTGAACGTCGATTCGTCGCTGTACCGCTCGGCGAACGAGAAGACGCGCCCGCTGCCCTTATATAGCTTCATCAGCGGACGGATGACGCGATGCACCTTGACTTCGATATACGCCTCGTCCGTGCGGCGGCCTTTCGTCTTCGTGCGGTTGTACTTCAAGACGTTGCGCTCCAGCCGCCGCGCATGGAACATATCGACGCTGTTCATCCCCATCAGACAGAACGACAGGATGAAGCAGTCGCGGGCCAGCTGCGCCCGACTGTGCGCCCTACCTTTATATTTATATATAGCGAGCAGTTGCTCCAAGGTCAGCGCACGGACACCCTTCTTCATCGCCTGACGCGGCACGCGGTATCGCAGGAACGGATCGTTCTGGATGGGCGTGTCGTAGTCCGTGTTATAGCGGCGCATGGCCTCGCGGTAGAGGTGGCGCATCTGACCGAGGTAGAGCGACGGCGCACGGGGCTTGTCTTTCAGCGACTGCGCGAAGCCGTCGAGCAGCGCATACGTCACCTGTGAGAACGCCAGCGACCGCCGACCGAGGTAGCCCTCCAATGCATTCAGCATCGACGTATAGTTCTTCTTGCCCTTGATGTCGGTCCTTGCCAGCCACTCGTCGGCGAACGTGAAGAAGTCGAGCGTCTGCTGTTGCCGCGTCAGCCGCTCCACGATTTCGCTGATATCCATCGTCTGTCCGATGGTGTCCAGTTGCAGCGCGTCGAGCCTTTCCTGCAACTCCCGCCGCTTCCGTTCTATCTGCTTCGCCTTCTCCAGCTCCCTCACCCGCTTGCCGTTCGTCGTCAGTTCCGAGTCAGCCGCCGCAATCCCAGTCGGAATGCGCTTCTTCTGCGCACCCTGACACACCAGGAATGATATCGGGTGCAGCCGTTTCTTGTTCTTTTTCCCTATATCTATCGTTATCGTTGCCATATTCGTTTCATTTTCTGACGGAAATCTGACGGAAATTTATCGGCTCAAAAGTGGAAATTTCGTCCAAAAGTGGACTTCCGCTCTTTTTGCCGAAAATCCCCGCAAACCTTTATTTGCAGGGATTTTACGGCTGTGACCCCGGTGGGATTCAAACCCACGACCTTCAGAACCGGAAGCTATGCCGTAAAAACCCGCAGACCCTCTTTTCCCGTCGCGGTTTCCTTGTTTTCTATTTTCTCATTTGACGGAAATCTCACGGAAAAATCCGCTTTTTTGTCGTCATCACTGCACTGGCCGTTGGGCGATGATTTGCAGCATCTGAGAGATTTGCTTGTCCTTCTCGGCCAACTGCTTGTCCTTCTCCGCCAACTGCGCCACCAGTCCCCGTACCGCGTCGGTATCGTTTACCGTCGTGTTGCGGTTGTTGGCGATATTGTTGTCACCTACCACTTTACCAGAATCGTTGGTACCGCGCATCAGCCAGTCAGCCGACACATCCGGGAATTTATCCAGGATGAACAGCAGCATCTCCACCGTCAGCGTCGCCTTGTGCGAAATCTGATTGTTCAGCACTTTCTGTGAAAACGGACCGTCGTTCGACAGTTGGTTTTCAGTGACCCTGCGCTCCTTCAACAGCGCCTTGATCCTTCCTTTTACCTCTAATACGTCACTCATCATATAGTCTTTATATTCGTTAATAATTCCTAATGTTAGAACATTTTAATCTAACTTTCTTTGCAACTTAGAACATAAATGACTATCTTTGCACCCGAATGTAAGTATGTAAACAAACCAAATCGGGCAAAAGATTAGCCGTCGCTGCGGAAGATGCCTTTGTGAAAAGGCTTTCACGCAGTCGTTGCACAAATTTAATCCACCGCAAAGTTACGGCTTTTCTTCCGATTTTGGTTGTAAGTGTGTAAACAATTAAATAAAATTATGAATTGTGACAAAGTAGGAAGAAAGGAATGGAAAGACCTGAAGGTCGGCGATACGGGAGTGTTCACGCTGCCCGACGAGCTGGCCGTCGAGAATGCACGGGTGGCTGCACAGGACGTGAAGCGGCTCTATCACTACGAGTTGGAGCGGGTGAAGACCAACGACCCGCTGACGATAGCGTTCAAACGGATCGGCTGACGGCTATGGATATCGAACTGAAAGACCTGTTGGCGTTGATGACCGACGCCGTGGATGCGGGAGTGCAGCAATACGTGCGCTCTTGTGACCCGCAGTCGGACTACATCAAGCAGGGCGAGGCGAAGCGCTACATATCGCGGCTGGGATTCCGTCCCGCGATGCTCCAGCGGTGGGTGGACGGCGGACTGCTGACTCCCGTGAAGACGGGCGACGCTCAGAACGCCTCGGTGCTCTATTCGCTGGCCGACATCAAGGCGCTCGTCAGTTCGATACGCCTGAAGGCCGTCACCAACAAGTCAGACCATGACTATATATAAATAAAGGTATTATGAAACATCTGGATATTACAATCGACTTAGAGACCTGTTCGTTGTCGTCGCACGCGGCGATACTGCAGATAGCCGCCGTGGCATGGGACAGGTTTGCTGCAGACGCGGAGCATATTTTCCTTGGTACGGCCACGAAGCCCGACGAGACGCCGCACTTCTGCGAAGCTATTGACATCAACTCGCAGTTCGTCGAGGGACTGTGGGACTTTTCGCAGTCAACCGCCGAATGGTGGCGCAAGCAGACCACGGAGGCAAAGAAGGCCG
>Ga0310696_10002596_pt1 | contig 23676 bp, 18 predicted proteins | sample AusTroGonzalo_MG_4_FD_203885 | JGI IMG/M metagenome (GOLD analysis project Ga0310696, IMG submission 203885) | Bovine rumen microbial communities from tropical cattle in Woodstock, Queensland, Australia - Gonzalo_02 (v2) (version 2) | ecosystem: Host-associated > Mammals > Digestive system >...
GAAAAGGGGCTTCCCTGGCAGGCTGTGATGAACGCCTTCGGCAAGTTCCGCCGCGAATACGACTTGGGCGACATTTCTGTCGGCGAGTTCTACTCCCGCACGTGGCGTGAAGCCGGAATCGAGGTCGATCCCGAGACGGCGGCGCAAATCGAAGAAGCCGACACTGCGAGTTTTCTTGGCCGCAACACTCGCACGCTTGAATGGATGCGAAGCCTGAAGGCGAAAGGCCTTCTCATTGGCATTCTCACCAACATGCCGCATGAGCTCGCCCCGCGATTCCGCGAGCGGTTCCACGACTATATCGCGCTCGCTGACACGCTCGTGGTTTCGTCCGAGGTGCATGTCGTAAAGCCCATGCCCGAAATATACGCGCTTGTCGAAAAGAACCTTGGCGTAGGACCGGACGAGATTGTGTTCGTCGATGATTCGCGCATCAACTGCGAAGGCGCGGAGCGGGCGGGGTGGCGCGTGGTGCGCTTCGAGTCCAACGATCAGGTGGAAGCCGCATTTGCGGAGTTTGATTTTTCCAACCACGAAATGAACTAAACCACGAAATGTAATAAACCACGAAATACACTAAATACACGAAAGGGAAAGGGAGAAAATCCATGAATCTGAAAAGAACGCTGCTTGCGCTTGCGCTGGCGACTGTTGCCGTCGCGCATGGCGCGGAACTAAAGGACCTTAACCTCAAGGGTAAAACCGACAAGGCGAACCCGATCGACTACAAGGTCGGCGAGCCGATCAGGTTTGACCTCTTTCTGGACGGCGCGAGCGAAATGCCGGCCGACGTGAAGGAGCCCCTGCACGTGATCTGGACTCGTACGGGCGACGACGGCTTGACCGAAAAGGGCACGAACGACATTTCTCTCGCGAAGGGATTCTCCATTACGACAAAGCTTGGCGTTCCCGGCATAGTGCGGATTGAAGCCCATCTTGCGGATGCCGATTACAAGGACTTCAAGTCGGTCGCGAAGCCCAAGGATGGCAAGGGCATAAATTTCCACGGAGGTGCCGGAGCTGAAACGGAGAAGATGAAGCTGACTACGGTTGAGCCGAAGGACTTCGACGCGTTTTGGAAAGAGGCCAAGGCCAAGCTCGCCACCGTGCCGGTCAAGGCGAAGCTGACTGACGCGACGCCCGATAAGCTAAAGGGCAAGTTCAAGGTCTTTGCCGTCGAGATCGACTGCTTCGGTCCGAGGCCGGCGACAGGCTGGCTCACGATTCCAGAGAACGCCAAGCCCAAGTCCCTCAAGGCAGTCGCGGCATTTGACGGCTACAACGGAAGCAGGTTCAATTTGCCGCAGCCTCCGAAAAGCGGTTCCGCAGATCGCATCCGCCTGCACGTAAACGCCCACGGCTACGAGATGGTCGGGCATGACGAGCAGTACTACAAGGACTACGGCAAGAAGGTTAACGGCGTTGCAGAAGGCGCGCCGAGTCGCAAGACCTACGCGCTTGAGGCTTCCGACTACGACAATCCTCGCGACACTTACTTCTACTACATGGTCATGCGCGTTATGAGGACGTTCGACTACCTGAAGACCCTGCCTGAATGGAATGGCGTCGATCTCGAAGTCGAAGGCGGCAGCCAGGGCGGCCTACAGTCGATGTGGGCGGCTGGTCTCGTCGATGGGCTGACTGCGGCGCGTCCCTCAATCACATGGGGCTGCGACATTGGCTGTCCGTTCAACGGCAATGGCAAGTTCCCGTCTAGGACATGGGGAATCCCCGCCGTGCCGGGGGCGTTCTACTTTGACGCCGCGCTGCACGCGAAGCGCGTCCCGAAGAGCTGCAAGGTCGAGATCACGCGCCTTGGCATGGGCGACTACACATGCCCGCCCCGCGGCATCCTTCTGAGCTACTACCTTATGAAGTGCCCGGTCAAGGCGAACCTCGTGCAAGGCTCGACGCACGGCTACGTTCCGCCGTCGCCGAACCAGAAGTTCACGATATCGAAGTAGCGATATGCTGACGGCGCGGGCGTTTTTTTGGTAAAATACGCATGATGAGAGCGACGCTTTTCCATATATTCGTCTTTTTGGCGCTTGCCGCATTTGCGGAGAAGCAGCCGCTTGATCGATACATGTCGATAATCGACCGCCAGATGTTCGGTCCGCTGCCGAAGGGGTTTGACCCAGCGAAGATGCCGAGCGAAGTCGCGAAGACAAGCCAAAAGGAGATGAAGGAGCTTACCAAGGAACAGGAGGAGCTGAAGAAAGCTGTTCATTTCTCGGTCTTGAACGTGCGGCAGACCGGCGAAGTCGAGGTCGGCTTTTCCGACCTCTCCGAAAAGGATGCTCCAAAGCACTACTTCCTGAAGGTTGGCGACTCCCAGGATGGCTGGAAGGTCGAAAGCGCGGATGTCGAATCGGCGACGGCCACATTGGAAAAGGACGGCGTCGTCCTCGAGCTTTCGCTGGGCGACAACTCCGCAAAGGGCGGTGGCTCGGCGAAGAAGTCGGAAGCGACGGCTTCGACCTCTGGGACTGGACTGAGACGGCCTGCCAACGCGTTGTTCGGGACGGCGCGAGAACGCCGTCTCAGACAGCAGGAAGAGCGGCGTGCACAAGAGGAGCAGCGGCTCAAGGCCGAACGCGAAGAGCGCGAGGCCGAGAGGGAGAAGTTCAAGCAGGAGTTTCAGGCTGCGCTTGACAACGTGAAGCGCGATCTTGAAGCAAGGGCGGAGCAGAAAAAGGCGGAAGAGGCGCAGCAGGCGAAGACAGATGAGGAAAACGACACTCAGTGAGTTTCAGGAGGCGCTCCGCGCCACAGGTTCCTACGCAACGAAGGACGAATGCCGCGCTCCAAAGCGCAGGTCGCCAGGCGCGTGGGCGACGTTCCGCTACACGATGGGCGTTTTGAAGGTCTTCCCGATGTGCGCCCTCTACGAGCCGCTTGGCAAGCTCACTACTGCCAAGTGGGCGGACTTCTGCTTTTCGACCGTAACGACTGCTGAGAGTCTCGGCATGAACGTGACGGTCGAGGGGTTCGAGAACAGGAAGGCCGTTGATGGCCCGGTCGTATATCTCTGCAACCACATGTCGATGACCGAGACGATCCTCCTGCCGCCGATACTTCTTTCGTTCGGGCCGTTCAGCTACGTCGCCAAGGCGTCTCTCGCGCATCTTCCGTTCCTTGAGAAGGCCGCCGACCACATGCGGATGGTTCCGATAAGCCGCAAGTCGCCGCGCGAGGATCTCATAAACATCCTCAAGATCGGCACGGAGCGGCTTAAGGGCGGCGACAGCTTTCTCATATTCCCGCAAGGCACTAGGTGCGACACGCTTAGCCGCGGACGCTACTCGTCGATCGGCGCGAAGCTCGCCGAGCGCGCGGGGTGCAGCGTAATCCCGCTAGCCGTCGATACGCGCTGCCAGCCTACGCGGAAGAAGGGGATGTTCAAGAAGATCTTCAAGGATTTCGGACCTGTCGATACTTCCTGCGACATACGCGTGGCGTGCGGCCCTGCGATACCGTGCGGGAAGTCCAGGGAAATTCACGAGGCCGTCTTTGACTGGATGGCCGCAAAACTGGAGTCCTGGGGGATTCCGGTCGAAAGGTAGGGGATGGTCATGTCGTTCTGCTTCTCTGCGATTTTCGCGCTAGGCGCTCTCGTGTGGCATCCGTCGTCCGACTGGACCGACACTCCTGATCCCGTTGCCGACCCGCGCGCACGCAAGGGCGGAACGATCCGTCTAAACGGAGGTCAGCCCCCGAAGAGCTTCAACGCATACGTCGACGGCAACACTTATACCCGCATGACGTTCGACCTCATGTACGAGAACCTGATCGGCGTAGATTCCTCGACGCTGGAGTTCTCGCCTTCGCTCGCTAGGCGCTGGGCGGTTTCGGAGGACGGCACGGAGTTCGTCTTCGAGATTGACGAGCGGGCGCGCTGGTCGGACGGCGTACCTGTCACCGCCGCCGACGTGAAGTGGACGTTTGATGCCGTAATGGCTCCGGAAAGCGACACGGGCGCATGGAAGGTTTCGCTCGGCGCGTTCGAGAGCCCGGAGGTCGTTAGCGAGCGCGTAGTGCGCTTTCGCAAGAAAGGCGGTAGCGCGAAGAACTGGCGCGACATCATGCATTGCGGAATGTTCTGGGTTATGCCGAAGCACGCCTTCGAGAAGCAGGACTTCAACCGCCTCGACCTTGTCGGCGCGCCAGTCGGGTGCGCGTACCAGATCTCGCGTGTTGCCGAGCAGATCGAGACGGAGTTCTCCCGCGTCCCGCAGTGGTGGAGGGCCGACTTCCCTTCCTGCCGCCAAGTCTGCAACTTCGACCGCATCGTCATGCGCTACTACATCGACAACGAAAACGCCTTCGAGGCTTTGAAGAAGCGGGCGATAGACGTATATCCCGTCTATTCGGCACGCATCATGGCGCAGGAGACGAGAGGCGAGCGATTTGACAGGAACTGGATACTCAAGCGCCGCATCAAGAACCACAAGCCGACGGGGTTCCAGGGCTTTGCGATGAACATGCGCAAGAAACCGTTCTCCGACATCCGCGTGCGTCAGGCGATGGCGCATCTCCTCGACCGCAAGACGATGAACAGGACGATGATGTACGACGAGTACTTCCTGCTGAACTCGTTCTCCTACGACATCTACGATGCGGCGTCGCCCTGCACAAACAAGTTCTACGAGTACGACGTTCCTCTCGCCAAGAAGCTGCTTGCCGAGGCTGGCTATGCGGACGGATTCGAGTTCACGTTCCTTTCGCGCTCGTCGAGCGACGACAAGTTCCTCGCGCTCTTCGACCACGCCCTTCGCCAGTGCGGAATCAAGATGAACATCGTCCGCAAGGATTTCGCCGGCTGGATGCGTGACATGGACGGCTTTAACTACGAGGTGACGTGGGCAGCATGGGGTGCCGCGCTCTTCAAGAACCCGGAGACCATGTGGCTTTCTTCCGAAGCCGACCGCAAGGGATCTAACAACATAACAGGCTTTCGCTCCGAGGCCGTCGATCGCGAGATCGCTGCGGAGAAGACCATGGAGACGATGCAGGAGCGCATTGCGGCGTACCGCAGGATCGACGCCCTCATCGCGGCGGAGTGTCCGTACGCGCTTTTGTGGAATGTGGATACGGTAAGGCTTCTTTACTGGAACAAGTTCGGAATGCCCAAGACCGTTCTTTCCAGGTATTCAGACGAGGACGCGATACTGTCCTACTGGTGGTACGACGAAGACAAGGCCGCCGAGCTCAAGGAAGCGATGGAGAACCACACCTGCCTTCCCGACGTTCCTCTCATCGTCGATTTCGACACAGAGTTCGGGAAATGACAGGCGACGGATACGAGCTTATCGATTCTGGCAACGGACGCAAGCTCGAGCGGTTCGGACGCTATATGATAGCGCGTCCCTGCTCGCAGGCCCTATGGAAGCCATCGCTTCCGCCGTCGGAGTGGAAAAAGGCCGATGCGTCGTTCGACCGGGAGGACGGCAACCATTGGCGCGGCAGGTCCAAGTTGCCGGGCGAGTGGACTATCGAAACGGCGGGAATCCGCTTCAAGCTTGGCGGCACGGACTTCGGGCACCTCGGCATCTTTCCCGAGCAGCGCGCACAGTGGGAGTGGATACGCAAGAGTGTAGGGGAACGGGGAACGGGAAACGGGGAACGGGGAACGGTGCTGAATCTTTTCGCGTACTCAGGCGGTTCAACCTTGGCCGCCGCGCTTGGCGGCGCGGAAATCTGCCACCTCGACGCGTCGAAGGGCATGGTCGCGTGGGCGCGCGAAAACGCCGCGCTGAACGGACTCGCCACGCATCCGATACGCTGGATAGTGGATGACGCGCACAAGTTCATGGCGCGCGAAATTCGCCGGGGGCGTCGATACGACGCGATAATCCTCGACCCTCCGTCGTTCGGGCGCGGCGCCGCGGGCGAGATGTACAAGATAGAGCGCGACCTTGGCGAAACGCTTTCTCTTGTGAAAGAGCTGTTGTCGGAGAAGCCGGCGTTTGTCCTTTTCTCTTCTCATACGCCCGGACTCTCCGTGTGCGTCGCGGAGAATGTGATTGGCCAGATGTTCCCTTCTGCTTCGCTTGAGTCTGGCGAGATGCTCCTTGAGGGCGCAGGAACGGCATGCCCTAGCGGTGTCTTCTGCCGCGCGGTTTTTTGAGACGTGTTATTTTGATATACTATGCGCATGCGGATAGGGTATGGATATGACTCTCACAGATTTGCGTTGCCGAAGGATTCTGACGGCGGCGCGGCGAAGCCGCTTGTCCTTGGCGGCGTGGAGTTCCCAAGGGAACCGGGGCTTGTCGCGCATAGCGATGGCGATGCGCTGGCGCATGCGATAATCGACGCGCTGCTTGGCGCCGCCGCCATGGGCGATATCGGGGCTCTTTTCCCCGACACCGACCCCAAGTGGAGCGGTGCGGATTCCATGAAGATGCTTGAAGCGGTGGCCAAGAAGATTCGGGCAGGCGGATACGCCATCGGCAATATCGACGCAACCGTGATATGCGAGAGGCCATCGATTCGCGGCGCGGCGGAAATGATAAGGGAACGCCTTGCAGGAGCAATGTCCATCGGCAAGGGACGAATCTCCGTGAAGGGCAAGACGAATGAGGGGATGGACGATATCGGCGCGGGACTTGGAGTTGCAGTGCATGCCGTGTGCCTTCTGGAAGAGAGGTGAGCTAAGTGAATGCTGTTGTCGTCATTCCGACATACAATGAACGCGAAAACGCCGCGCTGATGGCCAAGGCAGTGCTGGAGACGCCGGATGTCGAGATTCTTTTTGTCGATGACAATTCTCCGGACGGAACGGGCGACCTCGTTGAGGAACTGATGCGCGGAGAGCCTCGCATCCACTGCCTCCACCGCGAGCGCAAGGAAGGTCTTGGCCGTGCGTATGTAGCGGGCTTTAAAAAGGCGTTGGAACTTGGGGCGGAGCTCATAGTGCAGATGGACTGCGACTTCTCGCACGATCCCAAGGACCTTCCGCGCCTCATCTCCGAGAATGCAGACCTCGTAATTGGTTCTAGGTATGTTCTTGGCGGGGCTACTCCAGGATGGCCGTTCAAGCGTCGCCTCATATCGCGTTGCGGCGGAATCTTCATCCGCACGGTTACTGGCATGCCGCTCAGGGATCCAACGGGCGGCTTCAAGTGCTGGAAGGCCGAGACTCTTCGGCGCATCGATTTCGAGACAGTGGGATCAAAGGGCTATTCCTTCCAGCTTGAGATGAACCACCGCACGTGGAAGGCGGGCTGCTCGATACGCGAGATACCGATTGTGTTCACCGACAGGACGCGGGGGCAGTCCAAGATCACGCCCGGCATTGCGACGGAGTCGATAGCCATCGCACTGAAGTTGAGATTTGGAAGAAAGGAAAATGCACGATGAAGAACAACTGCGTATTCTGCGCGATAGTGGAAGGCGAGATTCCGAGTTTCAAGGTCTATGAGGACGACCTTGTTCTTGCGTATCTCGACATCAACCCGGTCTCGAAAGGCCATACGCTTGTCATTCCCAAGGCGCATACCGAGTGCCTTCTCGATACGCCGGACGAGACTCTTGCCGCCGTGATCGCGCGAGTGAAGAAGGTTGCGGCGCACGTCAAGGAGGTGCTTGGCTGCGGCGGCTTCAACATTGTGCAGAATAACGGCGAGACAGCAGGACAGACCGTGCACCATGTCCATTTCCACATTGTGCCGCGCTATGAAGGCGACGATCCCCTCGTCTTCAAGGGAGCGTCCGCAGACATGTCGGCTCTTGCGGAACTCGCGAAGGTCCTGAAGTTCTGACAGGGGGAAGTCGTTGACCGACGCTCACTGCCACGTATCGTGCGGAGACAGTTCCGTGCGCGAGTTTCTGGTTGGCAGAGACTTCTTCGGCATACATCCGTGGGACGTGCCGGAGAGTGCCGCAGGGAGGGTTGTCGCGCTTGAGGGCGTGCGTGGCGCGCTACTCTCCAATCGGCAGGCTGGTGTCGGCGAAATCGGTCTCGACAGGCTTAGGGCAAAGGATATTCCACCTGAAATGCGCGAGATGTTTACGGCGCAGCTTGAACTTGCGCTGGAGCTTGACAGGCCGGTTGTGTTGCATGGGGCGAAATGCTGGGGGCAGGTCGTTTCGGCGATTAAGGCCGTTGGCGCGGCGCATTCTCGCGGATTCAGGAAGCCCTTTGTTTTCCATGGCTTTTCGCGGTCAGACGGACTGATTCCTGAGATCGTTGCGATGAACGGCTATATCTCCATCGGCCCTGCGATTCTGAATGACCACGCCGTGAACTATCGCGAGCTTGCGAAGGCAATACCAGAAGATCGACTTCTCGTCGAGACGGATAGAACGGCGGAAAGCGCGGCGGTTTCGATACGCGACGTATTGGCCAAGCTTGCCGAAGTGCGAGGCGTTTCCGCCGCCGCGCTTGAGAAGGCAACAGACGCCAATGCACTGAAAGTCGTGTAGGGTTAATGGCCTGACTTGACTTGGGCGCGGTATTTGGCTGGGCGAAGACCGGTTTCTCGCTTGAACACGTTTGCGAGGTATGCGGCGTTGCAAAACCCTGTTTCGCGCGCTATCTCCGCCAATGTCATTTTTGTTCCTGCTAAAAGCAACTTTGCCTTTGCAAAGCGCTGATGCGCTATTTCCCGCCCGACGGATATGCCTAGTTCCTTCGCAAACATCCTATCGAGCTTCAGCCTTGAAATTCCGATTCCCGCCGCTATCTGCGGCGCGCCGATGGGATTGGCGATGTTTTCGGATATGAACGTCATCGCTGCGCGAAGAACGGGGTTGCCGACGGCAACGGTGTCGGTGGAGCGCCTCACCGTTATGCCGCGCGGCTTGACAAACAATGGCGCGACAGGTTTGCGCCCTCCGTTCATTAGTCGGTCAAGGAGCTCGGCGGCTTTATAGCCGATTTTCTCCAGGTCGTGATTTACGGACGAAATCGGCACGACTTGGTTTTCGCAGATGATCGGGTTGTTGTCCACGCCAAGAACGGCCACCTCGCCGGGCACGTCAAGCCCGTGTTCGCGGCATGCCGATGCGACCCGTGCAGCGTCGTAGTCGGAGTATGCGAAGATGCCAAGCGGTTTTGGAGTGGCTTCGATCTTGTCGCCAAGCCATGCGACGAATGACTGCCAGTCCTCTTTTTTAAGGTTCTTTGGCCGCTCCGACCAGACGAATTTCGGAGGTCTTTCCGAAGACCGTCCGAGAGCCGCCCATTCTCGGGCTAGCGCGTCGTATCTCGTTCGCTGCACAAGTCCCCATTTCGACGAAAACCATGCGACGTTCTGGAACCTTCGTTCTGCGAAGTGTCCTGCGGCTAGCGCACCGATCTGTCCGTCGTCGCCGCAGACGGTCGGCACCCCCATGTCCATTCCCCGGCCCGCTGCGTTTACGATTGGAATGCTGTTTTTCCTGAGCGTCGCGACAAAAGACCTGAAAGCCGACGTGTCCTTGAGCGTTGATATCACGCCATCCCCCCGCCATCCGCGCGGAGGATGCGACAGGTCGCTTTCCAGCGTCAGTACCCATCCGCGCTCTCTGGCGAGGCGAACAATCCCGTTTAGCCTCGCTTGCGAGGCAGGGGAGACAAGCACGAGAACGCTTTTGCTTTTTGGATTCACGGCGACATTATATCAAAACAGGTTGTTTCTCACAATAGCGGTCGCTGATTGGCTAATACAATAAATGGCGCGAAATATTACAATTGAGATACGGGGGCGCGATTTGGTATAATTCTTTCAGTGGCGAGTTCTCTTTCCATTCTGGACTATGGTGTAATCGTCGTGTTCTTTGCGGCGATGATAGGCGTTGGCGCATATTGCGCCCGCCGCACGACCTCGTCTGCGCAGTTCTTCGGATCCGACAAGACGGTCCCGTGGTGGCTTTCCGGCATATCGTTCTACATGAACAGCTTCTCTGCGCTCGCGTTCGTGATGTACTCGGCTCTTGCGTACAAGTTCGGATGGGTTCCTGTCACTGTAAGCTGGCTGTCGGTTCCGGCGGTTCTCCTGGGCGCGTGGTTTCTTGCCGTGCGGTGGCGCCGCGCGGCGCAGAAAAGTCCTATAGACTTCATAGCCACGCGCTACACGCCGTCCATGTGCTCGACGCTTGCAGTGCTTGGCCTTCCAATGCAGCTTCTCGACAACGCCCTCAAGCTGCTTGCGATAGGGACTGTCGTAGGCGTCGGCATGGGCTTTCCGCTTTTCTGGTCGATATGCGCGTCGGGGCTGATAATCGTCGTCTACACTTTCCTGGGCGGACTCAAGGCCGCGCTTGCTTGCGACTTCATACAGTTCCTGGTGATCCTCGCCGTCGTTTTCACGCTTCCGTTTCTCTGCCTCGGGCGCCTCGCCGCCATCGACGGCGGGGCGGGAATCGCGCATGGGCTCTCCATTTTCGTCGACCGTGCGCCGGAGGGGTTCTTCTCCTTCACCGCAGGCAAGTACACATGGGTGTACATGCTCGTTTTCTTCTGCTGCGTGGGCTCCACGCTTTCCACCAACTGGTCGCTCGTCCAGCGCTACTACTCGACGCGCAGTGACCGCGACGCGAAGAAGATGGCGTATCTCGTTGCCGTGCTGCTCTTTCTCGGGCCTCCGCTCTTCTTCTTCCCGGCGATGGCCGCCCGCTTGTTCCTGCCTGAAATCCCAGAATCGGAGATGAACGGAATCTACGCGATCCTCTGCCGCGAAGTTCTGCCAGTCGGGATGATGGGGATGGTTGTCGCGGCGATGTTCTCCGCGACGATGAGCTCGCTCGCGGGCAACTTCAATGCGGCGGCGGCAGTCGCTGTGAACGAGCTTTACATGAAGGTTGCAAAGGATGCATCGCCTCGTGCGAAGATGGTTGCCGCTCGTGCCGCTACCGTGATTGTCGGCGGGCTCGTCGTCGCGCTTGCGTTCGTCATGCAGTACGCGCAGGGCGCAGACGACCTCTTCAACCTCTCCAACAAGGTCTTCGGTGTTCTCCTGCCGCCGATTGCGATTCCTATGCTCGGCGGGCTTCTCGTAAGGCGTCTTTCGCGTCGGGCCGGCATGGTGGCTCTTGTCGGAGGGGCGGTATTTGGACTTTCTGTCTTCGCGGCGGGAGCGCAATGGCCGTTCTTGCGCGAAATGACGTGGTCGTTCCCTCTTACTGCGGCGGCGACCGTTCTCTGTCTCGCGCTTGGAACGGCACTTTGGCCGGACGGCCCGCGCGAGCGCTCCGAGGTCGATGCCTTCTTTGCGAGGCTTGAAGGAAGGGAGGCTCGGGCGTGAAGGCTGAAAAAGGCTGGGTAGACCTGCAGGTGAACGGGTACGCAGGCGTCGACTTCAACGCGCTGGGACTCACCGTCGCGGCGGTCAAGTCCGTCACGGACCGCCTTGTCGAAGACGGCACGGCGATGTTTCTCCCCACGCTCGTCACGGGCAATCCCGAAATGCTCGTTGAAAATATCCGCACGGTCGTCGCTGCGCGCAAGTGCTATGCGGAGTGCGAAAGGGCGATCCTCGGGTTCTTTCTTGAAGGGCCGTTCATCTCCCCTGAGCCAGGGGCGGTCGGGACGCATCCCGTCGAGTGGGTGCGCCCGCCAGACCTCGCGCTCTTCGGGCGCTTCCAGGACGCGGCGCAAGGGCTGGTCAGGATGGTCAACGTCGCGGCGGAAATACCAGGCATGCCGGATTTCGTCCGTGCTGTGTCCGCGCAGGGCGTAACTGTCTCGCTCGGACACCAGATGGCGACGAGTCCCGTTCAAATCGAGCCTTGTCTTGCGGCGGGAGCGAAAGCGTTCACCCACCTCGGCAACGGCATACCAAATCTTGTGAACCGCCATGACAACATAGTGTTTACGGCTCTTGTTGAAGACCGCGCGAGCGTGATGTTCATACCAGACGGGCACCACCTCCCAGACACGATGCTGAAGCTATACTGCCGCGCCGTTCCCCTGAAGCGCCTCGTCGCCGTCTCGGACGCGCAGTATCCTGCGGGGATGCCGCCAGGAGAGTACGAGGTATGCGGTGCTCATGCGCGTCTTGAGCCGAACGGTCTTTTGTGGAACCCTGCCCGTAATTGCCTAGTCGGGGCGACGACGCCGATGGCGAAGATGATGGATCTTCTCGCCGAGCGCGTAGGCCTTACCTCGGCGGAACTTAACGCGGTAGGACGCGACAACCCCTTGAAACTGATTGGAGAAGAGTAAAGTGAAAATATCGATAGCAGATACAAAGGAAAAGATGGGATGCCTTGCTGCGGACGCTGCCGCCGTGAAGATATGCGAGGCCATAGCCGCGAGAGGCGAGGCCCGCGTCATTTTCGCCTCCGCCGCGAGCCAGTTCGAGTTCATTGAATCGTTGCTTGCGCATGCGGAAATAGACTGGACAAAGGTTTGCGGCTTTCATCTAGACGAATACGTTGGCCTTGCGGCGGATCATCCGGCGTCGTTCAGGCGATTTCTGAAAGAGCGTCTTCTCGCCAAGCTGCCGCATCCGGTCAAAAGCTTCACGTTTGTCGGTGGCGATGCTGCGGACACTGCCGCGGAGTGCGCGCGCCTTGAGGCGGCAGTGCGCGAAAAGCCGATTGACCTTGCCTGCATAGGCATCGGCGAGAACGGGCACATTGCCTTCAACGATCCGCCGGCCGACTTCGAGACTAAGGCTGCCTACGCAGTTGTCGCGCTCGACGAAGTCTGTCGCCGCCAGCAGGTGGGAGAAGGGTGGTACCCCGATCTCGACCATGTTCCGACTCACGCCTTCTCGATGACGGTGCCGCAGATCATGGCGTCCAAGTCTATCGTCGTGATCGTTCCCGACTCACGCAAGGCCGATGCCGTTGCGGCGGCGGTCGAGGGCCCTCTCACGAACATGTGCCCGTCATCGATTCTGCGCAACCATCCAGACTGTGCGCTCTATCTGGATAACCCCGCTGCGTCCAAGCTGAAGGAGGCTTATTCGTGATAGCCCTCCTCGCATCCAGTCTTCTCGTTCTTCATCTGGATTTCAACACAATCCAGATGAAGAAGGATGCGGTCGTTGACTGTCTGCGCGAGGCGGCGGGAATGGGGTACAACGCCGTCCTCTGGGAAATCGAAAACAAAGTCCGGTGGGAAACCTGCCCCGAGTGCGTCGATTCCGAGGCGTTTTCGAAGGACGAGTTCAGGCGGATACTCGCCGAGGCGGACCGTCTCGGACTTGAGCCAATCCCTCTCATGCAGACGTTCGGCCACGCCGAATACATTCTACGCCACGAGAAGTACGCAGAATGGAAGGAGTCTCCGACGAACCTTGCCTGCTATTGCGTGTCGAGGCCGGAGGTCGTTGCTTTCCAGAAGGCGCTGCTGCGGGAATACCTGGACTTGTTCGGCAACCGCGTCCGCCGCTTCCACCTCGGCGGCGACGAAGCGTTCGCGTTCGGGACGTGTCCGCGCTGCCGTGCTTTCGACAAGATGGACCTGTACGTACGACACCTGAACACCGTATCGGAAGAACTGATCGCAAAGGGCATTCGCCCCGGCGTCTGGGCTGACATGGTTTTACAGGGGGGTGACTTGAAGAATCGCGGCAAGGCCGACATTGCCGACGACACCATGCAGAAGTTGCCGCGCATCTTTACATTGTGGAATTGGGACTACTACCACGGTGTAAGATCTACAAAGGGCGATGCCGACGCGACGCCTTGGCTGACAAAACTTGGATACGAGGTGATACTCTCCGCAGCGTCGCAGTCGGCGATGGACAGTCCCTTCCTGCCGCAGTTCAAAATGCATCGCGACAATATCGCTGCCTGCGCGGCGGACGTTCGCGCACAGAAACTCGCCGGGCTTTGCGTTACGTCGTGGTCGGTTCATCTGTATCCGAAGACGTTGCAGTATCCGCTGTTGGAATTCGCGGCGCGGCGGCTCACGAGCCCATCTGAAAATCCAGAGGCGGAATTTTGCGAAATCGTAAGGAAACGTTGGGGCGATGTTTCCGTCGACGTCCTTGACTGCCTGGCAGGTGGACGGTGGGGCTATTCCATGTTCGACACGCGTTTCTGGGGGCACGAGAAGCGAGCTTGTCCGGCTACGCCCGGATTTCTTGCCAAACAGCTTGGAAAGCTTGACGCCGAAAAGGGCCGTCAGCGCATTCTCGATATGGCTCGCGCAGATTTGCGGACGCTTGAGAAGGTGCAGGGCGAGCTTGGGAATTGTTCGCTGTCGTCTTTGGCTTGTTGCCAGCTCGAAGAGGCGAGAGCTTTGTCGGCGGCGTTCCTGAAACAGGTGATTGACGTCCTAGAGAGCCGCAATGCGGACGGAGCGGCATCTGCCATGCAGAAGGCCGAGCACTACTATTCTACATTCCAGACGCCGCAGTCGGCCAAGAACGCCGCGCGTCTCGTATGGTCGGTTCTGTTGCAGGGAGAGAAACGCGTCGAATGACTTTTTGAAGACAACCAACTTCTAAAAAAAGGAGGCAAAGAAAATGAAAAAACTACTGATGGCGGTAATCGGCGTGGTGGCGCTTGCGGGCGCGGCCATTGCGGAAGAAGTCAACCTGAAGACCCTAGCCGCCAAGGACGGCTCCGGCAACATTGTCTATTATTCGGACGGTGGTGTGATCTGGGCGTCCGGGCGCGAGGCTGACAAGGCCTTCGACGGTGATACTTCAACCTACTATGACCCGAAGTGGGCTTCATGTGACACGTATGCTGGGTATGGCCTCTCCCGTCCCTGTGTTCTCACGCGCATTCGCTACTATCCACGCAACGAAAGCTACACGATTGCGCGCTTGGGGCGGAGTGTTATTCAAGGCGCGAACGAAAGCGACTTCTCCGACGCGGTCGATATTTACAGTTTCAGCGGGAAAGTCCCAGCTGACTTGATCACTAATCTGAGGTGGCTTGAGGTGGTGCCTGATGTCGCGGCGCCATTCAGCTATTTCCGCATCTTGGAGAAGTGGAATGGAGAATCGTATACGTTCGCAGGCAATACCGCCGAACTAGAGTTTTATGGAATGGAAGCCGGAAACCTCCAGCAGGATCTTTCGGTAGTCCGTGGCGACTACCCTGAGGTCGCCAACGTTCTCAACTGGAGTCCGGCGTTCGGCGAGACGACGATTCTGCGTGCGTTCGGCCCGGGCGGTCCGTGGACGGAAGTGGCGCGGTTTAACGGTGTCAATACATGGTCGGACACGACCGCACCTGGAGGGTCGGTCTGCTACTACCGCGCCATTACCGAATTCACATACGGCGGCGAGAGCATTTCTCTTACAAATAAGACGGCGGTCGCGGCGCCTCGCCGCTGGCGCCTTCTGGAACGCGATCCGAGCGACATGACGCATCTGCGTTCCGGCGTGAACCTAATCTATACGTGCGGAACGACAACCCCGTTGTGCTGGATAAACGGAGCCGGGAAAAACACGTATGCAGACGTCACCAACAGCCTTATGATTGCGTTTAATAACGTTCTTTGGAAAGACTACAACGATGGCGGGAACGTAAACTCAAGCGCTGGCATCCTCTATTGCTATGACTGTGTTGACACCCAGTACTCAAATCCGACGTGTATGGGCGTCGATCTAGGCGAAGGAGCCCATTTCGCTTTCCTTCGTCTTTACCCCTGCTACTACGCACATTGCAATGGCATTGTCGCCTCCGGCTCAAATAACGCGAACTGGAGCAACAGAAGTAATTTCACGATCCTTACGGAAGAAACTAGCGGAATTGTCCATGCCGATCCGAGCTCGGTCAAGTGGTTTGAGTTCGAAAGTTTTGATTCGGAGACGGCGTATCGCTATCTCTTTTGCTACAATTCCTATAACGGATGGCAAAATAGGCTCTCGGAACTTCAGTTCTATGGCTGGCTTGAGTCTGAGGTCGCGGGGCTTGCGGCCGGCACGACCGACCTTTCTCTGACGTGCGGCACGTCGCCTTCGGTTACGCTGACGTGGGCTCCCGTCCAGTACGGCAGCACCTACAAGATCGAACGCAAGACGGGCGATGGCGCGTGGGAGGCCGTAGCGAGCGCGCTACCAATCGCAACGACGACATGGACCGACACCTCCGTTGTCTGCAATGGAACCCGCTACACGTATCGCGTTACCACGGTAAACGGCGCGAACGAGGCGTATTCTGAGGAAGTCGAGATTCGCCCCTACGTTGCCGGAAACGGAATCGGTCTGCACGGCGAATGGTGGACGAACTACGGTATCGCGACTGGCGGCGAGACACTGGCGCTTGTCACGACGAACGCAACGGTCGACGTTGCGAACGCCAATGTCGGCGGAGCGACGGAAAACATCTTCGTCCGCTGGTCCGGCAAGCTCATCGCGCCATATGCGGGCGATTTCACGTTCGAGGCGGATGCCGACGGTCTTGTCTGTCTTTGGATCGACGGCAGCCCCGTCCTTCACAAGACTGCGACCTCTGCCAACCTTGCGCTGACGGCAGGGGAGCATGATGTCACGGTTACATGGCTGCACGGAAGCGGAACCGGTAATTGCAGTCTTCTTTTGGGCGGAGCAGTCCCGCGCAATGTGATACCTTCTACGCAGCTCGTGCCGGTTGCACCGCAGGCGTTGCCGGATGGCTGGACCAGTGCGCGTTTGTTTGCGCGGTCCGATAGTGCAACGTGCGTTGGCGATGTGCACGTAAACGGAGATGGAACAATAGACTTCGCCTACGGCGGAGAAGACCTGTCGTATTCCTACAACGGATACAATTTCATGTGGCAGACGGTTACGGGCGACTTCACGCTGAAAGCCGTGATACAGTCCACCCCCGCGAACAATCGCTGGGCCGGCCCCAAGGCGGGACTGATGGTGCGCAATTCCTTGGACGCAACTTCCATGATGAGTGCGTATGGCGTGAAGCGCCTGTATGAATATCTTGTTCTTGTCGGCAGGCAGAGGACTTCTGCCGCGCCGGGAGGCATTTACCCGCAAACGACGGTTAACGGGATTGCCGAGGGGAACATCTATTACGTTTCCGAAACGGCGTACGTCAAATTGCAGCGTGTCGGCAACACATTCTCCTTCTTCTACAAGGAATCGGCCTCAGCACCGTGGACAAAGCTCTACGAGTATGAAGACACGAATGGAGAGTACGGGGAGACGGTCTATGTCGGGCCGGCGGCGTTTGGCAATGATGCCGGTGGTGGCGACCTTGATGTTCCGTACTATAGATGGCGCTTCTCGGATGTAAAGCTGAGTGCGCCGACAGGAACTGTGCTAGTCATCCGATAGTTGTTTTGTTTAAGGTGAAGATGTATTTTAGGATGTTCGTATCTGGACTGGTTGCGGCGGCGGCGCTTGTCGCCGCAGCCGGTGACGAGATGGTCTGCGTCACGACGGAGGGCCGAGCCGCGTTTTTGCGTGGCGAGGCGCCCGCGTCGGTTCGTCTGAAGTTCAAAAACAACTCGGAAGTGGCGCTTGCTGGTGTTCGCGCGACAGTGGAGCAGCTTGCGGACGCGAGCTGTATGCGCAGGCAAGACGTTGCGATTGGCGATCTTGCTGCTGGCGCGGAGACTGTGGTGCCGTGCGCCGTTGAGACGCGGATACGTCCGGGCTGGCACTCGCTTCGCGTGACTATGACTGGACGCCAGGGCGATGGAACCGGCTTGCGCGAAGTTCATGACGTGCGCATGGGCGTAGGACCGCGTATTTCGGACCGGATGATTGCGCTTATGTGGGGGTTCCATGGATCGCCCAGGGTGCTTGCCGACTTCGGCTTCTCGCATGGACTCGTCTGCAATTGGACTGGTGAAACATCCGACATGCAGACGTACGACGAGGCGCTCGTGGCGGGCATAGGGCTTGTGCACTCCACACGCGTCGAGTTGCCGGCCGGCAAGGATGAAGACTCCTACATGCGTCGAGACCGCAGCGGCAAGGCAATCGACTTCGGCGGCGGCAGCAAGGGTGTCGAGGTGTCCAATCCCGAAATCATCGAGGCGATCAAGCCGATCGTCGAGAGGGACATCAGGCGCTACGGAGACCATCCTGCGTTCGTCGGCGTGCTTCCGAGTTCCGAGCAGCGCGACCTGACGGCACCGTCGTTCAACACAGAGCATCTTCGATACAAGAACGAGACGGGAAGGGATGTGCCGCCGGAAGTCGAGTTGATTACGATTCACCCGGGCAAGCTGGAGGAGTTCAAGAAGCACTTTCCAGACGGTGTCGTGCCTAATGACGACCCCGTGCTCTCGTACTATCGTTGGTTCTGGAAAGGCGGCGACGGCTGGCCCGCATACATTAGCGGCGTTGCGGATCTCTACCGGCGCGGGATTTCAAGACCTGGCTTTTTCGCTTTCTGGGACCCGGCCGTACGGTGTCCGCCAATCTGGGGATCGGGCGGCGCAGTCGACATGATCAACCAGTGGGTCTATGCGATTCCGGAGCCGATGAACTCTGCGGGACCTGCGGAGGAGATACTGGCGATGTCCGCTGGACGCCCAGGGCAGCAGTCGTCCATCATGACGCAGCTCATCTGCTACCGCTCGCAGATGGCGCCTATGGACAAGAAGGTGTCGCCGGAGCCGGAGTGGGTGAAGCGACGTCCTAAGGCGCGGTTCCCGACCATCCCGCCGGATGTCCTCCAGGAAGCGACTTGGTCGATGATCGCCAAGCCCGTGCAGTCGATCATGTACCACGGCTGGGGGACGATCTACGACATGGGCTCGACAATCGGCTATGTCTACACGAATCCTGAATCAGCCGACCGGCTCAAGCACCTGCTGAAGGACGTCGTCGCGCCGCTCGGCCCAATGCTGAAGAGGCTTGGCCGTTCCGCGCCGCCGGTTGCGCTCCTGGAAAGCTTCACCACGTGTGCGCTGGGCGGTCCGTCGTCGCGCGGCTGGAAGGCGCCGTCGGTGACGTTCCTGCAGCGAGCGCGCCTCGACCCGCGCGTGGTGTACGAAGATACGATCCTGCGCGACGGACTTGGCGACGTGAAGGTGCTCTATGCGCCGCAGTGCGTCTTCCTCACGCCGGACGTCGTTGCGAAGATCAGGGAGTTCCAGTCTAGGGGCGGAATTCTCGTGGCCGACGCCCAGCTGCTGTCGGCGCTCAAGGCTGACATAGAGGTGCCAGTGGTGAGCTTCGAGCCGCCACCTGTCTCCGATCACTACGACGACGTAAACGCAATGGAGGCTGCGCGCGACGACGACGCAAAGACGCGTAATGGGACGATCCGCGCCAAGGCCACGATGGTCGCGCAGGCGAACGACCTTCGCAGCCGCCTTGCTGCGCGCTTCACGCCGGAGGCGGACAGCTCGTCACCCGAGATCGTGACGTACAGCCGCCGCTGGAAAGACGCGCGCTACGTCTTTGCAATCAGCGACTGTCGTACGTTCGGCGACTACGTGGGACAGTGGGGGCTTGTGATGGAGAAGGGGCAGCCGTTCGAGGGCGAGGTTTCGCTTGCGGATGGCGACGGTTCGGTAAAGGCTGTATACGAGCTTTCGCGCGGCGGCGAGGTTCCGTTTGTCCGCGAGGGCGGACGCGTGAAGGTGCCGGTCAAGTACACCACCAACGACGGTCGGCTCTTCGCGTTCCTCAACGCGCGGATTGCGTCGGTAAAGGTTGATGCGCCTGACGTGGTTCAGAGTGGCGATGTCTTCAAGGTGACATTCTCGGTGCTTGATGCGAAGGGTCGTCCTGTCGACGCGCTGCTCCCGGCGGAGATTCGCCTCTATGATGCCGCAGGGCGCGAGATCGACGGCGCGGGATGGGTATCTTTGCAAGGCGGCACCTGTACCGTTGAATTCCTGACGAACCTCAACGACGCCGTCGGTGACTACAAGATCGTTTGCCGCGACAGGGCCTCTGGCCTCACGGCCGAACGCACGGTCAAATCATCAGCTGTTAACCACTAGCCACTAACCACTAAAACAAATGTCCACTCTTCTAGCATATACGTTTTTCGTTTGGGTCGAGCTTATCGGGTTCGACAACGCCAAGCCAGACTTCGGCGTGGGCGAATATCTCGACCGCATGGCAGTGAAGCCGCAGGCGATTTCTCTGCTCTTGGACAACGACGGCCTTTTCCTTTCGCATGAGAAGGGATTGCCTGCGGATTTCGCCTTCCCGCCGAACGTCGCGGCGTATGGAGGAAGGCCGTTCAACCGCGAACGCCGTCGGCAGACGTGGACGGCGTTCCAGCTCAAGGGCCTTGTCGCGGAGCTGAAGCGGCACAACGTTGATGTGCTTGCGTCGTTCTTCGCGCGCGAACAGTATCCGGTTCCGCAGGAACGCGCGAGCGTGGTGGCCGGACAGCTTGCCGAGTTCCTTTCCGACTATGGTTTCAGCGGGCTTCACGGATCCGACGGCTACGCGCCGCCGCGCTACCTGCTGCCTGAATGCTCCGACAAGGACCGTCCGCGCATCGCCCGCGAGACTGCGGCGAAATACGCGGAGAACTGGCGCACGTTTGTCGCGGCGCTGAAGCCGCGCGGCCTCAAGTGCTGGATCAATACGTGCTGGACGCGCGATCCGTTCGAGGCGCTGTACCGCTACGGCGTGGACTACCGTCTTCTCGCGAAGGCTGGCGTCGACGGGTTCATCGTGGAATCATCCGCCGCAGCGCAGTCGATCCACGGCTGGAACTACGAGGAGTCGTCGCCTGTCGACCGCTCCACGGCAATGCTGATGCGCCTTAAGGCGTGCGTGCCGGAGATGCCGCTTGTACTGCTCCACGGCATCAACGACGGGACGGAGCAGTGGAGCGCGCTTCGGCACGATCCTGCCCGCACCGCCTCGGAGGCGCTGGCGCTTGGCGGCGTATTCTACGGGGAGAATCGCGCGCTCGACGGCATATTGGCCTGTCTGGGCGATGGCCTTACGCGTGAAGAGTGGGCGGCGCTGACGAAGACGTGGAATCTGGCGTTTACGCCGGCGCAGGGTCCGATCGGGGCTCGCGTCGTCTGGAGCGACCGCGCATTTGACGCGGAGTTCGACGCCTGCACCGTGTCGAAGGACGCCTCGTCCAACACGCTTCTCTACGAAATGATCCACCATCGCGCCGGGCTTAACGCCATCGTGTCCGTCGAGCAGGCGATTGCGGACAGGAACATGCCAATCGTGCTGCTGAACCCGGAGTTCTTCCCGAAGGACGAGCTGGAGGCGCTGCGCGACAGGCCGGCGTTCGTAGCGGAGCTTGGGCGCGGCGCGCGCCGTCCGTACGCCTCCGAATACGTGAAGGTTCCGGCGGACACGCCGCCGTTCCCCGGCATGCCGAACGAGGATTCCTGCTACTGGAAGCGCCCGATTCCCCAGAACATGCCGAAGGAAATAGACATAGAGCGCGCAGCCGACCTGACGGCCCGGTATTCGATGCCGTTCATGTCGGACGTCCGCCAGGAGGTGCGCCTGTTCGGCTACCGGATGGCGAACGGACGGCTTGCCGTCTTTGGGCGAAACGAGACGGATGCCTACGTGAACGCCACGGTCGGTTTCGACGCGCGGCGCGGAACGGGCATGATCTCGGATGTCCTGGTGCATTCTGACTTTCCGTCCCTGCCGGTCAAGACGATTCTCCAGGTGCGCATCGCACCGCACGATACGGCTTTCCTGTCGGTCGCGGCGCACGATTGTCCGATGCCTTCTGCACCGACGGAATGAAGATGGACGCGGCTGCTCGTCGCTAGGTCCATTTCGAGTGCTCCACAATTTCCTCTGGGAGTCTCGCATAATTTGCATGGCGGCGACGCAAGGCCTATTGGAACAGTTTGAGGGGTGTGTCCCCAATTGGCGCTAGGGCCTCAGCAGATGCTTTCTGAGGGTGATTGAAATCGCCTCCGCCCGGTTGGCTGCACCGAGCTTGTCGAAGATCGCCGTGAGGTGGTCCTTTACGCTTGAGCGCTGAATGGAGAATTGCTTTGCGATGTCGTCGTTCGTAAGCCCGCGCACGACGGCGGCGAGTATTTCGCCTTGGCGTTTTGTGAGACTGGCTACAGGCGGATCCTCCCGCATGAAGCGTTCAATCTCTGGCGACACCGACCTTTCTCCGGCTGCGACGGTGCGTATGGCGGCTGCCAGCTCGTTGAAGTCGGCGTTTTTCATCATCGCGCCGGTTGCGCCGGCCGCCAGCGCGTGGGCCACGCCGTCGGCGGTGCCGAATGTCGTGAGAAGGAGCACCTTTGCGTCTGGAATGAGCTTGAGTATCTCAGTCGTCGCCTCCGCGCCGTCCTTTTTGGGCATCACGAGGTCCATGACTACGACGTCGGGCCTGACCGACACGGCTTTTTTGACGGCGTCAGCGCCGTCCTCGGCCTCGCCGACCACTTCAATGTCCGGCTCCGTGCCGAGAAGTGACGCCAGCCCCATGCGCACCATGGCGTGGTCGTCGGCTATCAGCACTCTTATCTTTTGCTTCATGAGACTCCTATTGCCACGGAGACTTTTGCGCCGTTCTCCGGCGACGACTCGATCTGCATTTCCCCTCCGAACCTGTTGATTCGTTCGCGGATGCCCTGAAGTCCGAAATGCCCGTCCCTGACGCTCGCGGCCGTCGACGGGTCGAACCCGCGGCCGTCGTCGGCGACAGAAAAGCGAAGCCGTCCATCTTCCATGCATCCGGCGATTCTGACGGTCTTTGCGCCGCCGTGCCTGATGGCGTTGAGCACAAGCTCCCTTACAATCCGCAGCAGCGCATGGGCCGTGTCGTCCGGAAGTCGCTCGCGCTGCACGTTGAAGCGCACGACGAGGTCGACGTCGTCTACGAAGGGGGCGAGCGTGCGCCGCACTGCCTCGTTCATGTCCTTTTCCTCAAGCGCGTAGTTCCTGAGGTCCCAGATGCAGTTGCGGAGCTCGTCTCTGCACGACTTGAGGGACCTGGCTGCGATGTCGAGGTGGTGGAGCGTACTACCAGTGTCCTTCTCCGCGAGCTTTGCGGCAGTCGCTATTTCAAGCGAAACACCAGTAAGGTTCTGCGAAAGCGCGTCATGCAGCTCGATGGCGAGGCGCGTTCGCTCCCCGACTTTCATGTCGGAAGTGGTGCGCGCCACCCGCTCCTCTGCCAGTTCCGCGCCTCGTCGTTCGGCGAGCCTGTTCAGAGACCTGTTCCACAGGAAGATGCCGGCCAGTGCCGCAAGAAGGGCGCCAATCACGGTCATGAGCCGCTTGGGCGTCCACCACGGCGGACGAGAGATGACGCGGACCTCTTCAGGCGTCCGCACGACTAGAGCCACGCTGGCGACATGGGGAAATGGCTCGTTCGGCCTCCAGTTCTCCGTCTCGACAAGGCAGATTCCCGACACTTCCAGGATGCATCCGATTTCGATGCCCTCGAACGCCTTTGGGCATGCGCTTGCGTCTATCGGGATCGTTCTCTTGTCGCTTTCGAGCACGAGCCTGTCCAAAGGATGCTTTGGCGAGGGCAGACTGCGTACGATGCCCGTGAGGCGGATCGGCTTTCCGTGGTATTGTACCTGCACTGCCGGGCTTCCGTACTTGTTGGTCAGAAGGTCTGCGGAAGACACGTTCATCGGGACGTCCTCTATCGTAGTCGGTCTGTCCAGTGCAATGGGCCGCCAGATTGCGCGGGCAAGGTTGAGTCGGTAGAGGTCGGTTTCCGGATTGCCGACGGCTTCGATGTCCATTCCGTATTTCGGAGGATTGCGTTCGGCGAGGTCGACACGGACAATTCTCCTTGCCGCTGTTTGCAGCAGAAACCTATCGCCATGCCATACGGCGATGACGCGGCCCTCTGCCCGCCGCCTGCCCATTCCGCCTACGATGGCTTCACGCAGCTGAC
>Ga0310696_10002597_pt1 | contig 23673 bp, 22 predicted proteins | sample AusTroGonzalo_MG_4_FD_203885 | JGI IMG/M metagenome (GOLD analysis project Ga0310696, IMG submission 203885) | Bovine rumen microbial communities from tropical cattle in Woodstock, Queensland, Australia - Gonzalo_02 (v2) (version 2) | ecosystem: Host-associated > Mammals > Digestive system >...
GGTAACCACAAAGAATATCGCTATAGCCCTGATTATTCCGAATGATTTGCTCTTATCGTTCTTTAGAAATCTCGATGAAAGCATTCCTGAGGCTGATCTTGTAATAAGCCTGTCGGGATTTTTATTCGCCTTATGCTTTATTCTTTTAGCCTTCTTGTTGCCCCTGATGCTCTCGATGGGGCCGACCTTGCTGATCTTCCTCGCAGGTATCAAGGCAGATATAAAGACTGTCGCAATGCTGAGCACGATAACGGCAATGACTACAGGTATCTTCACCTCGAGAACCGGTTCGGAAATAAGTATGCCTTCACCGTCGAAACTGAATAATCTCTGCGCGATGGGGCCTGCAATCTTAGACGCGATCTTTACTACGGCAAGACCTAAGACAAAGCCTATCGGCAAAGCGGGAACGAGCAGCGTGAGCGCTTCAAAGTAGACCGAGCTCCTCTTCTGTTTTCCCGTAGCGCCTACAGAAGATAACATGCCCAGGTATTTTGCTCTCTCATCATATGAGAGCGCGAAAACGTTATAAATCAGCATGACTGATATCAGCACGATAAGGACTACAAAGAAAACTTGCATTCCGCGCACGATGAAGTTCAGAGCGTCCTGGGATGAGCTCCCCGCAAAGATGAGAACCATGTCATTTGCATCGTAGTTATGGCCGACCAGTTCAAAAAGTTTTGTGTAAAAATCCGTATCGACTCTATTCGCGTCTGTAATCAGAAGTGCATTGAAAGTCGCGCTCTGAATCATTGATTCGTCCGTCAGTGAGATTGCCGAATACCATGCGCATCCCGCATCTTCGAAGACGGGGCTCTCGATGAATCCGACGACCGTATATTCACCGGTATAACCCGTAGGCTCATGGATCTCCTCGTGATTCTTATAGAATTCTTCGTCTTTCTCAGGAACGATGTAAAACATGTTATAGGGCAGCTCCACCGTCTCGCCTGCGGGAATCGCCACGAGCGGGAACGAGAGGAATGTATCGTTCTCGGAATTATTCTTTATGTATCTCGTGAAGGTGGCCGCTTCGATCTTATCGCCGATCTTTACCGCAGCGCCGTCCTGTATTGCAGCTTCGCTTATGACGATCTCTTTATCGTTCTCTGGAAGCCTTCCTTCAACGACCCTGATATTCATCCATTCAAAAGCTTCAGCCGAATATCTTCTTATGTTGAGGAAAGGCCTTTCCGCTTTGCCGCTCTGGTCAAAATCAGTGAGCTTTAAATCTTCGGTAACGCCGATATCCGTTACTTCACTGTATCCCTTGATCGTCTCAAGCTGTTCCCTGTCGATGTCATAAACTGCAAAATGATATGCTCCGCTCCTTGCTGAAGCAATATCCGTAAAGTATCTGAAGGCAGTGTCTTTGCCGACCAGAACGCATGTAAGAAGCATTACCATGAGCGCGATTCCGATGATCGAGATTATCGTGCGCTTCTTGTTCATCTTCATGTGCTTTAAGGTAACATCATGAATGATCTTCGTGTTTCTCATACTAACTTTTCCTTATTATCCTTTTAGTCCGCTTATCCCCAATTATTCGCGGCCAACTAAGTCATTGATTCTGATGCGGTCGTCTTTTACGATCCTGCCGTCTTCCATGTAAATGATCCTGTCTGCCTGAAGCGCAATGTTCTCATCGTGCGTTATAAGGATCAAGGTCTGTCCGAATTTCTTATTGGATTCTTTTAAAAGCTCTACGATCTCAGTGCTGTTCTTCCTGTCGAGGTTTCCTGTCGGCTCGTCTGCCAGAAGGAGCTCGGGCTTTGAGAACAATGCTCTTCCGATCGATGCCCTCTGCTGCTGGCCGCCCGATAACTCATTAGGAAGATGGCTTCTTCTGTCTTCTAACCCCAAGTATTCGACGATCTTATCGAGCCTCTCCTTGTCGGGCTTCCTGCCGTCTAACATGTGCGGCAGAACGATGTTTTCGTCGACATTTAATTCAGGCAGAAGATTATAGAACTGATATACGAGACCGATGTGTCTTCTCCTGAAGATGGCGAGCTTGTCTTCGCTCTGGCTGTGGACGTCGGTCCCGTTGATAAATACTTTTCCGGATGTCGGCTTGTCGACACCTCCGATTATGTGCAGCAATGTCGATTTGCCGCTTCCGGATGCGCCTACGATAGACACGAATTCACCCTTCTCGACTGAGAAAGACACATCCTGCAAAGCAACGGTCTTACCATCCCCCGTGCCGTATACCTTGCTGATATTCTCACACTTAAGCAATTCCATTTCCTATCACCTCTTTGGTTTGATATGCAAATAGTAACAAATGAAGCAAAGGAAAAAATGAATCCCAAAGTGACAATTTAGTCACTTTGGGACTTCAGGCTCAAAAACAAGTCCCCGGTTTGACTGCCGGGGACCTGAATATTTTCTATTAACCTTCTCTGTAGTAAACGTACTGATACATCTCAATGATCTCGTGGTCTTCATCGAACTTTGTCTCGACTGCAAGGAATCCGTCGTATCCGTATTCGTATGAGATGGACTGGAAAACTTTGCCGTCTGTTCTGAAGATCGTCTTGTACTTCATGTTTCCGTTCTCATCGAAAGAATACTCTACCCAGGACTTGCTTGAACCGTCAGCATTGAATGTCTTCTCACAGGTAAGATGTCCAGCAGCATCGTATGTATTCTCGGTCCTGCCGCAGTACTCGCCTCCGCGGTAGAATGCGAACTGGGTCATATTGCCGTTGCTGTCGTATTCATACTCATTCCTGACTTCATATGACTCGCCCGCAGGATTAGACTGCTTCTGCAGAAGCGGATTGCCGTATACGTCATTCTCGTACTCGATCCACTGGTAGACGTTTCCGTTGGCATCGTACTCAGTCTCCTTGATCAGGTATCCGTAGACGTCGTACTCGTAAACATACTTTGCTCCGTAAGATCCGTCGGGATTGATGTATGTCTTCTCTATGCAGTTGCCGGCACTGTCGAATACACGTGTATAACCGCCCTCGCTCTCACCGTCCTGACCTGTCTTCATGTCAGTGACCATGTTGCCGTACTCGTCATATTCGTATGTGTATGTATAGCCGTTGTCTCCGAGAGTTACGTCCTTAATCAGGTTGCCGCACTCATCGAATACTTTGTAATATCTCTGGTTTCCGTTCAAATAGACTAAGATGTAGTCGTATCCTAAATCAGTGAGAGGCTGTGTCTCCTGTGTAGTCACCTGCACGGTAGCAGATATGTTAGGATCGATCGTCTCGAACGGTTCGTGGTCTTTACAGGCCGTAAAGCAGCCCATAATCATTGCTGTTGCCAATAAACATGCTAACTTCTTGTGCATAGTTTCTCCGTCTGCCATTTAACATAGAGTTATGAAGGATTCCTTCGCACCATATAGTAACAGATTGTCCCCCGGATTGATATGAGAGATTTACGGAGCTTCGGCAAAAATCTATTTCTTGAACGCTTTTACAATATTGATAATGCCGGGCACTATAAGCGCAATAGTTCCGAAGAACCCTGCCACCGCCGTTCCGTTGACCAAAAAATGATTCGGCCTGCCGTAGTAGATCGCGAGCTTATCGTAGAGAATTATCATCGCTACAGCATAGATCACCGCCACAACAAAACAGATTATGGATATTATCAGGTTCTTCTTCCTCATAAGTTCTCCTGTCAGACGTCTTCGTAAAGATAATATCCACGGGTCTCGTCGTATCTTATCTCAAGACCACCTCTTACCGCGCCGAACATCATCTCGCGCTCATAAACGCCGTCTACTTCGTATACGTTGTTATCAGTATCAGTCACCATAAAAGTCACCGCAACATCAAAAGGCTTATCCTTATCCGCTTTGGAGCCGTATGTCGCTTCGTTCATCTCGAGCTCGAAAACATCGCCCTTCGTGATCTCCTTGTAAGTAATATATCCCGTCTGGCCGCAGCCTGCATATTCGCCGTTGACCATGACTTCGTAATCGATCAGCATAACGTTCTCGGCGTTGCAGACAAATCTGATCTGGGCTTCAGGCATCTCATAGTGAATGCCCGAAGAGCCCCAGCATTCGTATCCGGAAGACTCAATATATGAAGGCGTGTAGACATCCTGCTCTCTGGTATCAACGGCCCTCAAAAAGCTCGGCTGCTCCATGATCCCGCCGATGTATTTGACCATGATGTAATTGTCATAAGGGTCATCGCAGAGACTGTAAATTCTAAGATTCTTATCTCCTCCGACGTAGCCTAAACATTCTCTTATAGAATCATTGGACATCTTACCCTTCACCTGACCGAAGTAAGAATATGTTCTGCCGTATACTTCAATCGTTGTGTCGCCGTCTTCCTGGTTATAGACCTGGTCGAACGACTGCGGATTGGGCGGCAGATCCAATACTTCGTTATTCCTGTTTATCAGCGAACACCCTGACATAAGGAGTGTTCCGCACATTATAAGAGCTGCAATCTTCTGCTTCTTCATTCTTAATCTCCCTTGATCATTACTTTTACAGTACGTGTGGTCTGTTCAGGCGCATTATCGTTAAAGGCATAAACATAGACTGTTACAAAACTGTCCGCACCGGTGATGGTAATGCTGCATCTGTCTTCCGAGATGATGCCTTCGCCGCCAGCGATCCCGTTGATCCCGCGTTCATCATAATTGGAGAAATCAGCCAGATCATCAATATACAAAGTGCCTCCGACTTCGCAGAACACACCGCTTTTATCTCTGATGTGCGCGCAGCGTGAGGTATAACTCACCGCACCTAATATCATCAAAAAGAGCATTCCGGACAGGAGCATCAGAGCCGTTCCCGTCACGATCAGAAATACCTTAAAGCGCTTCCCCATATCCAAAAAACCTCTATTAATTGATAGCGACATCATACACCGCGCCACTTCGTTTTGCAATATAATTTTATTGTTTTCCAATAAATTGTTATTGTTTTGCCACAAATTAGAAGACCCCGCTCAACGGGGTCTTGTCTGATGAATTAAGCTGAAATTGTGGTCAGTCTGCAGGTGTTTGTTACTTCGTGAGCCCGCCGTGGAACACGCATTCATACACCTTGATCTCGTTCCAATAGATCTCCTCGTATCCCTGAAACCAGGTGAAGTCGCCGGTCACATTGCATCTGTAAGTGTACTCGCCTGACTGATATAATTCGGGGCCCCTGTAGGGCATGCGCCTGTCTGCTTTTCGAAGTGATTCCTTAAGAAAATCACCGCTGAACCTGTCATCCAAAACTCTTCCCATATAGTTCATCGCATAGACGGAAGCGCCGTTTTTGGTTATCGATTCTTCGCCCGCAAACTTTTCGCCGCCTACGTAAGAATCGTGATAGATATAATCGCCCTTGGAATAGCGGAAATCGTGCGACGCGGGCCTCGTGGACTCTACTTCATTGGCAAAGGCCGCGTAGGTATTAACGTTCGCTTCGAGCCTGAAATCAATGAGTTCATCAATGTCAGATGCTTCCCCATTCGCGATTGAGACGGCGCAGTCCTGGTCCTTGACCAGATAATCCACGCTGACATTCATCATGTTGCTGATCTGGATCAGATTGAAAATATCGGGATAGACCTGGCCTGATTCCCACTTGGCGACAGCCTGCCTCGAGACGCCGAGCTTGTCGGCGAGTTCTTCCTGGGTAAAGCCCTTGTTCTTTCTAAGTATCTGAAGTTTCTCGGAAAAGATCATTATCGTCACCTCCGAATTAATCTTACAGACTAGTCCGGATCAATTACATAAATCATCAGTTGCGGTTTTGCTACCGTTGTTATACATCAATAACGATACTGGCTAACCGCGAAAATGAGCAGCAGCATGAACAGTATGCCGATGATGAGGCTTACTGCAGAAATTACGATACAGACGACCGACCACTTACCCTTGCGGTTAATGACCTTCGCAGCGATCGACAAGCCGAGGCTGACCAACAATGCGACAGCGCACATGATCAGAACCGACTGACAGCTGTCCATTGTCCTTACATCCTGACGGATGCCGTACGCCGAACCAAACCAGATTAGCATCGCAACCGGAGATACAAGGCTGCTTAGAACGACAAAAGCGGTCGAGAGTCCGCAAAATACGGTGGAAATGTCTTTCTTCTTTTGGTCAGGCATACGGTATCTCCTCTCTGGTCTGATTTATTTATTTTACATCATCTGGATTTAATTGGACTTGTTACCTTTTTAAGGATCACTATCGTCTCGACGGGATTTTCATTGTCCAAACTCATATATAGTTCCTCATCCCCAATTATCGGCAGGGAGAATACTATCTGCTTCAGCCACTGCCCATTAGGTTGCTTGTTCTCGTAAATGTTGATTTCCTTGATGAGAATAGAAAGTAATTCATGCTTCTCACTACCATCCATTTTATAATAGAGAGTATCGAAATACATTAACGTTTTATATATGTTGTCTGCCTCGAGCTTTGCTGTATTGACCGCAATCTTCTTTTTCCTGGCTATCATCAAGCTGTCTTCAGTTTCGTCGATCTTGTCATAAAGAGCGTATACCCGGTCTGACAGATCTGTCTTCATACGTTCAAAGTGCTTATCTTCTGGATCAAGGGCATCAATTTCTTCAAGAAGCTTGTTTTTCATCGAGATAACTCTTCTTAACTCATTCTCTAATGAGATTATTTCCTTATCCAGCTCAGCAGTATCTACCTTTGAGTTGATCCGGGTTTTCATCATGTTTGCAAATTCAGGTTTTCTTACCAACTTGATTATGATTTCCTCTACTGCCGACTCCAATGTCTCAGCCTTTATCTGCTTTATATAGTTGCATTTGCGCCCGAGAACTCCCTTGCGGTGCTTACAAGCATAATAATGATAATCCTTGTACTGTTCTCCGGTTTTCTTCCATTTCCTTGAAACATTGTAATACAACGGAGCTCCACACTCAGGACAGCGCACAAGACCTGTGAGAAGATGGGTCATTCCATTGCCACCATCTCTTTTTCTTTCGTACCTTTTGGCATACATTTCGAGTTTTGCTTGAGTTAATGCCCAAGTTTCATCATCGACTATTGCTTCATGCAAGCCGTCAACAAGCAAATAATCCTTCTGGTTGATCCTTCTATATTCATCTCGAGTTCCGTGAACCTTCTCGGCTTTACGTCTTCCATAAGCTATTTTCCCGTTATATACAGGATTATGGAGCACCATCTTTATGAAATGGGTTGAAAAGTATTCATTATGTCCGTTCTGTCTTGGTTTCTTAGTGAAACCATGATTCTGAAGGTACTTTGCTATGCCGACAATACCCAACTCTGTATTTATATACTTATCGAAAATGATACGAATGGCCTCAGCCTCATCTTCTTCAATGTGCAACACACCATCTTCTATCCTGTATCCGTAAGGCGCGAAGCCACCGTTCCATTTGCCTTCACGAGCCTTCTGAATTCTTCCTTCCATTGTCTGAACGCGGATATTATCGCGCTCGATCTCGGCAACAGCAGATAAAACGGAGATCATAAGCTTACCGGAGTCTTTGGATGAATCGATGCCATCTTCGACACAGATTAGGTTTACATCAAAATCCTGCATGATCTGAAGAGTTGATAATACATCAGCAGCATTTCTGCCGAATCTTGAAAGCTTAAACACAAGAACAAAGGCTATATCATCCTTGCCCTCAGTTATATCTTTTATCATTTGTGTGAAAGCCGGTCTGCCTTCAACTGATTTGCCTGATTTACCGGCATCTTCATACTCACCAACGATCTCATAGTTGTTGAACTCTGCAAACATGCGCATTCTGTTCTTCTGAGCATCAAGCGAATATCCGTCAACCTGAATTGCAGTTGACACTCGGGTATACATATATACTTTCTTTTTATCTTCCACAGTTATCCTTCTTTCTTCTTTCTCATTTGCTTAAAGTAGGCAAGAAGCCGCTTTTGGGACTCTACATCCGCATTCCTGAATGTTTCGACCAGGTTTCTTTCATCATCTGAAAGAACAAAATCTGTTTCTTCTGTTCCTTTCAGCAAATACGATACGGTTATCCCTAGAGCTTCACAGACAACCGGTATCTTTTCTGCTGTCGGGTTGGTATGTTTTGTATTCCAGTCACTAATTGTGCTGGCCGTAATCCCTGTCCTGCGGGCTAATTCTCTTATACTTATTCCGTTATCTTTCATTACCTTAAAGAGTCTTTCGTTGATATCCATGGGTGCCTCCTTAGTTTTGTACGTCTATGCGTACAGACTATCAGAGGACTTATCCCATGTCAATCAATTCTTTGTTTACCTCTTAGTCAGCAACTCTACATACTTTTTAAGGACTTCCTCTCGCTTGTCATAGTTTTTCAAGAAATCAGGCGGAGGAATGTTATCAATACCAAGACTGTCACCATATTTCTCGATCATCCTTGCGAGGAAATCGGCAAGCCCGCTCCACAGATCATTCATTCTTGGCACCTCCAGAATTGGAGCTTTCCCTTCGCGGCCCTACAAACTGTTCAGTCAACATACGATTGGTAGCATAGATGTCATCGAGGCAGGCAAGGATATGTTGTCTGAGATTTGGATCACTCCTACCTCTCAAAGCCAATTCCTGAAGATAATTGCCGATACTTCTGTACAGCCTCGAAGCTTCCCGGAAATCAGCAGGTGGTGCTTCTCTGACCTCTTTTCCTTCCAATGCAGCTCGAATAAATTGTTCGCGACTTAAATTAGTCTTGCCGACTTTCTTCATAAGCTGATCGTATTCCTTCTGATCAAGGTATATATGAATTCTTATATTTCTCTTACGTGGCATATTATTGTTCCTTTCTCTTGACACAAGCCTGTCATAGCGACCTCGGAATGAATTAGCAAGCAACGTTTTTGAGTGCTCAAAAACAAGGACTTGTCAGGGAAATCCCTGAAACCCTTAAGCTGATTCCCGATCATTATCTGCACCTCCCTTTTCATAGACCCAGATCCAGACCTTTCCTCTTTTTTGTGAAGAGATCCCCTGAACATAAGTCTTAGCTTCAAGAAGAGTCCTTTTACAGATATTCCTGTCTTTGGCCATATTTATGATTAAGTTGGATTCGACTTCTTCATGCTCGGCAAAATAACCGCGAAGGAATTCGACAGCCTTATCGAGCTTGGTTTCCTTATGACCTTTCTGAGTTTTTGAGGCATAAAGGATATCGTCGGCAGTAACTTCATCGTAACCGTCAACCCACTCCAGACCGCCTTCACCTCCAAGCCTGAATGCTTGAGAAGATCCCTGCGGGCCAAGAGATGCCTTTGTGTGAACAAACACCCTCAGATCTTCATCATCCTTATGTCTTCCGACAAGAAGGATATTCCTTGCTATAGCAGTGAAATCCATAGAGCCGATTCCCCTGTAGATACTGTTTATTCCCTGGGCTTTGTTGAGATGTCCAATGAGAATGACTGCACATTTGTAGTCTTCTGCCAGTTTTCCGATTGGTCTTAACACGTCTCTGACCTCATTGGCTTTGTTCATATCAGTACGTGCACCGATAAAAGCCTGGATCGGATCGATAATGAGAAGCTTCGCTTGAGATTCGTTCATAGAACTTATTATTCTTTCATCCGTAAGAGATAACGCTTTGCCGTTATCGTTGATAGTGAACAGTCTCTTAAAATCGGCTCCGCATTCCTGAAGTCGTGGCTTGATCGTATCTCTCAGACCATCTTCAGCTGAGAGGTAGATAACATTCTGAGGTTCAAGTACCGGTAAGCCGGGAAGTGTTGTGCCGGATGAAACGCAAGCTGCGATCTTCAAGGCGAGATTTGTCTTGCCGTCACCGGGATTTCCCTGAATGGTCGTGATCTTTCCATAAGGAATATACGGATACCATAACCACTGAACATTCTCTTCCTCGATATCTTCCATGCTCATAAGACATGTTTTCTTTGTTTCTTTATCATTCATAAGATTTGCTCCTTTGTATAGTTTTAGTTGGGGGTATCAGGGGGGCTGCCCCTGAAGTTTTTGTATCCGAGCACTCGGATGCGTTGCTTGTGCCAGCATGGGACACGTTTTTAGAAGATCGCTACAAGTGATCATTCAGAATGTGATTATTCATAAAAAAGCCCCTTTCCCGGATTCATGGGAAAGAGGCTTAAGACATACAAGTTAGATAAAAAACGGCGGCGTGGGAATTAAATAGAGAATATCTTTAAGATATCCGTTTCTATCTAACTCGCACGTCGCCGGCGTCACACCCGCGCTACCAGATGGCCCATTTATCCGTAAGTTATGTCTATTCATTATGTTCGGCTTCTACCCCCCTGCGGCGGGGAGTACAGTGTAGCGTCATAAAAGGCGGCGCCTCTCGTGAACTAACCTGAAGTATTTGCTTTATAGTGCGGTACTCATGCACTTAATGCAGTTAATGGTAATGTTCCTATGAAGTTTTACCCTTTACTGCTTATATGTGAGTCATCCACTTCTGTTACTCATCATGATTATTCATAACTACCTTACTGTATTTCAATAGAACATTTGTTCTGTGTTTGATTATAGTTACTCGTCTGACGAAAGTCAAGAGTTTTTCCAGATTTCTGATTATCTGTAACCACAACTAAACTTATCACATCCAACAGCGATTCTGACGAATGCTCTTAGGGAATTAGAAAAGGTTATAACAAGGCTCAGATTGCTCCGAGCCTTGGTTCGATTAATTCCTGATTTTGTCATCCGACGGCTTTATACTTTTCGATATAAGAATACTGATCATTTTAGATCTCTTTACTATGTTTATGAAGACCCGTAGTTTCATAAGTAGGTAAAACGGCAATATATATCATTGGAAAACATTTGACTCATACAACCCAGCTCATCATATATCCCGGAATTTTCACTCGAGTCTTAGCACCGAATCACAGCACTCATTTATGAACTCGTAATCGTGCGTTACGACATAGACGGTCTTCCCCGCTTCCTTAAGCCTCTTAAGTTCCTGTGACAAGCGCAGCATATTAAGTCTATCCATTCCGCTGGTGGGTTCATCCATCAGTATTATGTCTCTGCCTGCTGCAATACTTGAAGCTATTGCTACTCTCTGTTTTTGCCCACCGGACAGCGCCATCGGATGATGGTCAGCCAGATCCATTATTCCAAACCCATCCAGAATCCTTAATGCTTTTTCCTTCTTCATTTCTTCACTTAACGAATCATCCATACCGATTATCAGTTCATCCAATACACTTTCGGTAAACAGCTGATGGTTAACATCCTGAAAAACAAGGTAACAATCCCTATTCCGCTGCTTTCTTTTCCAGCTTTTGCCATTTATTGCGATACTGTCCTTTTTGGTCTTATAGATACCGCACAGGCATTTAAGAAATGTGCTTTTACCCGCACCGTTATTGCCGACTATTGCAACTACCTGCCTTCCCGGAAGCAGCATATCCTCCACCGAAAGAGCCTGTGTCTTTCTGTCATATGAGTACTTGAGCCTGTTGATCCTTATAAAGTCTCTTATGCCGCCGTCAGACCGCTTGATGCATAGTCCGGGCTCTTCTAAAGGTCTGATTCCCATCTCCTTAAGAGATGAACTAAGATCGTTCATTTCTTCACGGTTAAATACATTCGCGATCCGTCCGTCCTTCATTACCACCAGGCGATCCGCCAGATCCTTCAGAAAGAATAAACGGTGCTCGGCTATTATTATGGTCTTACCTTGATGTTTCCATTTCTCGAGTACACATTTAAGCTTTTCAATGGATTCGGCATCAAGATTTGAAGAAGGTTCATCAAGAACGATAACCTTCGGGAACATAACCGCTACGCTTCCGCAGGCTATACGTTGCTTCTCACCGCCGCTTAGTTCAAAGATGCTTCGTCCTCTAAGCTCTTCTAGATCCAGTTCTTCCGTTACTATATCCATCCTCCTGATTATTTCTGAAGGATTCATTGCGATATTCTCTGCGGCAAAGGCAAGTTCACTGTCAGTATCGACATTGAAGAACTGGCTTCTCGGATTCTGGAAAACACTTCCGACCGTTTTTCCCAATTCGGTAACAGATTTACCAATGATATTCTCACCGTCAAGAAGGAGCTCCCCTGTTACGGTTCCGGGATAGTAATTGGGAGCAAGACCGTTTATGAGCCTTGTAAAGGTTGTCTTTCCGCAGCCGCTCTCACCCGTTAGCACGATCAGTTCGCCTTCTTCAATGGTCAGATTGATATCGATGAGATTACCCTTGTCGGTCTTATTATTCTTATATTGGAAGTTGATATTCGAAAATGTGATCATGTTCCGATTACACCTCCTAAGAATACGTGTGCAAACAGCCCTGCTGCTGAACACAGGGCAAGAATGATGTCCAGGAAAGAGAAGCCGATCTTCGCAATATGAGTTCTTCTGCCGTCTACAGAAAGGCATTTAGTCATCGATGCTGCCGAGAGTTCATCTGCAATCTTGGATACCGACATCAGGATCGGAACCATAACATATTCCAAAACATCAAGAGGATTTCTTCCTGCAAGTCCAATCCCCCTCATCTTCATGGCATTCTTAACATCCTGCCATTCTTCTTTCAGAGTCGGGAAAAAACGGAACATTACCGCAAACGGTATTACGATCACCTTCGGAACATGCATACGTTCCATTGCCGTGACAAACTCACTTACTGTCGTGGTCTTCATAAGGTAATACGCCATCATTACTCCCGCGAGGAAGCGCGACAGTAAGCCGGTCGTAAACAGCAATATGATGAGGAGCACCGGATGGATATCCTGCAGGGTAAATCTCTCAAGCAGGAACACGTAAAGATACAGGCCAAAATAAATAAATGAACCTCTGAACCAGGTTTCCCTCATCATCAGGAAAAAGGGGATCAGTGCAAAGACGATCCTCACGGGCACGAATATGCCCGTGATCTTTCCCGTCATCATTACTACGTTTATAACTACAAGTAAGAGCAGTTTTGTTCTCGGATCGAGTTTTCTCATTCAACAAGATTTGCCTTGGCAAAATGCTTTCTTAAGATCCTCATGGCAAAAAGGCCGCCCAGGAATCCGCCGACAACTGCAATGATTATCATTCCGATGAACATCCAGTCAGGTGTAAGCGATCTTATGACCTCTACATACTCCTTGCCATATCCCTCTTCAAGATTGGCAAGATAGCTGTCTCTGTATCCAAAGAACAGCGGAAGTCCCATACCGGCTGTCCAGAGCATCATTGTTCCGCAGCACACAGGACCGAATTTGATCTTGCTGAAATCTGCTTTCATCCAGATAAGATCCGTAATGAGTCCTGCAGCAAGTCCAATTACAACACAGGGCCAGGGTCTTCCCATCAGTAATGTGATAAGACCGAGAAGCAATCCCATGATCGTGATCATGCCGAACTTCTTGACCTTTGTTAAGAAGATCATGATCGGAATAGCTCCAAGGAAACCCTCAATGATCCCTGCAAATATAAATGCCTGCGGGATAAACCCGAGCATCGCTACCAGAAAGATACAAAGGAAATGCAATGCCGTATAGATACCGATGTTAATTAAATCTTTTACTTCAAACTTCTTCATGCTGTTTTTGCTCCTTTCTTCCAAGCAATATCTGAGTTGATCTTTTCAGTGAATTTTTTGTATAAACCACCTTTTTCCAAAAGCTCGGCATGGGTACCGCGCTCTTTGATAACGCCGTCATCGACAACAAGGATCTCATCTGCACTTCTTATGGTCTTCAGCCTGTGTGCAATGACGAGCAAAGTCTTATCCTTTACCAGTTCGCTGATAGCTTCCTGGATAAGACTCTCGTTATCAGCATCTACTGAAGCTGTCGCTTCATCCAGTATGACAATAGGAGAATCTTTTAAGATGCATCTTGCTATAGAGATACGCTGTTTTTCTCCGCCCGACAAAGTCGCACCGCCTTCACCGATAACCGTATCGAATCCGTCAGGAAGAGCCATTATAAAATCATAACAACGGGCCTTTTTCGCCGCCTCGATAACTTCTTCTCTAGAAGCATCAGGACGTCCCATAACTATGTTGTTATAAATGGTGTCCTGGAAAAGATATACACGCTGGAACACCATGCTTATCTGCTGCATCAGCTGCTGCATGGAAACGTCTCTGATATTGACGCCCTTGATCCTTACGGTTCCGGAATTAACGTCCCAGAATCTTGCAAGGAGATTTGCGATCGTGCTCTTTCCGCTTCCTGAAGGACCTACTACTGCAGTCATTGTATTAGGCTCCATCTTAAACGAGATATCCTTCAATACTTCCTTCTCGTCATATGCAAAAGAGACATTCTCGAATTCGACTTCCGGGCCGTCATATATATGAGGGAATATGCAATTTCCGCTCTCATCAAGTTCCGGAACAGCCAGCACCTCTTCTATCCTGTCCATGCAGGCGCTCATGACCGTAAGCCTTGTGGATTCATTATAAAGCGCATATACCGGCACATAGAGATCAAATAAGAAGAGCATCATGGCAACAAAGGCTGATGTTGTGATAATGCCGTTCATAACAAGAAGTGCGCAGACTCCGAGCGTAAGCGCCGAACCTGTGGCGAAGATAACGCCAAGTCTGATATTCCAAGGATGGACCACGTGCTCGAACTTGATATTTTCCTTGCAGCTCTTGTCGAAATTATCCGTCAGATCTTTGGAAGACTTGCCAAGCATATTGAAAGTCTTGATTATGTTCATGCCTTCTGTGTAATCGATCACGGCTGAAGTAAGTCTTTCCGCCTGAGCCTGACGCATATTGGAATGCTTCTGGATCTGCTTCTGAGAAGCCTTACCGCATAAGATGATCGTTGCAACAGTGATCAATCCCACAATGCCTACCCTGTAATCGAAAATAAAGAGGAAGATGATCATGATCGCTTCTGAGAAGAAATACGTCATCAGCTGGGCGATCTGTGACATGCACACTTCCTCGACCATGGACATATCAGTAGTAAGGATCGATGAGATCTTACCTATGTTTCCTTCAGTGAAGTAACCCATCGGAAGGTTCTTAAGATGTTCACCTATTGCTATTCTCATGTCTGCGAACATCTCAAAGCCCGTCGCAGACTGAAGCCTGTCACCGATGTATTGAGCCAAAATCTGAAGCAGAAGGATCGCAGCCATGGCGATTGAAGCCTTCATAAACAGATCTGTAACATCAGTTCCCTGCAAGAATCTGTCAATGACAACAAAGGCTACGATGACAGGGCTCTTCATAAGAAATCCCTTTATAAAACAAAAGATATAAGCCAGTCTGATCCTGAGTTTTCTCTTGCCGGCAGCTTCTACGATTCTATGTATTAACTTGATCATTGTCTTACACGCCCTCCTTTATCTGCCACTCACCTGTCTTTGACTGAGCCTCCCACAGGTGCTTATACTCTTCATTTCTTACAAGGAGTTCTTCGTGAGTACCGATATCACTGATGTTCCCGTCATTAAGTACGACGATCTGATCAGCTTCAACGATCGAAGGAAGTCTGTGAGCGATGATGATGATCGTCTTATCCCTGATGACCTGAGAAATAGCTGCATTCATCTTCTCCTCATTCTCCGGATCGATAAATGCAGTAGCCTCATCGAGGACAATGATCGGAGCGTCCTTTAAGATCGCTCTTGCCAGAGCAATACGCTGTCTCTCACCGCCTGACAGCATCTTTCCGCTGTCGCCGACCTTCGAGTCTATTCCCATGGGAAGTCTCTCAAGAAAATCGCTGCACTGCGCACGCTCGGCAGCTGCCAGAACCTCACTTCTGTCCGCACCGGGTTTACCAATGAGAATGTTCTCATAGATCGTTGTATTAAATAGGAACTGCTCCTGTGATACATATGAGATCTCATCATTTAGTGCTTCCAGGGTCATGTCCGTAATATCCTGTCCCCCAATTGAGATCGAGCCGTCATTCAGGTCATAAAAATGCACTAAGAGCTTAGCCAGAGTGGATTTTCCACTGCCGGACTCACCGACAAAAGCTGTCATGGAATTCTCTTTGATCTCGAAAGAAACACCATGGATCACTTCTGAATCCTTATATGAGAATCGCACACTATCAAAACGAATATCGTGGTTCTTACCTTCAAATCCGTTACTTCCCGCCTTAAGTCCTTCGCCTTCAGTCAGTTTCTCAAGTGCCGATATCTTATACTGAAGCTGAGGCAGCGTGGAACCGTAGCTTCCGACTCTAAGAAGCGGCGTACCGACAGAGATTGTTAAGCAGATAATGAGAGCAAACTGTGAGAGCGTGAGCGAACCGTTTGTGAGGAAAATAACACCTGCAGGAAGCGAGAATATCGTCATACATGGAAGCAGGCTTGTGGTGATCGCCAGGAAAGGCCAGCACATCTTATACCAGCCCAATGTATAATCCCTGTAGTTAACAACGTCTTCTTTATACTTTTTGAATGATTCCTCGTGACGGTTGAATACCTTTACGACCTCCATGCCGTTAACATACTCGATTATGGTGTTATTCATCTTTGCTGCAGCAGCATAGTATTCGTTCATTTTCTTCATGCACGAACCGAACATAACAAAACTTACGACAAGCGAGAGTCCGAGTGCGGCAACGCTGAGCAGAGCCATCCTTACATCCACAAAAAACATTGCAATGATCATGACTGCAGCACCCATCAGGTTGGAAAAGCCCTCAGGCACAGCATGCGCCAGCAAAAGTTCAATGCCGTCAATATCATCTGTAAAGACCTTTTTAAGCTGACCGGTTCCAATATCCTGGATATTGCCGAGAGGCATTTTCTCTATCCGGCTCTGCACATAAGTTCTGATGTTCTTCAAAGTATTGAAAGCACCTTCGTGCGAGAACTTAAGACCGTAGCAATACAGTACCTTATAAGCCAGAATGCACAGGAAGAACATAAGAACTCTTACCAAGACATACGGTGCGCTTATACTCTCCTTGTTGAGCAAAGGTTCTATTAACTGGTAAACCAGTATATACGGAACCATCGAAAACAATACGCCGGCTGTAAGTATCATCATCGCAAGGAAAGTTTTCTTCTTATATTTTCCGGCATACTTAAAAACATAGGAAATCATATATGTCCCTCCACAAAGAAATTCTTAACGAACTTTTCTTTAGTCTTCGCGTACTTCATGATCAGACCTTCATCTATATCCAGAAGTCTGCGGTAATCCATGAATGAGCAGATATTAGAGGTAAGTGTAACTATCTCCTCCCACGAATAGTCATGAATAAAGGGTTCACAGACAGCTTTCCAATAAACGGCGTCGATGATATGAAGATCCGACTCGGAGATCTTCTTTTTTGTAATCCCGCGTTTATATGCCTGCAGATAAAAGCGGTAATTAGATTCACTCATCTTAGTTGCTAGATCATGCTCAAAATCCTGATACTTGGTACCGGAACTGCAGCGGAGCATCATCGTAAACGGTTCCTTACGTTCCATGATCATCCTGAACCAGTAGAGCATGACATCATCGCTCATATACCAGCAATTGACAAGGAATTCCTCTGACTGGGGGTGCTTAGACAGCTCTTCTTTAGCCTTGAGGCACTTGAAGATAAAATTGGAAGTATCTTCAACTATTGAGGAGAATAATTCCTCTTTGCCTTTGAATCTTTTATATAGTGCTCCCGTCGTTACATCGGCTCTTCTACAGATATTTCTCAGGGACGCCTTCTCAAACCCCATTTCCAGAAACTCTTCTCTGGCACAATCCATTAAACGTTCGTCGATAGACTTATCAGCTGACATGTTCATTCCTTAATTGCAGATTGCTGATAACACTGTTATCAGCGCATAAATAATGTTAGCCGAGGCTAACTGAATAGTCAATATTTTTTTCAAATCAGAAAAAGTGGACTGCGGCGAAAAAAGTATAGTTGTTTATAATGCCATAGTTTGCATGCATTCATTGTAGGAAATCCCTCATAGGATAAAAAACCATTCATTTCGAGTTGAGAACAGTTCGCGTTTAAAACTCTGCGAGTTTAAAACACTCACCGATTCACAACTCTCCATTAATAAGTGTTCCTACTCCTTCCGCGCTACCGCTTGGAGCCTTCGCTCAAAGCCGTCCTCATCACTCCGTTCGATGGATCCGGCTTCTCACGAAGCTACGACAAAAGTAAAAGAAGGCCAATCAGCCTTCTTTTTAGCCAGCGAAATAAACGTGAGTACTAAAGGGAAGAATGGATGTATGCACTATGCAAAAAGGGGGAAAGCACAATTGCATAGGCGTGCATTGTTGCATAATCAATCTATCATCTTGAAGTGTTTTAAGGCAGCAACGATAGCTTTTTCCTTTTCAGGCGGGCAGTTAGGCTGCCTGGAGTTTTCACTTTTAGGCAGATTGTAATTTGCTCTCTCGATAATGCCGTGTTTTCTCTTGATCTGTGCTATGTTCAGGTGTGTTACGTGTAAGCCTGTCTGTTCCTTCACATATTCCTGAATTTCATCATATGTTGCCTTAGCTTCTGCCTCTGTCAGATCAAGGTCAGACATCTTAATCTTGACCTCAAGTTTTGGAGCACTCGAAAGTTTGGACAAAAGAACTACCGTCTCGATCTTATCGGTCCACGGGAACATGTCCACGGGCTTTGCGATCATCGGTCTGTAACCCTGGTCCAGGAAGCCTCTGAGGTCCCTGGCGAGAGTCTCGGGACAGCATGAGATATAGACGATCTTGTCGGGTGATAGCTTGCCGCAGGCCTTGATGAATTTTACGGTCGTGCCCGCTCTGGTGGGATCGAGCATGACCACGTCGATCTTCTCTTTTGTTTTCGAGAGCCTGACCATGTAATCGGTTGCATCTCCCAGAACAAAGTCGGCATTCTTTATCTTGTTGATATAGACGTTCTTGAGTGCGTCTTTATACGCGGATTCCTTAATCTCAACGCCAATGATCTCCCCGACGTGATCAGCAAATGACAGCGTGGTAGACCCTGTTCCGCAATATGTGTCTATGCATCTCTCATTGCCGTCAAAATCGGCAAGTCTTATCGCTTCCGCATAGAGGATCTCTGCCTGATCTCTGTTCGACTGCATGAACGAATCTGCGGATACCCTGTATTTCTTGCCCAGAATGATGTCCGTGATATAGCCGGAGCCCTTGATCTTCTTAACTTCATCGCTGCCTAAGATCATTGAATCGCGGCGCAAGTTGATGTTGATAAGAAGCGTCGTGATCTCGGGATGGAGCTTCAGCAGTTCATCGATAAATGCCTGCTTTCTCCTGAAGTATTTGTTGCCGATGATGAGCACGACCATGATCTCGCCTGTCGCATCAGCGGTCCTGACGAGGATCCTTCGAAGGTCGCCGCAGCGCTTAACTTCGTCGTAGATATTAATATTCAGACGCTCGGCGATCTTGGCGCAGTCCCTGATAATCTCAGATGCCTTCTGATTCTCGATGAGGCAGGAATCGACTTCAACGATCTTGTGAGAACCTGCTTCATATGGACCGACGATTACGCGGCCGTTCTTAAGTCTTTTGAATTGTGAATGAACCTTGTTACGGTAGTAAATCGGTCTATCGCAAAGGTGGATCGGCAGGACTTCGCAAAAAGGCGATATCAGCCTTTTTACGCGCTTTTCTTTTGAGACTGCCTGCTTGAGATACGTTCTTCCGGCATAGGAACAACCGCCACAACTCTCAGTAACGGGACAGTTATTGCGGATTGCAACAGCCTCTATCAGCCTGTCTTTGTCACTCATCCCGCCGGTCGCCATCTTATTACCTTTCAGCGTTGTTTACGACGTGCTTAAGAAGGATTGCAGTCGTGATCGAACCTACGCCTCCCGGTACCGGAGTTACAGCTTCTGCAATCTCAGATACGGAATCGTAGTCAACGTCGCCGCAGAGCTTACCTTCATCGTCAACATTCATGCCGACATCGATAACGATCTGGCCCTCTCTGACGTAGGAGGATGTGATCATTTTCGCAACGCCGCAGCAAGCAACGATAATGTCTGCCTTCTTGCACTCTTCTTCAATATCTACAGTCTTTGTGTGGCAAACGGTAACTGTCGCATTGGCAGTTGTCAGAAGGAGCGCAACGGGCTTACCGATAACAAGGCTTCTTCCAACGACCGTAACCTTCTTGCCCTTGGTCTCGATCTGGTAGTGCTTGATCAATGCCATGACCGCTTCAGCCGTGCAGGGCGCAGCAGCGTCAGGTACACCTGCGAGCACATTCTCCATGTTGCGGATATCCATAAAATCGACGTCCTTGCCGGAGTCGATCGTTCTTCTCATATACTCGTCGGAAAGCCCCTTCGGCAAAGGTCTGAACACGAGGATGCCGTGAACCTTCGGGTCGCTATTGATGCCGTCAAAGGTCTTATCGAGCTCTTCCTGTGAAACGTTATCATCAAGTGCAGTAACTTCAACGTCAACATCACAAGCCTCAAAACGCTTCATTACTCCGCGCTCATATGCGAGGTCGTCTTCTCTCTCACCAACGCGAAGGATCGCAAGCTTGGGATTAACGCCCCTGCCCTTGAGCTCTTCAACCTTTATCTTGAGATCTGCCAGGATCTCATCTGCAACTTCCTTGCCGCCAAGTCTTCTCATTCTAATTAACCGCCGATCAAAATTGTTTTTACCTGCTCGTAGACCTTATCGCAAACCGCTGATGTCTCATCTACGAGTTCCTGAGTCTTCTTGTTCAAGTCCTCAGCATATTCTCTGTCCTTCATGGACTTAGTGTTGATGTAAACGTTCATTGCAGCGCCCTTTGCAGCCGTACTGCAGGCAGCCGCAGCAACTCCTACGTCACTTATCGCAAGTCTCGATCCGATGACCGCCAGGCGCGCCAGAACGAGTGATGTCTCGTAAGCCTTCTCGACAACCTCATAGGGTGCCGTGCTCGCCTGCTTCAGAACGCCTTCCAAGATCTCGTCTCTGTCAGGCTGATCCTTAGGAATTGAGTATGCCTTTGCGAGGGGCTCGAAAACCTCCTCATCCTTCTTACCGAGTTCTTCAAACTCCTTTACGAGCTTGCCGCACTTATCGATCGCGACTTCGATCTCTTCCTGGTACTCAGCATACTTCTTCTTGCCGCTCGTAAGGTTGCCGACCATTGATCCCAAAGCAGCTGCGATCGCACCGCATACAGCCGATGCTCCGCCGCCTCCGGGTGTAGGCGCGCCTGATGCAAGTTCTGTCAGAAACTGATCTACTGTTCTATTTTCCATGTTTTCGAGAACTCCTAAATAATAATCATAGGTTAGTGTACAACATCGCAACCTGCAAGTCCAAGCAACCGGCATTTTTCCGTTGAAAAGTCCGTTAGCGAACGGGAAAATGAACGGGATTTTATGCTGTGATGGCAATTTTCCCGTTCAAAATCCCGTTAGGTAACGGAAAAACTAACGGGATTTGGGTTGGCCTCGCTGTAATTTAGTCGAAACTTCAGTCATGTGACTGAACTTTTGACTGAATTTTGGAGCAAATCCGCGTTTTTTCAGTCAGAACTTCCGTCATGCGACTGAACTTTTGACTGAAATTCTGCTAGAGCCTCAAAAACTATGTTAAAACCTATGGTCTAAACCATACTTTTTACCATAGAAATCCTCTCAAAACCTCGAAAACTATGGTAAAAGATATGGTCCGGACCATACTTTTTACCATACTTTTGGCGGGTGACCAAGCACACAAGCAGATAAATGCGGGCACTCCGGCCGCAGCCCAACAAAAAGGCTGCCCCGAAGGACAGCCTTTGAAATTCACTATTGGATAATACGTTTTATCGCCTTGATACTCATCATGTCGACGTTACCGTAACATACGTACCCTCGTGAGCTCGAGGCGTGGATTACCTGACCGTCGCCGACGTAGATCGCGACGTGGCCGCAGTAGCTTCCATAGTCGTAGCAGACGACGTCTCCCGGCTTGATCTCGTCACGTGGGACACTGACGCCCGAGTGGAGCCAGATCTGCGTTGCGCCGTGAGGCAGTGATATGCCGACCTGGGCATAACAGTACATTACGAGGCCTGAGCAGTCGATACCGCTTGAGGACGAGCCTGCGAAAACATAAGGAACGCCGAGCATTGATTCTGCGATGCTGACGATACTCTCGCCGTTACAGCCTGTGATGACGGGCAACGTTCTGGTGTCACCGTATCTCTGGCCGCCGCCACCGCCGCCGCCTGAAGATCTCGGACGAGGTGTGGGGGTAGGAGTAGGTGTCGGCGGAGGTGTTGTGGTCGTATATGACATATATACGTAGCCCGTGATTCCTCCACTGGCGGTCGTTACCTTATACCACTTGTCACCAACGATGGCACTGCAGTAGAGCTTGTCATCCTGGTTAACGATGCATTTTTCTTCTGAAGAAGTAGAGGGCTCTGCTCTTACGATAAGGCTGTCTGTATCAACCCATACTGTACGGTCGATCTCGATCGAGAGCATTGTGTCCTGGATGGAGCCTGTGAGGACGTAACCTTCTTCACCGGCTTCTGTTCTGATCTTGGACCATGTATCGCCTACACCGATTCTTGTGACCTGCTGGCCGAGGTGGAGCGATGTGATGGTGTAAGAATCCATGTTGGGAACCTCTTTGAGGATCGACTGGTTGGCTCTTACATAGTAGATGGTGTCATCAGGTGCGAAGAACTGAGGGTCCAGAAGCTCGATCGGGAGATCTGAACTGTCGTACTCCTGATAAACAACATATTTAGGAACATCGGAATAGCTGGCGGGAGCGCAGACCTCAGTATATTCTGTGGGATCTGTTGCCGCGATGTCTTCACCGTAGTTAACGCTGATCAGTTCATCAGTACTGCTGACGAGCGCCCATTCTTCAAGAACGACTTCACCGCTCTGGACAACACCTGTACCGAAGATTGATTCGTAAGCATGAGAAACTGCCATGGCGGGGGTCATTCCCTCGCGGAGACCGATAGGAAGGCAGATGATAGGAAGGGCTGCGAAAAAGCCCGTAGCGATAGCAAGTATATTCTGCTTTCTGTTATGTTTTAAAACTGCTTTCCTCATATATCTCCATTCCCCATTTTACGAGGCTGTCTCAATTATACAACCGTAAGACAGGGCTTTGTGTGGCAATTCATAGGCGCGAGGCTGCCGGATTGTCTTAAAAACCGCCCGAAAACCACGTCCCAAGAACGTTTTCCATACAAAAACGCCGGAAGAGAATATACTCCTCCGGCGTCATTATAAACTTTATAAACCCTTTGTTGCTTTACATTTACGGGACAAAAAAGTTACTTCTTGTCCTCGTCAAGCTGAGCCTCTAAGCGATCCTGCTCATCGAGGAGCTCGTTACGAGCCTGAACCTGTTCGAGGTACTCGTTTGCGAACAACTCGTTGTCGCTCTCATCTTCACCATACTCGTGGCCTGTGATGAGCTTGCTGTTTGCCTTGATAACAGGAACAGCTGTGATATCGCTGTGAGCCTTGATACCGGTACCAGCAGGGATGAGCGCACCGATGATGACGTTCTCCTTGATACCGATAAGCGGATCGACCTTACCCTTGATAACTGCGTCTGTGAGAACCTTTGCAGTCTCCTGGAAGGAAGCAGCTGACATGAAGGAGTCGGATGCGCTTGCAGCCTTTGCGATACCGAGGAGGATCGTCTTGCCTGAAGCGGGTGTCTTGCCCTGCTCCTCGCAGTCTCTGTTTCTGGAGATGAAGTTATACCAGTCAACAGTTGTACCTGTCATGAAGCCTGTATCACCCGGATCGTCGATCTGGACTCTTCTCATCATCTGCTTTGTGATGATCTCGATGTGCT
>Ga0310696_10002598_pt1 | contig 23670 bp, 32 predicted proteins | sample AusTroGonzalo_MG_4_FD_203885 | JGI IMG/M metagenome (GOLD analysis project Ga0310696, IMG submission 203885) | Bovine rumen microbial communities from tropical cattle in Woodstock, Queensland, Australia - Gonzalo_02 (v2) (version 2) | ecosystem: Host-associated > Mammals > Digestive system >...
AGCATCATGGGCATCGGAAAGCCTACGGCGGTGGGGGACAACCAGTTCCTCTCCGACAGCTTACCGGGCAACGAGATACTTTTCGCCACCAACGACAAGGCGGAGTACGAGAGGAAGCTGAACCAATACAAACAGGAAAAATACCTCGCCTATCAATGGCAGAGAGCGGCCGTGGAGAACAATGTGCAGAGCCTCGCGAGCTATACCGCCGTGAAGCTGATGTACCGTGACTGCGACCTGATGGACGGCGTGCCTGAAATCGGTACCGCCCTGGACATCATAGCCGACGAGGTGTGCAACCTTTCCAGCGACAACCAGATTCTGAAAATTAGCTCCAAGTCAAAGCGTATCAAGAGCATCCTGGAAGACCTGTTCTACAACCGTCTCCAGGTCGCAACAACCCTGAGGATGATTACCCGAGGGATGGTCAAGTACGGCAACCACTACATGCTCCTCAACATTACGAAGGAGGGTATCGCTGGATGGAGGCAGATGTCCGTTTACGAGACCGACCGCTACGAGGGCGGGCTGAGCGGATATTACGGCGGCGGGCAGATGATAAACGCAGCTGAGGACCTGAAGCCCGACGAGGTGCGGTTCGTACACGCCGGAGCAAACCAGGCGACATCATACTCCGAATGGCAGGTCGCGCACTTCCGCCTCCTGAATGACTCGTTCTTCCTCCCTTACGGCGTGTCGCTCCTGCATAAGGCAAGGCGCGCGTGGAGGATGTGGTCCATGATGGAGGACGCGATGCTCATCTACCGCCTTGACCGTAGTATTGAGCGCCGTGTCTTCAAAATCTATGTCGGCGGAATCAATGACAAGGATGTACCGGCTTTCGTGCAGGACATAGCGAACAACTTCAAGCGCACACCAATCATTGACCCGATGACCGGACAGGTAGACCTTCGCAAGAACTTCCTTGATGTGTCCAGCGACTACTTCATCCCGGTGAGAGACCCTTCCGCACCGAACCCGATTGAGACGCTCCAGGCCGCGCACAACGACACGGCAATGGATGACATCACCTACATGCAGAACAAGATATTCGCCGCCATCCGTGTTCCGAAGCAATTCATCAACTTCCAGGACGCACAGGGTAAGGGCCAGAACCTGTCTCTCGCGGATATCCGTTTCGCCAGGATGATTATGGGTGTCCAGCAGTTCGTCCTTTCCGAGCTGAACAAGGTCGCGATGGTCCACCTGTATCTTCTCGGTTTCAAGGAGGAGCTTACGAACTTCTCGCTGGCCATGAACATCCCTACTGCGCAGATTGAGTCGCTTGAGCTTGACGCGCTTCAGAAGAGGGTGAGCGTGGCGGCTGCGGCCTTGGCTGACCCTGGAATCGGAATGCCTATGGTATCCCTGCACTGGGCTCTCACCAACATTATGAAGCTGTCCGACAATGAAATCAAGGATATCCTCGGTGAAATCAGGCTCGAGAAGGCCATGGCATTTGAGCTGCAGAATACGCCGATGATAATTAAGAAGACCGGCATGTTTGACACCGTTGACCGAATCTACGGCGACTACGAGGCGATGAACAATCCACAGCAGATGCAACCACAGCAAGACCAGGGTATGGGTGGCCTGATGGGCGGCGGTGGCGGAGGCGGCGGTCTGATGGGCGGTGGCCTCGGTGGTGACCTCGGCGGCGGACTCGGAGGCGACATGGACCTTGACGGAACGCCTGACGCGATGGAGGGCGGCGGCTCAACCGGCTCAACGGGCATGGCATCCGCACCTGACGCATCGGCCGGAAAACCTCTCCAGGAATACCGCTCCGTCATTGACCAGTACCTTGACATGCTGACGGAGAAGCAGAATGAGAAGGACGGATATGACGCGAAAGAGGCCTATGGCATCATTGAGGAGACCGAGAACGAGGGCAAGAACCTGAACTTCCTGTTGGAGAAGGTGGAGAACCTGATTGGTGACAAGGACGAGGCCATCAGCGCCATTGACGAAGAGGTTGAAGGCCCGGTTTCCGCAGACACCATTTCCGACGAAGATTTGCTTGAAGATGAAGAATAATGGCGTTTAGCCCACTATTTATCAGTAAAATTGAGAAGATGAAAAGCATTAAAGATAGAATTGACAGCATGAAGACCCTGAACGAGCTTGACGCCCTGCAGAACGAAATAAACGAGATGCTTGACAATCGTCGCCGGGTGCTCAACCTTGTATCCGAGGCCAGGAAACTCGGCGGGAAGTCCTTCGGCTACCTCAAGGAGACTTTTGAGAACCTTTCGCCGAAGTTGTTCAAATCCCCGGAAGGAAAGGCGGTCATGCAGAACTACACGCGGACCATCAAGGAGAACAAGTCCCTCAAGGCCCTCCACAAGCTATATGAGAACATCCGCCAGGCACACGGTGGAATTGACGTCGACTATTTCGTTGGAACCCTCTGCGAAACGGCCTGGAATGTGAAACCGGCCGAGCTGCGCGTTGGCCTTGACAATCTCTCTAGGGTTGTCGCGGAAGGCTATGTGGTCGTCGGGGAAGGCGCCTCAAAGTACCTTGGAACCGAGAACGACACGCTGGACGGCGCCATTGAGTTCATCGCCGAGAACAAGGTCGGACAGAAGAACATCGTCAAGTACAGCGAGGCCGTGAAGGTCATCCGCGAGGCCGTTGAGAAGAACGGGAACATCGCGGACAGCTTCAAGAAGGAGACCGACCTGGACAAGACCATTGAGGACCTTGTGGCGAAGTACAGCAAGGACGACTACACCGACGAGGAAGAGAAGGACGCGCTCCAGAACCAGATTGCGAGAAGCGGTGACGAGGAAACGGTGTTCGTCAACAAGAAGACCGACTGCCTTAAGTCCCTTGACGAGGCGATTAGAAAGTACGGGGACGGCCAGCATGACGACGAGCTTAACACCCTGAAGAAAATCCATGAACAGGTATCCGCAAAGTCCTACAACCCTGAGACCATCGGACCGGACATCTGCAACTTCGTGGAAATGAGCAAGTTATTTGACTGATGAAAGTGATATTGACAGAGAGCCAGATGAAGGAACTGGTATGCAATGAGATAGCGGGAGCCCAGAATATGGTGAACCCGAAACTCATGTACCAGTATCTCATCAACGCTGTCAAACAGGGGCAGATGAGCCCTGACGCGGCACTCGGTTACTCCGGCATGTTCGGAAACCCGTTCAAAAACCTCATCAACCAGGCAATCGGAAAACTACTCAATATGAACAACGGACAGACACTTCAACAGGCTCAGGCGGAGGAGATGCAGGCCGAGCCGGGAACAAACCTTAAGAACAACCTCGGAAACTGGACGCTGGTCTCCGACGATACGCTGGCAACGGTCTATAATGCGGTTCCCCAGCAATGTAACAATGATGTGGTCCATACGGCATCAATGTTCAAACTCAATCTCGGTAATGTCCTGTCACAGAGAGTAATTGCCATGGAGCGGACATTTATGAAGGAACTCGGACTTAAATACGGCGATGTGGTGTATGTTGAAGGAACCCAGAAATGGGACGGTCCTTGGCAGATACAGGATACGATGAACAAGCGTTTCGCCGGTATGCATAAGATTGACATCCTGGTTCCGAGCAACATCAGGACCGGCAAGTGGAATGGGGTCAAAATCTACGTTCCGGCAGACCAGCAGACGGCAGCGAACGCGAAGAGCACAATGAAAGGCTCAGCATAACATGTTATGGAAAAGAAAACAATCAGACTGAATGAAAACCAGCTTCGCAAAATCATATCCGAAGCTGTCAAGAAAGCATTGTCCGAAGAACCGGAAAATCGCTTCAAGGACGATGATGAAATATGGGCCCAAATTGAGAAAGAAGGCGGGAAATCTTGGACCGATGAAGATAGCGGGTTGCATCTATACATTGATGAAACTGAACGGCATGATGGTCTGAAAATCTATGTCGTGCGCGATGATGAAGGCGGTGTGTTTGGATATAGTCAATATCTTCACAAGGCCCAGCGTTCTTTGTATAACGCGGCTGTACGCCTCCTCGTGTGGGAACGAATTAAAAAAGAGGGTTTAGGTGTAGATATTTAGAAAATAGAAAATAATAACCCAGGTCTTACGGCCTGGGTTTCATGTTATCTTACATAAATCAGAAGGTCTTCGGTAACCGGAATCCTCAACTTTCCGGCGGACGGGTAGTCGACTCCTTCTTCCACCACATCCCCCTTGAAATCTATGTCAAACCAACCCTCGTAGATACCAGGCTTGGCCGTGTCTCTGGGTTGCCAGTCATATTCCACAACATACTTGTCTTCACATCCTTCTGTGTCGGCATTTTTTATGACCGCCTTCGCCTTTGAGACCTTCAGAATACCGGTCTCAATATCCCTCATTGAAAAGACAACATCGGAGTCCTGCAGGGCATTGTTAAACTTGGACTTATGGAAATCATAACGCCCGTCCTCAATCAATTCCATGCGCAGCGCCGGATAGTTAGCGCCAGTCCTTATAAAAAATTCCTGCATCTTGCTTCTTTTCCTATAAATAGTCAGTTCTTGGTTTTACTGAGGGAGAAGCCGTTTTCTTTCAGGCTATATTCAAGGAGGTCCAGGACGACTTTCGTATACTCATCGCCGTCGGCCGCAATGTCGTTGAACGATATCGGCTCACCGTTCTGTTTCAGGTAATACTGGAAGGTGAAATAGGACTTCTTGCCAACCTTCATCCGCTCGTCCGCCACGTCAATGTTGGCAATGAAATCATGCTTGAGCTTGTTCTCGCTCACAATTCGCTGGATACCCTTCGCCATGTCCTTGTACACGACCTTCATCTTATCCTTATAGGACATATCTTCGTCATAGTCCTCAACCGGGGTAATGAAAGTCCCGCCCTCAACATAAAAGGTCGTGGGCTTTTTCTTGTTTATCGTTCCGATTTTTAACTTGAAATATGGGTTTTCCAAAGAAACTTCACTACAGATACTCTTTTGCATAACAAACTTGTTTTAATACCTTAATATAAGGCATTTCCTTCGGAAGTCAAGTACAGACACGGAGAAAGGGGACCATGTGCGCCCAGGCCCCCATGCGGCTAACCTTGTGACCACGCGTTCCGTGATTTGGGCAACTGCCGCTCTCTGTATATAAATAGCTGAAAGTCCTAAAATCGGCCGGAAAAAGAAGAAAATATATTTGTCTCCGGCGGACTATTTATAGCAGAATACTGTATACAATATGGTCAGACACATATTTTTAGACAAGTCAAACACGATAACCGAAGGCTCACTCTGGAACACCGGACTGAACCCGATACTGGAGCTCAACTACGGAAACGAGCTGTCCAGGGGCCTCATACATTTTGATGTCAATGAAATCAAGGCAATGATTGACGACGGGGAATTCTGTGACCCTGAGAAGTTGAAATGCGTGCTCAAGATGACGAACTGCGCTTCCGTTGACGGTCTCCCATACGACAAGAAGATTGAACGCCGCGCCACGGAACCGGTTGAGCGCGCCACTTCCTTTGAACTCGTGCTATACCGTCTCCCGCAGGAATTTGATGCTGGGAAGGGATTTGAGTATGTCAGCGATTTCTGGCTCGAGGCGAACCACAGCAGGGCTTACAGGAACATGGCTTCCAACTGGTACTATGCCGAGAGCAACAAGGTGTGGGAGGTAGACGAGGACAAGGTGGTACCGGATGACAACGGAAGGATTGAACTTGATGCGAACCACCCGCGCTACTATTATCACTATGTAAAGGAGGGTGACGAGGAGAAGAGAATTCGCGTTGACCTTACTGGCGGCGTATACAAGTTTGAGAAGCTGGTTGAGGAATACAACAAGTACCTTGACGGGGAGGAGAGCATCGTCGTCGGCTCCCAGCACTTTGACTTCGGGGCGGAAAACCTGGAGATTGATGTTACGAAATATGTGTTTGAATGCATTGAGAGCGGAAAGAACCACGGTCTGATGCTGGCCTTCATACCGAACCTGGAGAGGACGAGAACCAATGTCCAGCAGTATGTGTCGTTCTTCACTGACCTGACCAACACATTCTTCCACCCTTATGTTGAATGCACCTACTGCGACCCGATAGCCGACGACCGTGCCAATTTCTGCCTCGGTCGCAAGAACAGGCTATATCTCTATGCCGGTGTTGAAGGTTTTCCTACGAACCTTGACGAGGGCGTTACCTGCACCATTGACGGGAAGGAATACGAGGTGCATTGCGGTGGTAAGGGTGCGTATTATATTGAGTTCACTCCTGACCCGTGTGACTTTGAGGCCGAGACAATCCACTATGATGTGTGGTCAAACCTTTCCTTGGATGGCGAACCGATTTCCGACATTGAGCAGGAATTCGTGGTCAATCCGATGTACAAGTTCATGTCCGTCGGAAGCAAATCAGCGATGGCCGACAGGACCGTTCCACAGGTAGCCGGAATTAACGATGCCGAGGAGCTGGAAAGGGGTGAGATAAGAGAGGTCGTCGTTGATTTCAGAAAAGAATACACGACCAACAGAAAACAACTCCTTGACGCGGCCGAATGGAGGCTCTACATCAAGGACGCCAACCGTGAATTGGATGTGATTGAATATCAGCCAGTTGAAAGGGCGTTCCTTAACAACTTCTTCGTAATTCATACGGAAGACCTGATACCGAACGACTATTATGTCGACATCAGGGTGCATAACGGAAGAGAAACCCGGTACTATAAGAAAGTCCTACGGTTCCGGGTTGTCAGCAATGTTACAAACAGGTATCAGTAACCTCTTAGGAAATCGGTGAATCGCCTACCTCCTCGTCAGATGGTCCGTTCTTTGCGTACCAAGCGCGAGGGGCGATGAATGATGCAATGAAGCCGGTAATGGCACTTGTAAACGCGCCACCGAGAGCCCATCTTGCAATAGTGATAGCCAGACCTTCCTCAAGAACGGTTCCGAACGCAAGTCCGAGACCGGCAACGATGAGGAGGGTAATTACCACTGTCCAAATAACCACCTTCTTGGTGTACTTTTTCATAGCTTTCTCGTCCATAATACTTCGTTTTTCTTATAAATAGTTCGTTACATCGAGTTAGTTGATTCTTACATTGTCGCTCAGCATGCCGTTCAGGTCGTAACTCGCAACGGCCTTCATATTCTCGTCATTGCACGGAGCCATCGTAGGGAACGGGTGCACATGCTTGGCCAGGGCGGTCCGGAGGATGTCCAGGAACTCAATCAGCGTATCTCCGTATGGTATCTGATGTGCCTTGTTTATCAGTTCCTTCATTGCCTCGTCCGAAATCAGGTTGTCCGTTCCGTCCTTGCTCTCCGTGACCGGTATTTCCTTCGTAGCCGGGTCTGTCGTGTGCGTTCCGATGAGGTTTATCTTGTCAGCCACGATGGTCGCCGTGCTCTTGAATCCGTCCAGCTCATAATCGTTCTTCGGATAGTATTTCAGGGATATGAACGCCGGTGTCTCAGTGTTGTTCTTTGGGCCTGAGTCAGTAACGACCTTCACACCGGCCTTTACACGGACTTCCTCGTTCTTAAGCTGGATTCCCGTGTCCCTTCGCCCGTCAATGCACACATCGTCTTCCTCCGGGTACAGCGTCGGTTTCACTCCCTTCTTAATTTCCGGGTTAGGCCCCCATCCCTCGTATCCGATTTCCGGTATGGAATAGTCAAAATCCTCGTAGAACAGCTTGTCGGCCTGGGAAATGAGCGGCCCGATGTAGAAATTGAGGTGATTGTAGTCTCCCGGGGACATGGAGATAAGAAGGACCCGTTCCCCGACCTTCGGTATGATGTGTATCAGCTTCGGCAGGTACGGGGTATAGTAAGGCAGGTCCGCGTCGTTCTCAATCGTGTTGTCATACGGCGAGCGGGCCTGGATTCTCCATCCCCCGTGCGGGTCGCTTACGCTTGTAACCCGCCCAAATCTTACTACTGCTCCATCTGCCATGGCTTAAAATCCTGTCCTTCTTATTTTTTCCTCGTTCTCGGCCTTCCAATATTCAAGGTCAAGCTGGTCAAGTTGTTCTTCCAGCGCGGCAATCTTGTCCTTTATTGCCTCGTACTCGTTTTCAAGCGAAAGTTTATACAACTTCAGCTCGTTATTGCTCATTTTTTTACAATCCTTGGGTACCATTTTAAAAAATTTATCTTATTATGGCCCAACAAAACGCATAATTTTTGTTTGAACCGGTCAAAACCACCGGTCCACCCGCATTTCCGCCATTCAATTGGAACTGGGCCCCTCCTGGTGGTATTATCACGAAACACACACCGTCATCGTGGATATTCTCCTTTATCCGGTTTATCAGGTTGAAGGTGAACTCCTTTACAATCTCATCGTTATCCTCCTGCACATAGTTCATGTCTGCATATACCTTTGCTGAAGTCAGAATGCTTGAAAACCCAGGGCGCCTGCTACAAGTGCAAATCATAAAAAGCCCTGGCAATTTCTGCAACGCAACCCTCGTTTTATCAAGGGCTGTGTTTACAATTGATATGAGAGACGATATGTTCATCGTATGACCCCGTATCCCTTCGCGTTATTGATGTTGGTCCCAATTGCCACAACAGGTCCTCCCATGTTTGAACCGTTAGCCTCCACGACGATTGAACCGATAGGAATTACGCACTCAACCATCGCATCGTCCTTCAAGGTGTCAACGACTTTCTCCACCACATTGTTCACGAACTCATTGACCACATTATCGGTTCCGTCCGGCATCTGTCCGGTGTTTACTCCGAGCGTCGCATTGTCCGATATAATTTCGGAGGTTATCTTTATCTTTGAAATTCCCGGTCTCTGTACGGCCGTGGCATATATCATCATACCGGCCATGATATTGACCGGTTTCCTGGCCGCATCAAGCGCGGAATCCACAAGTTCTATGAGTTTCTTTATGTCCATTGTCAAGTTTCCGGGGTCTTTGCTTCCGGTATGATGTCCGCGTAATTCACCTCGTCAATTCCTGTGATGGTCTTTCCGATACCGAACTTACGGATACATTCCATAATCTGGTTCAGTAGCCGTATATAGTCGTTCAGTTGTTCAAGGAGCATGAGAATGACCACCTCGTCGACGAGTTTCTTAATTTCTTTCTTAACGAGTTCAAGGAGGTACAAGACAATCGCATCCTTAATCTGAATAATGAGCTTCTTAATGATTCCAGCGAGCTTTCTGAAAATGAAGTCACTCACCAGGTCCATGTCCTTCTGTCCAAGTTCCTGCAGATTTATCAGTCCCATTACATCAAGGTTTATACAGAACAGAAGCATAATCTGCGGTGATAGGAGAGCCCTGACGAACGGACGGACAATGGCGAACAGCAGGTTATAGACGAAGTTTGACTCCAATGCAAGGTTGTATGACAGGGTGGTCTTCGTAATTCCAGTGCTTCCGCTTGTTCCGGCAACAGAGTATACGCCCCTTGTTATCGTTGTCTGTATCTCGTTCAGCGTTGCGGCGGTTGATACGGAGTTCATAACATCCAGTGGTGTTTCCGCCGGGTTCTGAATGGCCGTTCCGGCAGCTGTTACATATGGTTTCGCGCTGTACTTCTTAAGCTCCATCCGTTTCAGCGCCTCCGAATATTCTTCGTTGGAGAATGAGTAGTAGCTGTCATCAACCTCCTTGTCATCGGCCGTAATCGTGTTGAGAATTAAGGTAGAAAGCCGTGCGTCAATGATTTCATCACTTAACGAGATATTGAACTGGATGTCCGGGATTGGGGATATGCCATTCAGCTCGTACAGAAGGTTCATTATGATGGTCTTCCAGTTGAAAATCTTAATGCTCTTGAGATAGTCGGCGTTGAACTTGTAAATCGTGTGGGTAATCGGCGTACCGAGGAATGTCTTGTTCGTCAGGTATCTCTGAGCCGGGAATGTTACGACAAGGTGTTCAATGTCCCCGTAACTCTCACTCGGTTCCATCTGGAGGATTGGATACAACGACCGGACTGGGTTTTCGTTCCCCTTGTTAAGATAGATTTTCCCGTCATAGGTCCTTCTCGAGAGGAGCCAGTCGTTCCAGTCTTCTGCTTCCGACCTTCTGGTATCCTGCTCCCTGGAATTCATCCTTCTTGAGTCCCATGCCATCTTGTTATACTCGTAGATGACATCCTGGCTCGGTGATGTCGTTCCTTCCTGGTAATTGTCACCGCGGTTCGCCACATACCAGATAAATGCGTTCATATCGTCGGTCTTGTACAGCCCTTCCGCGGTAAATGCCGGTCTTACGGTATATACATACTCTGCCGGTGGCCTTTCGGACTGTTTGACCTTCACACTGGACGGGACGCTGACCATCTTCTTAAACTTCTTCTTATCCTCGTCCGAAATGGTTGAAATGTCCTCAATCCACTCATAGTTGAAAATTGTGTAGACCTCGGCGTTTCGTTCCCTGATGTCGGCCACGGTAACGGTTGTGGGCTCTGTGTACCCGGAAGTCCTCCTGTAGTACTTGACATTCGTTCCGGTGTTGTAGAAGTAGATACCACTCTCGGAGACTGGAGAGACATGCAGGGTGTTGCTGAAATCCAGGATGTGTGTCGGGATGTTCAATGGTTTGGCTCCGCCAGGAACACCCTTTGACTTGTATTCGGTGTCCAAGGCGTAATACGGGATGAACGGAGAGATTGAGCAGGAGAGGAATGTGGTAAGGATTGTGCTTATTGTCACCTTTACCGCATCCTCGAGCCTTGCTATGAAGCTGTTGTTATCCTGCTTCATCTCAAGGAGGGCCAACTTGCTTTCAAGAGAGTTCAATGCCCCGTGATAGCCGCCCTCAATGGCCGCTGCAATGCTCGCATCACCGGTAACGACTTCCAGCAGTTCCGCGATGAGCCGTTCCTCGCTGTATCCGAGGGTGCGAAGGATGTCCAGCACCAGGTCCAGCGTTGACTCGTATTCCTTGGCGTACGGAGACAGCTTGTTCAGAAATTTCCCAAGATTCTCCTGAACAATCGTGCTGTACGCGGAAATCTTTCCGAACAGCTGGTTTGCGCTCTGTTTGTTGGTACCGGCCATCGTAAGTTAGTTTTTGAGGTCGTATGAGTCTGTGTCCTCTTCCCCGCCACCGCCGAGTTCCTGGCGTAGCTGGTCAAGGTCAAGTTTCGTTGCCTTTGCGAATTGCTGGTCGTTCAACGCGTCCTCAATATCGCCGTTGTGCTTGATAATCTCGCCCATGAACTTGACGAGCTCCACCTTTGTCGTGAGGGCCCGGTTCATATCGCCGTGATAGTCGTGCATGGCCTTCGCGTACTTCGCCTTTGAGTCAATGGACGCTTCTGCGAGGTTTGTGCTGGTGACGAGCTTGTTGATTTCGTTCTGCACACTGTTAAGCTGCCTGCACGCCTGGTCATAGATTTCCTGGAGGAGTTCTTCAACCTTCTCCGTGGAATTCAACCGTATTTTTACTTTCTTTTCCATGTCTTTCGTTGCTATGCCATAAATAGTTCCGGGGCATTTTTTAAGGACCTATTCTTCAATAAGTCCTTTCTTTAAGAGGTAGTACGCAGAGCGGAATTTTCGCATGTTGTCGCGCACTTCCTTTGTTGTCATCATCGTCTCCTCGCGAAGGAAATACAGCACTGAACTCTTCTGCAACTTGTTGCTTCCGTCAATATCCAGCACATTCTCCCAGTTGTCAAGGAGCTCCGTCAGAGCCGTTCCGACCTTGAGTTCATTTTCCGTTAGCTGGTTGTCGGCCGGATGTCCCATGATGTTCTTAATCTCTGTCGACATCTCCTTAATCAGCCGTTCCGCCATCGTGTAGCTCTGGTCTGTCGTCTCGTCGTCTGATTGGTTCCGTCCCTTTGAGAAGTCGTCAAGCGAACCGGGTAGGCCTTCCAGCATCTCATCGTATGACAGGTTCCGCTGCTTGTTCTTCGTATACTGTATATTCTTGTAAATCAAGTAGTTCTTACAGACTGTTCCACAATATGAATAGGCCTTGTAGTGTTTCAGTTCAAGCTTGTAGTTGACATATAACGGTTCTTCTTCGTATATTTTCTTGTCTATATCGTCTGTGGCCCAATGGTGTGTTGGTTCAATGTACGGGTCCTTGAACACTCTTACATATTTCGGAGAGTGTTCATTTATGGTTTTCCGAAGCTCAACGAAACCGGCCTTTGTTAGGTCCACTGGCGGTTCCGGCGGTTCTTCGGTCATTTCCTCATACACCCACATCTCCGGCCTGAAGTTGTTTATCTTGGTCAGGAGGTACGAAATCGTGTCATTGAATGTCTGTGGGAATTCCTCATCCGGCACGAACAGTTTGTAGCGGCGTATGATGGATTCAATCATCTTCGTAAGCGCAGGGAGGAGGACTGTGTTGAAAATCTGGTTCTTCTCCATGACATCGTCCGACTTTGTGTAATCTATAATCGCCTGTTCTTCCTTTTCATAGAAATAGCCCTTCCTTTCCTTGGGCTTTCTTCCGCGTTTTGCCATTTGTCGTAAAAATCGTCAATTTTTGCGACACTTCCATCTTCTTCCTTGTCTTAACCTGCAAAATAACAATGCACTTTCCTGTTTCTATATAAGATGTAAGGGGGCCATAATGAGCCCCCTGCGTGCCATGTTTATTCTTCGTAGGTCTTCTTTCTGTCTGTCTTGTAGAGATATTCCTTGCGCGCGAGCTCAACCCAGAACTCGCTCTCTCGCTCGCTCATGTTGGTCGCATACTCGTCAGCAAGCGAGCCGGTCCTGTTGACAAGGTGGAAATAACCAACCTTCGGAATTACGAACACATTCTTGTCCTTGTTTACAGCTCGGAGAAGGAATTCGTACCAGAAAGAAAGCTTCATGCTCTCCTTGAGGCCTCCGATTTCAATGAAGTCCTTCGTACGGAACACGCCTCCGGTTGTATTGAAGGTGAGGTAGTCCTGGAGACACTCTGAGTCAAAGAACCCAATCTTCTCCGGGAACGAACTTGCCCACATGGCCTCGTTCGCATAGCCGATAGGCCCTTCCTCCTTGTGCTGGGCGTCAAACACCTCGGTCAGCGGGAGATACACGGCGATGTCGTCACCGGCCGCGATGTACTTCGCTACATTGTCAAACCAGATTGGTGTGTACTCGTCGTCGTATTCAAGGATTGAGAAGTAGTCCGTCTTAACCTTCTTCGCCGCGGCGTTGATTTGGGCTGAAAACCAGGAGTCGGTCGTGTCGACGTAAGTCGCTTCAACGGCCGGGAAATCCTCCTTTACCTTGTCAAGCACCTCTTTCGGGCCGACAATCATCAGGTCGGCCGGGTTGTTCTTGCTGGTTTCAACATAACTCTTGAGCGCGATTTCAAGCATGCCCTTTACGGTCTCGTCATACTTGTTGAGCGGTATTACTGCTGTTATCTGTTTCATATTACTTCAAATCGTTTGGTGTCAGTTTATCATTCTTAATCTGTCCCAGGACCTCCTTGAAGTCCATCATGCGCTTCTTAAACAACCCGTCAACATACACATCCATCAGGTCGTTCGCGTGTTTCTGTGGTGTGTATTCGTCAGCCGCGTGTGCAAGGTTGTCGTACAGCTCCTGTGGGATTTTGTCAAGCGTCCATGTTCTGACCACGCTGGCGACCATGTCCGGGACGCGGTTGATGTCGTCAAACCAGATGAACGCGGGATTTAGTCCCATTGAGCCTTCCGACCCGTCTTCGCTGGTTTCGTAGCGGTAAGTCCAGTCGGTAGGGGTGTCAGGGACCTTCGCGATGACGATTGAGCCGGATTTCGCAGCCTCAAGTGCCGAGTAACCGAAATCGCTGACCTCGTCAATCCAGATGGTGATGGCCGCTTCGCGGAGAGCATCTGAGAAGGTTTCCTGCGTCACCCCGCGAACAGGACGGAAGGACACCCACTTGTAGACCGGGTACTTCCAGTAGAACGGATTGACGATACGGTTCAGATTGTCCTGGTTTCTGGTCACAATGTTGACGATGAGCTTCTTCGGTGTGTCGTTGTTACGGAAGACCGGGTCAATCATAGGACGCACTACATGGGTCTTAATGCCCGGGAAATACTGGTCTGCGAGGTTCTTCAGTGCATTTGTCGTTACGACCATCTCGTTGATTCCGACATCAAACGGAGTAACACCTACCGGCATGAAATCAGCCATGAAACTGTGGTTCTGAAGTATGATGACCCTCTTACACGGAAGCGTCTTGGTCTGTGACATGACGGAAGACAGGATTTCGGGGATGAAAAGGAAGTCGCAAGCGGAAATCTCCACATTCTCCTTCTCAATGTTGTGGTGCGGGAGCTGTGCGAAGGGTTCTCCAAGCCAGTCTCCGACACCGATGAACTCCTCTTCCTGGTGAAGCATGGATACATTATAGCCAAGGTCTTTCAATGACATGGCCGTACGGTAGATATACTCGAGGGAACCAGACGGATTGCCCTTTGTATCGATTACGAAAAAGAATACATTGAAGTTCTTGTCCTCCATCTTTTGGATGTTCTCCTCAACGATTCTCAACATTTCTTCTTTGTTTATTTCAGCCATTTTTCTATATGTTTTCGTTTGTTATTTCCTCTAACATGCCTTCCGACAGGAGTGTATTGAAGGCGAGGGCGAAGCCGAAGTCAACATCGTTCTCGTTGTCCCTGGTGTTCGCCGTGTTGTCGAGCAATTTAGTCACCAACAGCTTAACAAAATCATAGACAATCATGTCGTCCTGAGAGTTTCCGGCGGTTGTGATTTCGCGGTTTATCTTGGAACTCAGGCGGAATTCTCCGTTTTCGTCCGTTTCGTAGGCCTCGGTAATTTCCTGTTCGTTGTTGGCCTTCCCGCCGGACACCAAGCAGAACTTGTTTATCTTTTCAAGGTTCAGGCGGTAATGTTTCCCGCAGAAGGTCAGCGAATATTTGTCTCCTAACATTTTCCAAGCAGTTTTTCAATTATTTTTTCATCGGTAAGGAACATGCTAAGCGTCTCGTACTCGTAATCGGCCGGATTTTCCTTGTTGTACTCCTTCCTTACCTTGACGGACACCTTTCCCTCCGGTTTTTCGTTCAACAGGGACGGGTTCGCGGTAACAAGGACATCGCACCGGTCCCATATCGTAAGTGAGTTGGTCGGCAGATACACTTCCCTGATTTTCGTACCTAACTTTGAAAGAAAAAAGTACGTATTTCCGATTGACGCCCCGTATTCCATGGCCGATACGAACATAACCTCAATCGGTTCGTCCGTGTCAATGTCCTTCAGCGTCTTTTCCGTCCACTCATTGAGCTGTTCAGTCAGGTTTTTCGTGCAGGTCGGGCATTTTCCGAACAATTCAAACGGATAGTCCTCATAGACGAACTTTTCATAGGCTCTCGTCGTCTTAAACGGCAATGCGAGCTCCATGTCGTTGGTCGTCTCGTTGAAATTCTCCGCATCAAACTGGTGGTTATAGCCCTTGACATAGTACATGAGGAAATTGTAGGAAAAATCCCTCACCACATCGTTAAGGTCAATTGCAATCTTCATGTTTTTTAATTTTCTTTATGAATATAGGCCCTCAGCAGCTCATAGTCAAGCATTATCGCGTTTCGGTTGCCGTTTTGACAGTTTTTCGTTCCTTCTCCCAATGGCTCCGACATCCTCAATGGAAATTCCGTCGTGTTTCGGTGCCATTTCCTCGTATTTCTTATCCAGGCTCTCCGTCCTATGGGCTTCAACGATATCCTCGGTCTGAAAACCGCCAATTTCAAAGGTTAGGACAAAGTTTCCGTCAAAAATAGAGATTTTTTTGAACTTGAGGAAGGCCAGGTTGTACCAAATGTAGTCATCGGCACCATAGGCCTTGTCCGTAACGAAGCTAAGTGCCAAAATATCAAGGAAATCAACCTTTTTAACCTTGTTGTCCATTATCCTGTGCAGCTCGGCAATTAAAATAGCGTCCGTCTTGGTGAATTGACCGGCCTCCGCTGGCACATATAAGTCAACTTTCTTCTTTCCGGACTTGGCTTCCCTTACGACAACTTTCGTTACGAACTTTTGAAGAGCAAATCGTGGAGTAAAACCGTCGTACCTGAGCTCAATGGTGGTGTCAAAGTCGTTCCCATTGAGTGCAATTTCCCTGATGAAGTCCGTTGCAGCGGCACTCATGTTGCTTTTCTTCTGAATTTTCTTGTTATCCTGGATTAAGATGACATGATACCCGTTTTCGTTGTAGACTTCCGGGTGTTTGTCGTATTTCATGGACACCTTTTTCACCGCGACAGCCCGAAGTTCCTTTTCTGACCCAACCGAATCGTCTCCGAGGTCTCCGATGAGGGTAACTTCGTACTTTTCAGCCTCCCTTGCCACCCGATACGACATGTCAATGGTTTCCTGGACCTCCTGCGTCTGTCTTTCTCGCAGCAGGTCGTTATAGACATTGTTGATTTCCAGCTTGTGTGACACTTCCTGGTCGCTCCCGTCCTCTCCGCTGACCTGTGCAGTCATCGTCGCGTCAGCACTCCGAAGACCCTGGAACAGCCCGTGGAAGAAAAGCGTGATGTTAAGCTTAATTTTTTTAAAAATGTTGCTCATCACTCAATATCAAGGAGCCTCTTCTCCATTTCCTTTATTATCTTGGCACGGGCGGAGCTTGCGCGGGCGATTTTTGCTGACAGTTCCTGGTCCTTCCCCCTGTACATGTCCGCGAGGGTAACTGCATCATTCTCATAGAACTTTATAACCGTGCTCGCAGCCTTTTCCGCCGCGACAAGTTCCTCAATGTTGTAACTGATTAAATTTGTCTTCATGTTCTTTCCTTTACTGAAATGTAATCCACACACGCCTAAAAGTCAAATAATTTGATGTTTTGCGCTATTTATGAAAAATGACTTTTAGTATGGCACAGAAGGTTTTAAATGAAGAACAGATGCGCGAGTTCATTGAGCAGGAAGTAAGAAAGGCCCTCGTAAATGAAGGCCTTGACGAAAATATGACAGACGAAGGTTTTCTTGATTGGATTAAAAAAATTGTTGGTCTCGGTGGTGAACAAGGGGGAAACATAAACTGGTTAGGAATACTTGAAAAACTACCGGGGTTTTCTTGGGAGACTTTAATTGGTGCCGTGCTTGGAAGAGTTGCAATTGCACCTATCCTTACGAAACTTCTTACTTCACTTGGTATACCTGCTGACAGTGCTTTTGCAAAATTTATTATCAACACCGCTGTCACCGTCGGTGGTGCATATGTCGGAGACTGGGTTGATAAAAATCACAACCTAATCGGCGGTTCAAATGGTCCGGACACGAGTACATCTGTTGGTGGTGGTGCCGGAGCCAGCGGCGGCGGAACCGGCGGCGGTGGCAGATAAAAACAAAAAGGTCGCACGATGTGCGGCCTTTCTTAATTATTGTAGGCTACTCGGTGAACCCGAACCCACTCTGTTTCCTTGTATTCGTCAGTGTTTCTTGCGTCCGAATAGCTCATTGCTGAAGATAGGAAAGCAGCTTCGTTTTCCGCCCATCCGGCAAGCGTGTACTCCACCTTCTGGTATTTCAACAGTCCTTCGGAAGTCTTGAGTTTCTTCGTCTCAATCCCGTTCGCGTCGTTGATGAGTCCCTGGGCAATTTTTGTGCTCATTCCAAAGTTTTCCTTCCATACGGTCAGCTTGTTCGCCTTAATCAGCTTGTAGACCTTTTCGTACTTCTCCTTCGGCACCTCCCTTCCGTAGTATAGCAGGGTTTTTAGGGGCCTCGCAATCTTCTTCCCGCGGATATTCCAGTAGAATGTACCGTAGGTGGTCTTACCCGCCGACTCCATGGCCTTGTTGAACAGACCGCCAATCATCACATAGTCGGCATAGATGAGGGCTTTCTGAATGTCCCGGAACCCCTTGATGCCTCCGTCCGCGATAATCTTACACTTTCCTCCGATTTCCTTCTTAATCTCGTACATTTCCTTGATGAGGGAGAACGGCGGGTAGTAAACACCGGTGTTGGATGCCGTACTGCACACACTTCCGGTACCGATGGATGTCCTTACAAGGTCAACACCGGCCTCTTCATAATAACGGTATGTCTGCGGGTTCGCCACATTGCCGGTCATAATGATAATCCTCTGACCATACAGGGCCTTGATATCCTTGACAATTTCAAGCAGACATTCCATATGCCCGTCAGCCAAGTCAATGCATATTCTCAGCGGGTGGTCGGTTGACAGTGAAGTCGGGTGGAACCTCATATTGTCAACGAACACATCCTTCGCCTCGTTCTTTGAAAACGCGACAAAGTTCGGACCGCCAACATTTTCCCTCAAGAACTTCAACCTTGTCTCGAGCGAGTAGCTTCTCGGAAGGACGGCACGGATATGGGCGGCGTTGAAGTCCTTGATGTTCTCCAACGACACAACGGAATGCATGCAGCTGGCGAAAATCATAAGGAACCCGTCTTCATCGTACGGGTTGCATTCCGTCCGGCTGCATACAGTTGTAATAATCTCCGGTATAAGGGATACATCCTCATACCCAAGCTTAACATCATCCATCCGTTAAATGTCCTCCACGGCGTTCAGCTTATTGAACTTCTCACGCTCAATGGCATAAGCAAGCTCATTTGCCTGACGGACGATGGTGGAAAGGATGTCTACCACATACTTGCGGTTCTTCGCTTCCTCCCCGTCCTTGTCAAGGGAGCAGATAGCCTCAAACTCAACCGGGGACAGCTTCACACCGGCATTCATGGCGTTCAGCGCGCTCCGTTCACCGAATTTCAGGCATCCTTCGGTCTCCGCGAACTTGTAGACGAACCCGCGCTTGTCAATCTCCCACTGGTTGTCGTTCGGTTCGTACATCTCAATCTTGGAGAGGTGCTGGAGACAGCAGACCTTAACGATGTTGTTGATGTTTGGGAATGTACCGCAGACCATCTTGGCCAGTCTCTGTGCGAGTGCGGTGAAAAGGTTGATGTGGGCAAGGAGGGCGCCCGGGTATGCGAGACCGGTGTCAATGGAAAGCGCACCGGCCGCGGTCTTCATCTGGTTCATGAGCTTGTCGGCATCAAAATACTCGGCAAGTCCGGCCATAGTCATGTTAGACCAGAAAGTAGACCACTCCTGGTTAAATTTTTCTTCTGAAATGGTAAGATTCTTCATAATGTATCTGCTTTGTTAAGTTTTATCTGCACTCTTAAGATACAAAAAAAGTATTTAGTTTCCAAATACTATTTATCAGTATGGCAAAGAATTGGAAACTCATACACATTAAGAGCAAACAGCACGGAGAGGACGGAACTTCCCCGAAACTGCCTACATGTGAGCAACTTGAATACGGCGAGCTGGCAATCAACTACGGCGACGGGATTGAGACCATCGCCATTAGGAACGAGAAGGACGAGATTGTGAAGTTCATCCCGGAGCATAAGGTGAAGGAATACATTGACAAGAGGTTCGCGGAGCTGATGAAGCAGATGCAGACCGCTGAAATTGTACCGGAAGACAACTCAATTGACTCAGGCGAATATTAAAAATAATACGGGCCACAGAAATGGGGTCCGTTTTATATTGAGTCATACAGTTCTTCCATGGTGGTAATCTCCTTGATTTCCGTCTTGCCGAACCAGTATTGCGTCATAAACACTTTTTCAACCTTTCCGTCATCGTAGTCCATGTCATACTTCTTCGCGCAATCGGAATACAGGAAATCCGTCTTGCTGAATTCATAATACACCCGATGATGTTCCTTCGTCTCTTCGTCCGAGTAACCGCACTTACGCAGGAACCCGTCAATCTCATCAAGCTCCATTGGCTTTTTTACTGGCAACGGTTTCGCTCCGCTTTCAAAAAGCTTAACTACCTCGGGATTTATATTAAGCGTTAAGCCAGATAATCCGGGCAATATCTCACTGAACTTTGGCATTTTTCTTCCGTTTAATGATTTCAATCACATCCCTTGCCTCCTTCTCAAAGGCGCCGCGCTCGTAGAACGACATGTACCTTCTACCGGCCTCGTCAGCTACTTGTTGTGGTGTCGCGTTAGGGTGTTTTGATGCCCACCAATCGGCTTCCTGGGCCGCTTCATGGCATTCCCTGATGGTTTCCTCCCTAACTTCCTCGAGATAATTGTCCCAATATTCACTCATGGCTCTGTTTCAACTTTTGTTATGAAGACATTTCCCCTGTCCAATAGGTCAAGGTACTGTTTCTGGGTGTAGTCTTCCGTGATATCCAATACCATTTCACAGTCCCTACATTTAAGACACTCTGGTATTGAATGGCCGTGACAATCCATGAGACCACAGAATATAGCCTTCCTGGTTACTTTGTACTTCATTCCTTTACCCAGCTTATCCCCTTATCGGTGGTCTTATAGGTTCCAGGTGTCAGTCCTCCATTACTTATTGACCACAGGACGAGCTTCATAATGTATTCCATATTGTAGCTGATATACAAATACAACTCCCACATATGGTCTTCAAGGTCCTTCTTGTACACCTTTCCTCCAGCTCCATTATCAATCTCCTCCCCGAAATGCCCGGTAAGCAACGCCACATCCTCCATGACATAGGTCCCGCCGAACATGTTCCACTGGTTGATTCCCCATCCGTTCTGGCTTGCCTCGTCATTGTATTCGTTGAGTCTGTTTCGAATGTCAAAAAGTGCGCTGTGAAGACCAGAAAACCGTCTTTTATCTTCCGGGTTCATCGCCTCAATCCTGTCCATCGCGTCAAGCACGGCCTGCATAGGAAGCGGCTCACCGAACTCAAACGAATGAAAATCAATGTTCTGAATAAGCTTGATATGCTCATCGGTCAATGTTAGTTTCTTTGCTGCCATATCGTTCCTTTTTACTATTATACCAAAAAAACCTTTACTAATCAAGTATTTTGGCCTTATACTTAAGTACTATGGAAGATTTGAAAAAAAAATGGACGGATAGGGGGCATCTTACAAAGGATTTCCCGGAAGAGAACCTTGAAAGCGTCCTGGACAGGTTTGAGACCATTGAAAAGTGGGAGAAGAAGCGGCGTAAGACCGGAGGTGCATTCAACGAACAGTTCTGTGCCGATGTCTATGCCGTGGCTTCAATCACCGCCCGCGACAACTCGTTCAAGGGGAAGTTCAACCCCGACGAGCTATATGAGGAAATGAAAACCACGATGAAGACCATGAGGAAGGGAAAGACAGACTACTCGCTATATGACGAGGCGAAGATGCTAACCCAAGTCATGGACAACCACAAGAAAAAGACCCCCACGAAAAAGTAGGGGTCTTTCTTTTTATTCCTTCTCTCCGGATTTCAAGGACTCAATCGCCATAATTGAATAAGCGGCCATGTCCATGAAGGTGTCAAGCAGGCTCTCGTCGTTCACTTCAATCGTGGCTCCCGGTTTCGTAAGGGAGTCAAGCCGGTTCATCTTGTCACTCAGCCGCATGACATAGCTGATGATACCGTATTTCAGATAGGACTTGTGTGCGGCGTTTCCATAGTCCTTGTTCTTCTTCCGATGCAGTTCCATGAGTTTGAAACAGATATCGTCAAAGCAGTTTTTTGGAAGCTCCTCAATCCCGTCATCTTTCTTCTGTCCCGGGATGTCGAATACCTTGCACTCTGGTTTCTCGTACGGGCTCTTGTATTCAACATTCATGGATTTAATCCTCGGGCCGACGATTTTGATGAACTTCTCAACGGCCTTTTCTTCCTCCGGTGTCAGTTTCCCCTCTTCCAGTTCGTTCTTGATTTTCTTCTGGAGGATTTCTTTCTCGTAAGCCTTCATCACATTGTTTGACTTGATGCTGTTCGGCTGGTCATCATAAATGTCATTCACATCCTCAAATCCGCTGGTAAACGCACCGTCATCCTTGGGGGATGTGTCAGGTTTTTTCTCCATCAGTTCTTCAAACCTGTCGTTGCCGTTGGAATAGTAGGCTCCGGCACGACCGTCCTTGTTGTTGATTTTTATTTCCTTCTTCGTCGGTTTTGGTGTATCCATTTTGTCTAAATCTATTTTTTCTGCTGGGTTTATTATTTCCGCGTGTTTTGGTTTGTCAAATCCTGGGTCACCGGTCCAGAGTTGTGGGCAAGTCTCGTACCATTTCTTTGTGAATGGATGTTTTTCAAGCCATTCGTTATGAGTCTTTACTGGGTCTTCTTCTTCTGGTTGGGTTATTTGCTTGTATCCTTTTTTAAGAAGTATTTTCCTTACATCCCATTCGTCTATTAAACCTTTGTCAAACATCCAGGAAGGAAAAACGGCCTGTTTTATTTCATCCAGGCTTATTCCGAACTCATTTGCCAACTTTTCCCATTGTTCGTCTTGGGTTCCAGGAAGCGGTGGGAATTCAATTTTTCTCGGTGGCATCATATTATGTGTGTTTGATTACAATCCGATTTACAACTTGATTGACGGCCTTCATCCAATGTTTAGGTTGATACAATCCCTTGAAATCGGTCTTATATTTAGTCTTGTCCAGGACGGAGTAGTACGGTCTCTTTGTCTTTGAGCCGTATTCCTTGGTCGTCACCCCGTTTATCAAGCACTTTCCGCGCCAATGGGAGAGATAGTTCTGTTGAATGACCTGTGCGAAGTCATACCAGGAAGCAACGCCCTCGTCCGTGAAGTGATAGATGCCATTTTCAAGTAGCGGGATAGTCTCCTTTCCTTCAAGCGGGGTCATGCACTCACAGATTTTAACGATGAGTTCCGCGAGGTTTCCGGCATAGGTAGGAGTTCCAATCTGGTCATTAACCACATTGATTTCTTCCTTCTCGTCAAACAGCCTCAACATGGTCTTGACGAAGTTGTTCCCGTATTCACTATAAAGCCACGCGGTTCTGAAAATCAGGTACTTGCATCCGCTCTCCTCAATGTACTTCTCGGCCATGAGCTTCGTCTTCCCATAAACGGATACCGGAAGCGTCATCCTGTCCTCGGTGTATGGAATGAAACCCTGGCCGTTGAAGACATAGTCGGTGGAGATGTGGATAAGCTTAGCACCGACATCCTTCGCCGCTTCCGCCAGATATTTTACGGCCGTTGAATTTACCGCCGTTGCATTTTCCTCGTCGGTCTCGGCCTTGTCGACATTGGTATAGGCGGCGCAGTTGATTATGATGTTGATGTTCTTCTCCCTGACGAACTTCTTTACCTCGTCCTCGTCACAAAGGTTAAGGTACTCAAGTCCGTCTTTTGCGTCTCCGGTAACATCAGTATAAAAATAAACATTATTATGTTCATTTAGGTTTTCAACTTGGTTTCTAATACATCTTCCGAGCTGGCCGTTTGCTCCTGTTACTAATACGTTCATTGTTATTCGTTGTTTTTCATTCTTATATCCACACAGTTGTCAATAAGCCATTTCAACTCTTCTGGTGTCACATCCATGTCTGCGTAATCATGTATATAGTCACCGCCTCTGACCTCCTCTTTCCGGATGCCTTTCAGTTCGCAGTAACGGTACATGTCAACTTCTATTATCATAGGTCTTTAAGTGTCGTTTCGCGGTTCTTATCCTTGTCGGAGAGTATCATGAGGGTTAGGTCGGTTAAGTACAGTTTCAGGTACCGTTTAAGGGTTACAACCTCGTCATTGACATCAGTTACACCGGCATCGTCCCACCTTATGCCACCTTCACTTTCCTTGTTGTAGTAGTTGTCGCACTTATACTCAAATACGGCTTCATTGGATAGAACAAGAAATCCATGAGCGAAGCCTCTTGGTACAAAGAATTGGTCTTTATTTTCGTCCGTCAAAATGGTACTTGCGAATTTTCCGAATGTTGGCGAGCCTTTCCTTATAT
>Ga0310696_10002600_pt1 | contig 23662 bp, 22 predicted proteins | sample AusTroGonzalo_MG_4_FD_203885 | JGI IMG/M metagenome (GOLD analysis project Ga0310696, IMG submission 203885) | Bovine rumen microbial communities from tropical cattle in Woodstock, Queensland, Australia - Gonzalo_02 (v2) (version 2) | ecosystem: Host-associated > Mammals > Digestive system >...
CATCATATTTCGTTTGTGCTGAACCGTTCACCTTCTGAATGGGCAACTTGTCAAATGCCCCGAAATGACAAGCAACGATTGCCGGAATCCTTAACTCCTTTAAAGAACGGAAATATCCATCAATCCTAACGAAATAGTTTTTCTCCAGCCTGATGACTTCACAGTCCGACCCGTCAATATGATAGCTGATACCTTTCAATCGTCCCTTATTAGCAGATGAAATCCTTTGTTCTGTTCCGTTTATACAGGCATGCAGATCAAGAAAGAAATCAACTATTTCTTTCATCAACATACTCTTACCAGCACCGTTGGTACCTATGAGTACAGAAAATAGCGGCTGTTTGCTAGCCCCCTCAAACGAACCAATATCGATGCCATTAACATCTTTATTCGGCGACAACAGCACTAATTCACTAATCCAAAAGGTTTGTTTATTACTATAAACCAGAGGAGGTATATCTGTAAATGTTTCGTATTGATTATCTCTCAGCTGATGCCTGGATATCTTTTTTCTATCAATAGCATTGAGTGCATCCAGATCCATCCGTCCAACAATCTTCAGCGTCGAAGGTAGTTCCTTTTGTTTGCCATAGACACCATTTTCAGCAGCAATCTCAACCATTCTCCGTAAATCATTATCGCGTGAGCCAAATGCTTTCACCAGGATTGCCATATCATCAGGAATCTTCGTATTAGGTGTGAAGTAATTCTCTTTGAACCCCAAAGTATTAAGCATACTTTCGAGCGTAGCAATCCCTATGTTTAACTCTGATAATAGTTTATTTGCTCTTACTGCCATAGTTTATCACGCTAATTAACTCCATGTCTCAAAACGATATAGACAGGCATTCTGGGGTCATTAAGATAATACGCCCCCTGTTCCCGTCTTCTAAGAATTCGTCGCTGTTAGCACATTCCGTCTGCCACGACTTCAATTCTTTTCATATTTCTCGTCATTCACTATTTCCAGCATAACATCATAATTTGGGCGTCCAACCTTGATGGGCATATCCCCATGAGTTTGTAATGCCTTGCCAAACACACCTGCCACAGCTCTTGCCGAACGTACATCAAGCCCTCGTTTAATACACTGTGCTGCCACGACATCTGCTGTATAGGTCACATTATTCCTTTTCAACAGGTTTGCCGCTTCGCGCAGATAGTCGTCACGTTTAAAGTCATATAGTGGTGTACTTCCGTCTGCAATCTGTTTAAGTCTACCTATCGCTCTGTTAAGCAATGGCTCTACAGTCATACCTTGCATTCGCGTAATGCCAGTGTTCGCATTCATAGCATCATACAACTTCAGCCATTCATCCACATTTGCAATATCTTCATTGATGACTATCACTATCCATACATCTTTTCTATCCTCTAAGACATGCAGATAAGTTTCTTCTATCCCAACCGCAATCACAAAATGTAGTGGTTCCTTTGTACTCATTATCGTCTGCTTCGTCACAATAACTCCGCTTAAATTAGAGTATTTGAACTCATGATTTCCTGCTACAATTAGTCCCGGTACGCCCTCCACATAGCTTTCACTTCCAAATGTGGGTATATACACAACAACATCCCCTATTCCTGCTGTAATGGCCTTGTCGAGCATATCCTTCAATACACTGGCCGAGTAATCCTTATCTATCGTATATATTACTTGCATGTTCAAATTCTTACCAGGATACAACATTATCTTCAATGATTCCACACGTTCCATATGAAACATGGAAACCATCAAATCATAATCCTTATTACTGTTTGAGATGTCAAAGTAGAAATGAGGGTAATACTGATATAGGTTCCTTAACTTCGTTTCTTCTAAGATTTCCCAATTAATTTTTTGTTCTACTTCTTTGAAGAGACTTTTCATCACGTCATCATTAATTCCTTCGTTTCGGAATATCTCTTCAATCTTGAATAGAACTATTTCTCCATTGGGCAATTCCAATGGTGAATGAGAATACCGAACATAATGATTCTTATCTCCACAAATATTATCTTTCTTCTCCATCTTCACATTTTTTTGTTGTATTTAGTCTTCCACCTCTCTTCCTGTGTCATAGTTCCTTTCTACCTTTCTCTTTATAGACTATTAATTTTCCGAAAAAATTCATTGTTCTGAAGTCCATATCTCCTCTCAAGATTATCAACAACCCTATATAATTCTTGTTGCCTCTCACGTTCATGATCATAAGGATTTCGTCGTCCATACTCGCACAACTCTGAGTAGTCCTTCCCATTAGGAATATCAGTAGTAATAACCAATTTCAAATAAAGAGGATCTTTATATAACCAATAATATGCAGATTTAAGCACTCTATCCTTATATCTATCAAGTTGTGGCATTAACAACGGGAATATTCCATTCATTACAGTCTTCACATCATCATAGCCAATTTCCATAGAATAAGTTGAATTCTTCAGCGTTTCGTAGTCGAATACTTGTTCTATCTTCTTTATTTCCTTATCTCCTGGATAAGATTTTATACCAAGAAGGATTTTCGCACATTCTAGAAAAGTACGAAAGATATCATCATCATCCTTTGAATATCCATTGTGGCAGATGGTTGCATTCTCATATAGGCTTAAGATATTTATCATATTTCTCAGAAGCCACTTGTGAGCATTCAATTCTTCTCTCAGCCCATACCCGTATGCTATTTTCTTTAGGCGGCGTATCGTTTCATCAACATCACATAGCTTTCCAAAATCTATACTCTTCGATTTAGGACGTTTTTCCTTCTCAGTTGCATCTATTAACCTTATCGCCTGCCAAAATATGGGCTCAGTTATATAAATTGTCTCTTTCTTTACATCTACTGCAATAGCTATCACAGGTACGTTATACGATAGTTCTGCCCAGTAACATAATGTCGATTGCTTAATTCCACCTACTTTGGCGTGCCCGCTTCTCTTTCCAACTGTTAATTTGTCTGATGACTTAACTTGTACCTTGATACAATGCCCCTCAACTCTATCACCATTCACAATCTCCATTTCAAAATCTATTCCGTAATCACTCTCTGTGATGTTACGGAATATCCCTAATTCTCTTAGTTTATACAGGATGATTGCAAATGATTCCGACTCGTGCTTATGCTGTATTATTACCTTAGGAAAATTCATATCAATTTATGATTATAGGCATTATTATACTATTCTTGCTCATTACATTAGCAGTCATCATTCCTCACTTCCATCTTTACCATAGCACCTTATAGAGAACTTAAGCGGTTCCTCTTTTACGGTAAAATAGTCATAGAGAGGTGGAGGAATGGGAATAAACAACTTATTCTTTGTGATGATGGTAGTAGAGAACAGAGCCATGCCTCCTGTCAGATTAGAATCTATATGTTTCGTCAGTTCCATGTCATAGTACAGGTTATACATACCGTCTCGCAGTGAGAAGATATAAATAATCCTATGCATACTCCATATTACACGAGTTGTATGTGGATAAAAGAAGAAACTAAGATACTCATTGTACATTTTGGGAGTTACACTAAGGAAGCGCTTATAGTTGTGCAACAACGGGCTGTCTTCGCTTGTTTCAAGTAGTTTTGCATCCGTCTTTATATTTTGACGCATAATTGACGGCATCGGTTCCAACAGGTTCTCTTGGGTTTGCATCTGTGCAGCTTCCGGTGTCCCAGGTTGAGGCAATATTTGCGTATCTGCCGTTTGAACAATCTTTGCAACATCATCAATCTGGCCTCTCTCAATCCTCTGATTTGATACTGTGGAGTTCCTTTTTATCCTGTCTGCCAGTTCGTCAGCAGTGATTTTGTGTTCCCTAAACAGATCGTAGGATACATCTATCGCACCAATGTCTTCTAGATATATCTCTAGATTTTCTTGGTTCTGTTTCAGGAAATTACATACCTGCTCAATTCCCTCTCTTGAACTTGATGGGATATATGGGGTTATCTGCTGATAGATATAGTTTCGCACAAAGTCTTTTACCATGGGCACAAAGATGCTGTTGCTTGTCTCACGTATCGACAATAGTGCCTTTACTTCTGTGGTATCTGCCAGATATACATTAACCACACCATTCTTATCTTGCTCAACAAAAATACTTGCCCCTAATTTGATCTTACCAAAATGAACATCGTTATGTAAAATCAGATAATCCTTTTCCAAAACCTTTCTTATTTCATATGCAAGCGTAAAATAGTTGGTCGGTAAACTTACAAAATCGAAAACCTTTTCCACACCAGCCTGTTCAATAAGGCGTTCCACCCCTATCTGTCGCAAGAAAATACGTTGCAATTCCCTTCTAGGATATTCTCTTGTTACAGTTACAACATGAAATTCGCTCCCGATAAAACTTTTCGGATAATCAGGATTTGTTCCGTCATAATAGCGATAATTCTTAGGTGCTTGCTTAATGGCTGCAAAGGGAACTTTCAAGTTTGGAGTATTTGCTTCAGTGATGGTGACATTATCAACCAATTCCATAGAAAAGTGCGCGTTTAAGTAATTTAAAAACAGCGTATAATCGTCAACTATTGGATTTTTGGATATAATTTGCGCAAACAGGTTTTCTGCTTTTGTTATTACATGTTGTAATTCATCCACACATTTTCGGTTAATGGCCTCTCGTCCCGCTGTCGGTTCGAGCATATCCAGATTTACCAGTCCACCTAACTGAAAGGATGTGGATATCGGTATATTTGCCAAACCAAATCCATTTCTCAATCCAAAGATATTCGATATCTGCGAATCTAATAATATATCCCCTCTCCACGGTTGCCCATCATAACAGATGTCCTTGATAAATATCTTACTCTCATAATTCTGGTGCTTCTCAAAACTAACAGCATACTTAAACACAAAACCATAGCTTGCTGTATTAAAGATGCATTCTTTAAACTCTATATTGGGGATACCCTCTCTATAAGACTTCTGACTGATAAGAGTTCCGTTAAAATATACTGGTATATCCAGATATTGAACAAAGGGTATAACATAATCCCATGCTGCACCCACGGTGATGTTCTTCGCTGCCTGTAGTGTAGCAATTACCTGCGTTCCTATTTCTGGTGAATTTGATTCGCTTATTTCTATATTGTCATAGTCATCTTTAACAGCCTTACAATAAAATGCGTTTTGCTCATTGTATTTATGAGTAGTAATCTCCAATACCTGACAAACGCCAAAGTTGGCCAAAGCTCCGATTCCGAATGTGCCTACGACACCGGCATCTCTTGCCTCTTGATTGTTCTTTCCGCTTTTTCCCGCTGTCCAGTAGTTATCTCGAAGCTCCTCTTTATTCATGCCTATACCATTGTCCTTGACAACAATTCTATTCACATCAACATTGATATGAATCTCGGGATTGTTAAAAGCTCCGTCTTTATGCTTACGCATCAACACGGCATCATAGGCATTCTGCAGATTCTCTCTCAGAAAAACCAATGGTGAATCATATAGCGACTTGCTGAGCATTGTCAGCATTGAATTCGTATCGAATTTAATTCCTATTTTTTCCATCTCAGCACATTTTTAAGGTGTTCAATCGCCTTCTCCTCAATTGGTTTGGGCTCTTTTATCAAATCAGCCAATTTTTGTGCTTCTTCAATCATATTCTTACTTATATATGCTTCAAGAAGGTTGGCCCGTTCTACTTCGTTTTGAGGTTCATTAAACCTGTCAATGATAAAATCAGCCTCATCGTTCGCATTTAGTTTTTGCAAGTATTCATCAATGAATTTTAGCATCATTTGACTCTCTGTGCCCGCATCCTGTGATGAAAGGAGCGTTTGTAGCTCTATAATGCCACCTTTCAGGTTTCCTCCTGACCTAACGGCATTGTCTATTTCTATAATGACATCATTCACCATCTTCTTCTTAAAGTATATTGTACGCTCAATAAAATTACCTTGCGCAACTGGATGTTTCTTCCACGAAGGGTCTGGTTTATCTCCCGACTCGTCCTCTCTCACATGTATCCTAACTTGTGCTTCCCCGTTTTTCTGCTCTATCTCAATCACGTTATATTGACGAGGCTTTCCTGATGTTAACTGTTTCCTGCCACCAAACAGAGTTCCAGAACTAATCAGTAGAATACTCTCGCTGTCGGCTCCTTTCTCTTCTATGTTCTTGTATTCATCGGCAACCTCTATACAATGCTGATGACCAAATAATCCAATCTGTATATGGCGTTTATGCAGGAGTCTTAGTACATCTCTATCCATAAAATTGGGAAAGTATGGAGATCCATAGATGTGATGATGCCATACTCCGATAATAATACGATGATTGTCGTATGATTCCTGAAGTTCTTCTCTCTTACAGTACAATGCTGCATTACTAATCCTACCCGTTTCATTCAGATGATCCAAGTCCGCGCAACTGTTGTAACATGCAAAAGTAATATTAAAATCTGGGAAGTCCACTGTTTCCACATTATCTACGCAGTCTTTCTGCTTTTCCCTTACACCGTGATAAAAGCGGTTGTAGAACTTAAGATAGGCATCAAATCGCTCCTTATAGATATCGTCCTTAACTATCTTGCAAAAAGTAAAATCCTTCCACGACCACCTATACAAACAAGACTTCCCTCGAGAACTTACAAACGTTTTATATACAGCATCTCTTTCTTTCTCATCGACATAAACCATACTGCGCTGAGATGCGTTTCTGCTAACATCATGGTTACCCGGTACTATGATTATCCTGTTCCTATCCCCGTTAAGAAAACGATCTGCAAGGGCTGCTAGAAATGCTTCTACTTCCGCATATTGTCTGTCAAGCGTTTCTGTAGCAGTCTTCTTCGTCATATTCAGTTCACAACCTTGTATAAGATCACCACTAACGACAATGAATGACGGCTCCAGGATGGTAGGATTTCCATTTCGCCATGCCACCCTATCATCTTCCAATGACGCTAATAGCTGGTCATAACTTGCATCAGCATCTTTGTGCAAATCAGATATATGTAAGATTGAAAATGCAGGATATATCATTTCAGATAAAAAAGGGTATATAAGTATTCACATCAATATCTTCGTCTCGTATGTTGCTAATTATCGCGACAATTCCCATAAATCCTTGCTCAATGGTTTCCCCATCGAATTTATCTCATCTCCCCCTCCACCATCTTCATCAACTTCGGCATCATCTGCTCGATCTTTCGACACTTCACCCTATTGTTGAAGAAGTCCATATCGTCCAAAAGTTCATTCGCCAAATCCTCATCCATGTCACCACCATACCCAGCAGCGATGACAGCGATAGCGGCAAGTTTCCTAACGTCCTTTTCACTTCTTAAATGCGAACCATTCAGTATCATAGGCAGATACTCATAAATGATGTTGCAATAGTGCAGCATCGTTGGGAAATCTTCGGTGTCCTGAAGATAAGCATCAAGCATCTCCTCCTGATACTGCCTAATCAATAGAAAAATTCTTTCCTTCCTTATCTTACCCATCAAGAACTGCGGCTGAGTCATCACCCAAAACAGCGCATGCGACAGAACGATACGATCCTCAGAAGAATGATAGTAAAACATCCTATCTTCTTCCTTTGGATGCATTTCCTGCAGTCTCTGCTCCATCTGAGCAAACATCTGCTTTCGTGTCTCTCTCAGTTCATTCATTGCCTTTGTTCCTCACCCATTGAGGCACAAAAAGGTATGAACAAAATGCCCATACCCCTTTAACAATCTCCTTTACCCAACCATAAAACCTTGTTTCTTCAGCTCCATCAACGCGTTCTCAATATCTTTCATCGGGATTGCACCTCCCCACATCCTATAGACATACAACGGAGTAACACACCCGAAGTCCATTGACCCCGACCGTGCTTCATTTGCCATGAACTCTTTCAAACGCGAAACTACCTCTTCCATATCACTTCAAAACATCTACTTCCGACAATGGCTCGTAAGTACCATTCTTCATTTCAATTATCACGGTTCCACTCTCCAATGCCCTTACAGTATGCCATTGACCAGCAGGTATGTTTAAACAATATACTGGCCCATTGGGCGACAGTTCTATTGCCTCCTCGCACATTCTGCCAAGGTCATCATAAAACTCCTCTATCAATCTACCCCTAAGGCAGACTACAGTTTCCGAAGTCTTCTGATGACGATGTATCGGCAACTTGCTTCCTGGCTCAATGGCATTGAGCATACGTTGCGAAGTGTCTTCATCACTATTTCTAAGGTCGAGGTTCATCCTCAACCTTGGTGACTCTTTGGCCTTTGCGGTCAAATCGTCCAATATAGATTTTGTTATCTTCATAGTCTTTTTCGTAAAGGCTGCGTTTGAGCGAGTGCAACGCTATGCTTACTTAAGCATTGCCGAGTGTGAGCAGGCTCGACCACAGGTCAATTCTTATTTCTTTGCTTCCAGCGAAGCAAGATACTCCTCATGCAGATGGTAGTACTTCATCTTAAACAGCACATACGCAATGGCAAACACCACGCACATACTTATAAAATATATCCAATGAGCCGCAGTAGTATTTGGTATCAGATAGATGAATCCCAACGACACCGCTAGCTGCAGCACCATATACAGCAGCGAAATCTTCACATGCCCAATTTTCAACTCGTTGCACATCAGCTGGTAGGCGTGCTTACGGTGCGCCTCGCCCAAGTTCTCATGCAACATGATACGATGGCAAATAGTCAGCACCCCATCCACGCCATAAATCAATATCAGTATAAAATAAGTCAGGTCGCCCGTCTGGATAATCAGTCTACCAGCTGCAAACAATATAATAAAAGCAATGCCGATACTTCCTACGTCACCTGCAAAGCACTTTGCCTTGCCCTTCGGACGGAAGTTAAAGATGCTAAACACCAATACGCCCAAGATAGCCACTACAAGGTACGACAGTTCAATAAACCCAGAAACACTTGCGCTCGGCTCTGCCGCTTGGCTCGTCCAAGAATCCTGAATCTTGAAACCTGAATCTAGCAATGCCAGCGGTATCAGCATTGCCATCGCATACCCAGCAGTGATACCATTGATACCATCCATAAAGTTGATAATGTTCGTTGCGCCTACACAAACGATAAGTGCTATGGGCACAATCCACCACATCGTCCAGTTCATGATGCCCATGCTCCAGAACATCAACGCCATTGCAACGAATTGAGCCACCAATCTCACACTATCTGGCAGCGAATGTACATCGTCAATGAAACTCACCCCAGCAATCAGGATCAAGCCAACCATAAACGGCAAATACGGCACGATATTCTGTCCTTGCACCACCATCAATACCGCCCAAACAATCATGCTCAGGCTAAATATAATGCCCCCTCCACGAAGCACGATCGTGCTGTGGGACGATCTTTCGTTCGGCTTATCAATAATGTTACACTTATCCGCTATGCGGAAGTAAATAAGTTCAGCTGCCACTAGCAGCATAACAATTATCAAATATGTTCCTATCATAGTTTATATTATATTCTTCTCATACGGTCGCCCGTCTTTCTTATCTTCCTGCTATCAATCAAACAACATGATAGTAAAATCCTGTAGCGCTTTTTCCTTTGCAAATAATTCTGCCCTCAGACGATCATCTTCAGTATAATAATACAACAACCATTTACAATCTTGAGGAACTGTTTTTGCAATCTCACTTAGGTATGGCTTATCTATCTCGCTGTATGATAGTCCCATGACACACACTGCCTTTGTCGTTTTCAGTGAATGAAAAAATGCTTCGTTTTTCTTGATAAGGTATTCTGAATCTTTCTTCCACTCATTCATAATACCTATCACTTCGCTATATGCATTCTGATATGGTAGAAGAATCTCTTCATTCAACAATGGTTCTTCTTTATCTCTGCCATTGTTATGTCCTATCACAAACTCACCATCAGACAACAACCTGCTTCCATGGATATGTAGAACATTATCCTGAGGTATCCCGTAAGCCTTCTCAAGCGTCTCAGTATAGTTGAATGACAAATATTTGGCAGTCCGCGAAAGAAACAAATCAGACTCTACACCACTGATATCTATACTCCTTACCCAGGTATCAAATGCATCACGAAATTCATCCATTGTTTGACCAAAAATCCACGATATACTACCTTCTACCCCATCTTGCCACTGACCCGGGTGGTCGTATTTAAAATCTTCTGGATTATCTGGTTCACAAAAATCCGTCACAGCTTCTTCATCATATTCTCCAAGCGCCTCCTCTATCTCTCCCCAAAAATCCCTATCGTTACTAAAAAAAGTATCCATCAAACCTATAAGACAGGATTCTTTCTTGTTCTTCTGAACCCACCTTTTAAAATCCCAGTAACTGGAGCTGATGCCATGATGAATATCGAAGCCATTTCCAATTACATATAGGCGTTCACTTTCTGGAATACCAATATTCGGAAAAAGATTAATCTGTTCCATACTTAGATTCTAAAATCTCTCTAGCAGTTTTTTCTCTTCGTGATTTCATCTCCAGAAGATTACGATACAGAATCACATATACACTAGCAGTTTTTAAATGATATGTATTATATATATATGTAACAACCTTGTACATATAATCCCATCCCATCGATGTCATATTATAACAACTTTCTAAAATCTGTTCAGCAGCTTCCTTCGCATGTATTCCGGCCTTAGCCTTGAGTAAAGAGCTATCAAACTCCCAAGGATGTAATATCTCATGCTTTTGCCAAAGAGTAAAATAAGGATGATCTTTTATAATGCAAAAGACACCTTCGTCAAACTCTGGATGAGAGATTAAATACTCAAACAGCTTATCATCATCTTGAATGACGTCAGGATCTTCACCCCCTTTTTCTGCAACATATTGCCGAATGAGTAACATCATATCAGCAACTTCCTCAGATTGCTGATTATAATGCCCCTTATCCTTCATCACACCCTCGCTGTAAGCAATTTCCAAATCCCTATCTGAAGCTACTCGGGTCATATCTGGTATAATTTGCAACAAATCTGAATTTATAAAATCATTGGCATTACAACGAGTTGGTTTCTTTACTATTTTCAAGCCCGCATAATCGTATGCTTCAGCAACTAAGCGAAAACAATATTGTGTGTTTGATAGTTTTCTAATGCTGTATTCTTTTCCGAATTCACTACGGGCATACAAACATGCCTTTACCAATTGTTGAATGTCTGCGCTTTCACACCTAAGGACAACAACATCATCAGGACTATCATATAACCTGCGTTGTGGGTTTACAGATTGAACAGCAACACCATTAGCTTCCATGATGGTTCCATCAGCATAAATGCCCGCATGGCTATAATCAGAATGGGTAGCCTCTCGTATTTCACGACTCTCATCCGAATCCTCTCTATCTATGACAATATCCCCAATTTGTAAATCTTGCCATTTAAGAATATACTTGATTTGATTAGGCATAGTTCTTACAATTTAATTTGCTACAAGGTCTCCCTATGAATGTAGTATTTGATTGTTTCTATCCTCATATGGGGTTTCTCTTAAAATTTATCCACTAGTCCCTTCAATCCTGAAGCTTCGAAGAATTCTTCAAGCCTAGTTATCTTTTTGCTCATCTCCCTTACTTGGTTCTTCTTTTTCTCTGCCTCTTCGGGATTATCTTTGTTAAGTAGCTCAAAACCCTTAATCATGGCAGTCTGCATAAAATCATAGATGCGGTATTCAGCATTCGAGGCAGGATACAAATCAGCAAACACAGGCTTCAACAAATCGGCTATTTTCTTTCTCTCTTCATCAAGGTTTGCTTTGGAATCTGTGGGTTTGGGAACATAGATATAGTAGAACCCTAGGTCCACCTCATAATCACCCAAATCAACTTGTAACTATTATCTTTCTTACCTCTTTCAGAGCGTTTGCGACATCATCTATGGCGATGCTCCTTCCCGCATCCTATATATTATGCCAAGCTCTGCCTGTACCACTCAAACAGCTTAGCCACTCCATCCTCAATCTCGACCTTGTGCGTCCAGCCAAGAGAATGCAGCTTGCTTACATCAATGAGTTTACGCATAGTACCATCAGGTTTCGAGGCATCAAACTCTACTACACCCTCAAAGCCGACAGCTTTCACTACCAATTCTGAAAGTTCACGTATGGTCAACTCCTTACCAGTACCAACATTGATATGACAGTTGCGAATTTCGCCCAATGAAGGAATATAACCACCACGGCCAGTTGAATGGTTGCGGTCAACTACTCCATCAGCAGCTACTCCATAGTGAACACTGGAGTATTTCTCTATGCCAATAATGTCTTTGAAATCTACGTTCAAAAGCACATGAACACTAGCATCCGCCATATCCTCTGACCACAAGAATTCTCTCAGTGGCTTACCTGTTCCCCAAAGAGTAACCTTATTGTCCTCTATACCATACCAAGCCAGAATCTTTCGAATGAGTGCTTCATCGCTATTTCCATCAATCACATAGCGAACTTGCTCACCGTTCTCCTTGATGTTTGCACCAACGGGACGTATGGTCAAGTCACGACGAATCTTATCCCAAGCGCCATCATGAATGAGTTTTGCCAGATACACTTTACGCATCATAGCCGGCATCACATGGCTATTCTCCAAATGGAAGTTATCATTCGGGCCATAAAGATTGGTAGGCATCACAGCAATATAGTTGGTACCATATTGCAAGTTATAGCTTTCACACATCTTCAAGCCTGCAATCTTAGCTATAGCGTACTCCTCGTTCGTATACTCCAAAGGCGAAGTCAAGAGGCAATCCTCTTTCATGGGCTGAGGAGCATTCTTAGGATAGATGCAGGTGCTACCCAAGAACAGCAACTTTTTCACACCATGAGCATAAGCCTCACTAATGACATTGCACTGAATCTTCATATTCATCATGATGAAGTCAGCACGATACAGCATATTGGCCATGATGCCACCAACAAAGGCAGCAGCCAAAACCACTGCATCAGGCTGTTCTTCATCAAAGAACTTCTTAACAGCATTCTGATCTGTCAAATCCAGCTCCTTGTGAGAACGACCGATAAGGTTATTATAACCCCTGCTCTTAAGGTTATTCCATATAGCAGAGCCAACAAGCCCGTTGTGGCCTGCTACATATATTTTTGATGATTTGTCCAACATATAAATATTAATTTGAAAAAAGATGGAAGAAGTCTTTTACGGTTTTTCCAATAGACTTCTTGTTGTTAATAAATGCCTCCATGACCTTTGCAGAGCCATGGTTAGGAATAAGTTCATAATCAGCAATTGCTGCTGGTATGAGACAGGATGAGTCAGCAGGCACAAGCACTTCGTCACCTGTGGCACGTACACGAATGGTGAACGGTTCCCCAATATTCATAATGATTATGAAAGAGTCGTATTTTATCATATTCCTATGAAAAGGCTCATTGGTCTCCACTATCTTGATACTGAAAAATGGGGTGTTCAGCACTTCATTGGCTTCGCCTATATTCTCTGCATGAGGCGTCTTATATTCCGGATAGACTGTATAGTCGATAGCCCTTGCAGCCAGTTCGGTATGCAATTCTCGTGGTTTACCATCAAGCCCTGGGCGATTATAGTCAAAGATGCGATAGGTGACATCCGACGACTGTTGAATCTCAGCAAGTTTGATGCCTCCACAGATGGCATGAACACGACCAGAGGGGAGATAGAACACATCGCCTTTGTGTACCTCATGTTTAGCGAGTACTTCTGTGATTGTACCATTGGCAACACGTTCCTTGTATTGCTCAGGAGTAATCTTTTCCTTAAAGCCTGCATAGAGGTATGATCCAGGTTCAGCATCAAGGATATACCACATCTCAGATTTACCAAACTTATTATGCTCACGCTTAGCCATCTCGTCATTGGGATGTACTTGTATGGAGAGATCCTGATGGGCATCAATGATTTTTGCGAGAAGCGGAAGTTGGTTATTGTACTTGAGTGCAGTCTGTCGCCCGAGGATTTCTTCCGGTCTGCGAGCTATGACCTCTGTAAGGTTGTATCGCGCCCAAGTACCATTCTCCACCTCCGACTCTGAATTAGGCACACCAGATACCGTCCAATCCTCCGTACCCCATACCAATGTCTTGCGGTTTTGCTTGAAGAGCATCGGATAGAGCTTATTGCGACTGGCTTCGATAACGCATCCGATAGTCATGATACGACTATCCGTAAGAGCATGCATCTCGTGACTGGTGCATTTCTCTACATATACAAAGGTATCCTTACTACAAGTAGTCTTCTTACCATCAAGTTCGACCTCCAGCTCACCATCAAGAACATAGAATCCCTCCTGCATATCGGGATGCACATGGGCAGCTGCAATCTCACCTGCTTTGAGTTCAGTTACCGCTATCTGTGTGAGCGAGCAACCGGACTCATTGCTGGAGAGAAGAACACGCTTCTGCCCTACACCATGCGAAGTGGTTATGGGATCTATGTCTGTTAGTCGACGGAACATGTAGGATTCTATTACTTTACAATTCCCTTTTCGAGGTATTCTGCAAGATTTGTCCTTACCTTAGCGGCAGCACCTTCAGCAGCTACCTTGGCGATATCGCTCTCAACCATTATCTTAACCAATTCTTCGAAACTGGTTTGAGAGGGATTCCAACCCAACTTAGCCTTAGCCTTTGTTGGATCACCCCAAAGGTTAACCACATCAGTTGGACGATAGAAATCCTCTGAAACTGCTACAACGGTTTTACCCATCAATGCTTCAGGGCCTTTTACAACAACACCCTTCTCGTTGATACCCTCACCTTCAAACTTCAGTTCAATACCTGCGTGTTTGAAAGCCAATTCTGTGAATTCACGTACAGAGTGCTGCACACCTGTTGCAATCACGAAATCCTCAGGCGTATCATTCTGAAGAATTAACCACATACATTCTACGTAATCCTTGGCATAGCCCCAGTCACGCAGACTATCCATATTACCCAGATACAGGCAATCCTGCAAGCCCTGAGAAATACGGGCTGCAGCCAACGTAATCTTACGAGTTACGAAAGTCTCACCTCTGCGCTCTGATTCATGGTTAAACAGAATACCAGAGCAGCAATACATATTGTATGCCTCACGGTATTCCTTCACTATCCAGAAGCCATATTGCTTTGCAACTGCATACGGACTATAAGGATGGAAAGGCGTGTTCTCATTCTGAGGAACCTCCTCCACCTTACCGTAAAGCTCCGATGTCGAAGCCTGATAAATACGGCAAGTCTCTGTCATACCCAGCTGGCGAACAGCCTCCAGAATACGCAATACACCCACAGCATCCACATCAGCCGTAAACTCAGGGCTGTCGAACGACACCTGCACATGGCTCTGTGCAGCCAGGTTATATATCTCGTCCGGACGAACCTTACCAATCACGCCCAGCACACTCATCGAGTCACCCAGGTCTGCATAATGCAGATGGAAATGAGGTGTGCCTTCCAGGTGTGCAATACGCTCACGGAAATCTACAGAGCTACGACGAATCGTTCCATGTACGTCATAACCTTTTTCTAACAAAAACTCAGCCAGATAGCTTCCATCTTGGCCTGTAATACCAGTAATAAGTGCTGTTTTCATATTTTATGTTTAATATTATTCTGCTGAAAATTCACGAATTCTTTGTTCTTCACTTCTCTTACACAATAGGATTTGGCCATTCTTCTCACTGAAGATATAACCATCAAGACCCTGTAGGACTACCTTCTTTGCATCTTCTGCATGAACTACACAATTCTTGCATTCGTAGAGCTTAATGTTGCCTACAGAACCATTATTATTCTCATCCTTTTGTAACTTATCGTGCAATGATGCCCAATTACCAAGGTCACTCCATCCAAAGTCTGCGGGATGAGTATAAACCAGATTATCTGCACTTGCGGGCTCCATCACAGCAAAGTCTATAGAAATCTTTTCACACTGAGGGAACACACCTGCCACATCACCAGTGACTGCTATCTTATCCATATCAGCGGCAATGTTGGGCTTATACTTGGTGATACATTCTGTGATAGTCCCAATATTCCACACAAAGATACCTGCATTCCAAAGGTTGTTACCAGCCTTCAGATATTGCTCAGCTGTTTCCAAATCGGGTTTTTCCTTAAATGCCTTTACTCTATTTATTACAGAATTCATAGCTTCACCTGCTTCAACATATCCGTAACCTGTTTCCGGGCGTGAGGGTTTAATACCGATTGTAACAATTGCCTCATTATTTTCAGTAAAGGCCAATGAATGTTTGATTACTCTACGAAATTCCTCTGGATTCATCACAACTGCATCTGCTGGTGTCACCACCACATTAGCAGTTGGATTTTCTTTCTTGATATTCCAGCAAGCCCATGCAATACATGGAGCTGTATTTCTGGCTGCAGGTTCTGCCAATATATGCTCAGCAGGAATATCTGGCAACTGCTGCTTAACAATATCAACGTACTTGGCATTGGTCACCACCCAAAAGTTGTTCATTGGGCAGATACCCTTAAAGCGGTCAACAGTAAGTTGTATCAACGTCCTTCCACAGCCCAATATGTCTATGAACTGTTTAGGGTACTCAGGTGTACTAAGCGGCCAGAAACGGCTACCTACTCCACCAGCCATTATTACAATATGATTATTTCTCATTTTACAATTTATTTTGATGTTGCTAATACTAATCCATCCCTCAGAAAGTGAAAGAAGAACCTGATGCTATCTATAGGAAATATCCTAGCATGTCGAGCAAAGTCTTTCATTTTACTCGATGCTGAATTGAACTTTCCGCTTGCAGCCTCTCGATTATGGCCGAAATTGCCAGATTCCAGCACGAACTTCAATATATGTTCTGCTTTTCCATGCAATTTTTGGCATTCGTTTTCGTTAAACAGCGGCATTGCTGAAACTGGCATCCCCAAATACTCAACTGCAAAAGCAGCAAACGCTTTCCACTCTATCATCAATCCCATCTTCTGGATTCGCTTTTCCAATAAACCTCGATCCAGAGAATCTCTGTATGTCCATAGCAATCGGCACCAGTCGCAAATCTGCCTCAGACCAATTCCTTCTATAAAGAAATGATGCAATATATGGGTAAAAACAAAGATAACATCATTGTCAGGTGATGGCAAAAATACTGATGTTCCATTATTGTTCCAAGACCTTACATTACCACCACAGAAAACATCATTTTGGGCTCCATCTATAACTCGATCTATACGTTTAGACAAACGACTATGCAACGTTCCATGTAACTCCACAACGTAATCGCCCTTCAATGTTATTCCAATGTGCTTAAAAGTCTTATATTCTTGCTCTACATTATCAGCTAATGGTATTAGTACTTTCTTTGCCCGTTGATAGTTATCTTCACTCAACAATAAATCTACATCCCCAGATGCTCTCCAAAGCGGCTTTTCATAACACTGAGCTATTCCTTGCCCTTTCACTAAAAGCGTATAGACATCTTCTTTACGTAACGTTTCTATCAGCCAAACTATGAAATCATTTAAAGCCTTGTTCTGCAGCTCAAATTGCAAAGACGTACCAATAAACTGCAATACTATATCTTGCGGAACCTTCACATCCTGCACATGCTCAATACCCGCAGTAACAAGACCTATGACGCTCTGCTCGTCAGCAATGCGAAAAACATCATCGTAATCAACCTTCCCGTACTGTAAGAGCTGAGCGTTCTTTTCCCAAAGACCAGCTCTCATCAATTCGAAGAAAGCCTGCTGATTTGCATCCAGTTTCATCAGTTATTGAACGATTCTAACGTCTTTTGAAGACCTACTCTCGCATCTACAGGCATCTTCTCTACGCCAAGTGCTTTCTTAATCTTGTCGTTAGAAGATATGTAGTTCTCCGTCAACTTGCGAAGCCTCTCAGAATCCAAAGGAAGATGCAAAGCTCCACCAATCTTGGCAACTCCATTCATCAAGCCCTTGGGCAACTTCCAAATATGAGCCTTCTTTCCTATTGACTTACAGATCTCCTCTATTAACTCGTTAGTAGAAAGAGCCTCGTCATCACCGATATTGTAAATACCTGTTGGTACATCTTTAGTAAGCAAACCTTCGATAACGAAATTAAGATTCTCTATCGAAGTGAATGTTCTGCGGTTCTCAAATGCGCCCAATGGCCAGGGTATACCCTTCTTCACTACACCATACAGCAGATTCAAGTTTCCCTTATTCCCAGGGCCATGTATCATACAAGGGCGCAAGATATACACTTGCTTATCAGCAACCAAATGCTCCTGAATGTACTTTTCAGCAGCAATCTTGCTTTCTCCATAAGGGCCAACCGGTGTCGGTACCACATCCTCTGTCAGGATTCCATTAACTTTATCTGCAGCAGCTTTTGCTGTACTGAAAAAGATGAACTTCTTTGCCGATGATTTCAAATAATAATCATATATCTTCTTAGTCAGATCTGTATTCACTTTGAAATACACATCAGCAGCAGCTTCATTCTTGGTATCATGCGCCTTTCCAGCCAAATGGATAATAGCATCAACCGCAGGAATACCATCTTCTTTATCAAGGTAATCCCAGCTAAATGTAAAGCGCACACCATCTTTGACAGGGCTTATAATATCAAGTCCATAGATAGTATGTTCTTTCGAAAGTGCTTTCACTAGATTAGTACCCACAAACCCATGGACACCAGTTATAAGTATCTTCATAATTAAATTCTTATACCATTAAACATTTTAGCCTTTGCGAAGAGCTTTAGCCTTACGTTTCTCTTCAAAGTACATCTTCGGCACCATCATCAGATACCCGCCAACTCGCTTCAGTTGCTTTTTCGGTTCCTTAAAGATGCGCTCCAGCCAAATGAAACGAAGACCGCCAATCTCCTTTTTATTGTTATGCAAATCCCCCGTGTAGAAGTTAAAAGCAGCACCAATACCAAAAAGCACGCCTTGCTCTATGTATGGGATTATGTTTGAAATAAACGTCTCTTGCTTAGGAGCGCCAAGACTAACCCATACAATATCAGGTTTCAGCTCATTTATTTGTTTGGCTATTGCAGGATAGTCAAACTGGTCAACAGGAACAAACGGTACATCAACATGTTTTAAATCAACATCAACACCTTTTTGTTTCACATACTCTTTTATCTTCTCAACTTTTTTAGCTGTATTGCCAACTAATACATGCTTATAAGGGCGCTCAATGTAATACTCAAACAATTCTGGCCCGTTAAAGGCAGAGTACTTCGTGCCATAAATCTTATTCACCATCTTAGCAATAGAACTACCATCGCAAGTATTGATAGTTGCATTCTTCACGATTTCACGGTACTTCAAGTCCTTCTGTGCAATAGTGATTACATTAGCATCCACCACACAAACGTAAGCCTTCTTTTTCTCTCGAATATGTTTCTCAACAGTGTTCCTAAACACCTCTGAGTCAAATTCAATATGGATATTAAATACGTCCATCTTATTTCTCTTTATTCGTGTTTAATATATAGTTATAAAAGTTATTTTTATTCTCTTTCGTTTTCTGGTCTACCCTAAATGCCAATTTGTGGAAGCTCACCCTCGAAACCAATTTATCCCATTTCTTCTGATCAAAAGCCTCATCCCAATGATGCAATAATACCAAACTGTTCATGCTATAGCCGTAAGGCATTTCTGCAATCTCTTCGGGGTATTCCTTTGCCACCATCGCAAAGAACAGGTGAAAGATATAGTAATCCAATGTGCAGTTGTAGTCTTTCCAGTAGGCGAAAAGCATATCCCGTAAGGTCATCAACACCTCATTGTTACTATGGGCAGATATGAACCAATTACTGATACTTATAACCTTCGTCGTTCCTTCTGGCGTATATTGGAATAAGAACAAGTCTGCATTTAAGAAGTTATCGTTATGATTCTCATTAACGTTACCTGTACAAAGTACTGTCGAATCAATCCAAGAGCCTCCATGTTCTATCAGTAATTGAAGCCTCAATATATCAGAGAACAAAGCCGGTGGTATTTGCTTCTTATCCCAGCGCTCAACAATGAAATCTGGAAGTTGCACAAATTGGCTCCAATTCTCTGAATCAACTATCTTTATCTCGTAGTCTAAAAGATTCTTTTTTAGCGACCTGTAGCAAGTCTTAGTAATCTTAGGTGCATTGTCATAACCTTGCAACCAGCACCACCATAATACCTTCGGATGTACATGCTCTAGTTTTTTTGAACCATTAAACTTCTTAAACTCTTGAGCTTTTGGGTCGTACTTGGCGATAAGCATTGGCTCAATACGCTTTAATACTTCAGGATAGATCGCCTTAAACGAATGTTTTTTTATTAAACATCTCACAAACGCCCTTACAACACCAAGAAGTACACGCAGTTTCGCATACTGCCAAACCAAACGCAAACCTCCAAATTGTTTATAGCGAATGATTAGTTTGTGATAATCCATAAAGTACTATATATAGCTACATTGACCCTGCGTCTATCTTCTTTACAATAGCATGTATGGCTCCAGTACCTATTCATTTATACTCTTCTTCACACTTTTCAATCCATTTGGACAAGTTGAAAGCTGACTCATAATACCTTTTACCCGTTATTGTAGCAAACTCTGTAAAAGGCCTAACAACTCCATGAATGTGTTTTACTTGTTTTGCCCAATTATATTGTTTCCACTTTCCAAACGTAAACATAACCTTATGTTTATAAGGCAACTTATCAAAACGTTCCATTATTAGCGGATCCTCCATACCATCATATCCTGTAGCAATAACATAAATATGATCCCATATAATACGTTTAGAGCGTTCGCGCCACTTTTTTACCCCCCCCTCGAAGGTGTCATAATGGACAAAATTTACATACATTCCATGTAAAATTCCTTCTGGATGTATAGAACCTTTCCGCTCAGGTTTTTCAAAGACGCCATCACAATAAAGTCTGGGATTTTCCAAATATTTCATAAAGCTCTCGCCATCTGTTGCCAAATTAACTGTTGGAGAATTAAATCTTTTATTTGCATCATGTAGAAACACACCTCCTATACAATTGTTTGAAAAAACGCTAAACTCATAATCTTTCAATTTCCTGCGAATAAAAAGATTTCTTAAATATCTAAGCCCCGTTATTTTCGAAACATATTTATACACAAAGTGTCGATAAAAAATCAACTTGTTAATTCTCTCTTTGTCCATAAAATAAGATATTATTATTTGTGATATTTTCTTTTTTTCCAATACTCAAATAATTCAGCGCCTTCACCCTCTAACCATGCTACTGTTTCCTTGATATTGGTTTCCACATCTTGCTGGAATCCGCCAAACAAAGCAATTGTCACATTACTCGGTGCATAATAATCCTCTATCATATTTCGATACCGGACTGAATATAAGGGGAACTGAACACCAAATAGCCCAAGAAAATCACCTACCAATGCGCCACAAGCCAAAATAAACTTAGGAACTCTCTTAACAGTCTTACCGTTTAAGGCTTTCATAAAAAGATTTGTCCACTCGTACGCATCGTATGGCATATCACCCAAATAATATGTCTTATGGTTAGACATTTCGTCTGGCGCATTCATAATAGCATCGAGCTGCTTTACCAGATTCTTTACGTATGCATATGTCCTAACAACCGGACGCTTTCCTGGGTGTACATAACGACCTTGATCCAGCATTTTCCACAACTGAACGGGATATCTCATGTGCCAAGGCCCCCAAACATTACAAGGGCGGAATATAGTCCACTTGCATTTCATTCCCGATGCGCGAATATACTCTTCATCCATTTTCTTACTGACACCATACGTAGTATGGGGGGCATAACTATCATCAGTAAGACCAAATGGTACTAATCTGTCCTTATATACATACTGAGTAGAAGCAAACAGAGCATGTTTTATGTAATCATGCTTCTTAATTTCATTAACGACATTCTCCGTACCTTCAGTATTCTCAATATAATCCTCCAACTTATTACTAGCCGTGTCTGTTCTTGCTGCAAGATGGATAACTATCGTTGGCTTATACTTGTCAAAAGCAGCGGCAAGGGCATCTTTATCCATGATATTACCCTTATGCCAATACTTATGCTGGTCTTTCTTGGTTGCATCAGCCTTGTCGTAGTTTACGAAGCGATACCCCTTCTCCTCAAATAATTCAATCAAGTTAGTACCTATGAAACCTGATGCCCCTGTAATTAAAATAAAATCTTCCTTATTAATCATATTTCTTCTACTTATTTTTTAATGATGTTAGATAACTTTCCCATTGCATTGCTATCTTATCTCCATCAAAATCTTCTTCTATTTCAGTAGCCTTCATACCCATTCGGTCTGCCTCATCAGGATGCTCAATAATGTATCGCATACCTTCATAAACCGCCTTGGCGTTTCCACGTTCTACCAACAAGCCATTCTCTTTGTTCTTTATCATAAAAGCGGCTCCACCAGGACTACAGTCAGTAACAACAACAGGAATACCAATGGCCATGGCATCCATCATTGCATTTGAAATACCTTCAAAATCAGAAGTAGACACCCACATCATTGCCGACTTAATATCCTGCTGTGGATTTTTACTCACCCCCATAAGGTGCGCGCTATTTTGAAGCCCTAAATCCTTAATTTGTTTCTCTAGTCTGATATTATCATCAGTACCCGGCCATTGACTTCCGTAAATTTGCAGCTGATAGTCAGGATATTGCTTTACAAACATTGCAAAAGCCTCAATCAACAGATCCTGTCTTTTCTGCACTATATCAAGTCTGCCGTGTGTTGCTATAACGTGCTTTCGCTTTTCGTGGCTTTCACATCGTATATCTGTTTTTGCTACAAACGGATTGGCAATAATAGCAACAGGAACCTTGATATTATTATAATATTCTCTCGCACCTGGTAACTGGAATACAGCTCCATCAGCCATTTTAAAGAGCGGTTTTAATATCTGCAAGGTCTTTCCTCTCCTGTAGGGATCATTTCGCTCGCAAACAACTGATTTTGTTTTCTTACCGTAACATGCTAACATATTGATAATGTTTGCATTCAGCTGAAAAGAAATACTCACATCAGGGTCTAATGAGCCAATTAAGCTTCTTATTTCTCTAACACAGCCTAAAAAACCCAATTTTTTAGGTGTTAAGTCTACCCACTTTATGCCTTCAGACATCTTTATGTCATTTCGTTGCGTTTTATACGTGCAAATTGTGACTTGATGACCTCTTTTATGCAGTGCCTCAGCTACCCACATAAACATCGTAGGTGCCCCACTGTAATCGAGGAATTGCATTAACATAAATACTTTCATGGCTTTTATCTTTTTTTGCATGGAAGTGTGATCATGTCCCCAAAATGTTTATCCCATTCTTCTGGTTCAAATTTCACCAGTCCACTAAAATGGAAAAATGTAATTTCACCGAACAGTACTTTATCGCCCAAATCATACAAGTCTATTCTCACATGAGGAAATCCTTTGGACAATTTTGCCGACAGTTTCTTCATAAGTTCGAAATTACGCGGTTTGGGTGGTGTTACTTTTGCATGATCATGCCCCTGGCGGAATGGAAGGTGTTTATAATTCTCATCAAAAAAGTCGAACTTCACTTCTTCATTAGGATTCTGCCTTTCCGTTGCTACAAACAAGCCTTTTACCTCTCCGTCAAAACAGAAGAATTTGTAGTCCGACAAATCATTTGTTTCTGGATTGGGCTCAATATACTTTTCAGCAATAACACGCTTAGGCACATTTTTATATGGCCACTCTCTCCAAACT
>Ga0310696_10002602_pt1 | contig 23656 bp, 25 predicted proteins | sample AusTroGonzalo_MG_4_FD_203885 | JGI IMG/M metagenome (GOLD analysis project Ga0310696, IMG submission 203885) | Bovine rumen microbial communities from tropical cattle in Woodstock, Queensland, Australia - Gonzalo_02 (v2) (version 2) | ecosystem: Host-associated > Mammals > Digestive system >...
AGCCTTTTTTTGAAACCAAATCTTTTGCCCTGTCAAGTTTAATCAGAGCATGCTTATCTGTTCCCGAATACAATAGAGCTATCTTCGAATTGCCAGGAATAACTGCTTTGTTAATATTCTCAGTAAACCATTGTTCTGCTTCTTCAGTATTCTTCCATGTACGTTCATGTAAGACCGCTCTAGCAAATTTGTCAAACAATCCATTATCTGAATATAGGGCCCCCAAAACAGGAACTTTAAGCCTATTTGAGGCATCTGATGAATTGGAGACAATGTCAGAGAAAGCAAAAATACAACAAAAAACTCCAACAATAATAATACCTGCCACCAAGAATCCAATAAAAGCAGACTTCGCAAAACCTCCTTGATGAGGTTTCTGTTTCTTAAGCACTTCAATGCCATCAGTTCCATCTATAAGCTCGGTTATCTGCTTCTCATAGTCATATACCGCATCAGTATTGGCCTTGATTATCTCATGAATGTAAGTTGAACTTGAAAGCTCATTCTGCTTAACTTCGTTGTCAATCACTACATTTCCAATTGAATTACAATATTGGGTAATAGCTTTCATCAACTTCTGTGATACATCATCCATCCTTTCAATAGAGCTTCCCCACACTGTCAATGAAAGGAATTCAGACGGAGCAGACACAATACTCAAAGTAACTAGTTTTCTGAGATACTCATTCTTATACGAGCTACCAAGTGTACCAGCCAAATCCATTGAATTCCAGAAGGCAATCACCCTATCTGTATTCGGATATATCACCGTACCAGCATTGTTGACGAAGAATGATCCATCAGAAGATGAGACTCTGAACGTGATAGTGGTCTTGTAGACATCCTTTCCATCAAGATCCATTATCGGGTTCTCGGCATTACTTGAAATCTGGGCTTCCTTGAGAACTCTTAGATGGGCAACAGAATCTTCCAAGTTCGACAGCTTTTCGTTGTAGACTTGGAGTTCTCTTTCATATTTTTCAATACTGGCCGCAGTGTGAATCTTATGATAATTATACCCAATGCCGATTGCGGCTCCGATTAATGCGCAGATGCAGATAATCCAAAACTTCTTCACCAAATATGCAAAGACATCGACGAGACTTATTTCCCTATATTCTTCCTGATAATCAACCATCAGTTACCTCAAGTTCCTTATAAGTTGTTATACGGGCATTCTAATATGTACGTCATTCTCTTTCAAGAACAACGAACGTAATATATGCTCTCACACCGCTACATCAAATGCCACGTTGAACACCCACTCGTTTGTCTGGGGTTTGTAGGTGGCTGTGGCTCCCAGGCCGGCTTTGATACGGGTGAGGTAGCTTCCGACTATGGGGCTGAGGGAGAAGAGGGCCGAGAGGTCGATTGTGTGGGTGAAAGCCTTATCCTTGGTAAGGTAGTTGGCATTGTACTGGGCACTTAGGGTGAAGCGCTGGAAGTACAGGCCGAAGAAGGAGAAGGACCACTGGAACTCTCTGCCGTAGAGGATCACCTTGGTCTTTGCGGTGAGGCTTATGTCGTCCCAGGCATTGTTGAAGCATGCATCTGCTTGGAAACTCACCGGCAGGTTGGTTATGTCCGCTCCCTGACATCTCCACCACAGAAGTCGGGGAAGCTGGATTCCCAGCTGGATTCCGGGGAACTGGTTGAACAGGTATGCATCGGCTGTGAAGGTGAACCTCTCATAGACACCCACTCCCCTTTTGATCGAATAGGTGTAATTCAGATCCAGGATGTTCCTCTGCGCGGTCTCTATTTCTTTGTCTGCCGACAGAAGCAGGAAGTCATACTGGTCTGCTATGGTCATTTTCTCGCCCTGGTGTCTTAGGTTGAATGTGAAGCTCGCCGTGGCCTGGGCTCCGAGGGTGAGAGCGTCTGTGCCGGCTTCCTTTGCAACGTTGACCGTCACTGAGTACGGGAAGAAGTTGGTCGAAGAGAAGGAGTAGGAGCCGAGGATGTAGCCTTCGGGTGAATAGCCTGCGCTGATGCTGTGCGTGTAGGTCTCAGTGGGATCGGCGGTCACCCAGGTGATTCCGTAGCCTGCCTCGACATCATCACCGAGTGTGATGGAGGCAACCGGAAGCAGGACCCCGTCGAAGAAGTACTTGATTGCCTTGTAGTTGCGCGATGCATCGATGAGGTTCTGGGTTTCAGGTTCTTCCGTCTTGAAGAATTCGGTTGCTATTGCGGTTAATGGGTGATCGAATTCGAGTTGGGTTGTATCTATCTTTCTCAGGCTCAGGGTCTGGTAGTTTCTGGCTGAGAAGATGATTGTGTCACCGGTTCTCAGCGGGAATTCGATGCTGCCGTTTATGTCGGTTGTTGAGAGTGTTATTGTGATTTCTTTAGCTTCACTGTTTGTTTTGAGTTCACCGTAACGACCGAGGTTCGATGACTCAGCATCATAGGGATACCAGGTGAAGCTTAATGTGGTTTCGTTGCTGTTCTGGTCTGTTGTCTGGACTTTGCCGAGGTTCATGAACCTGAGATGGTCGGGGTTCTCAAGGGCTGTGAGGGCTCCGGTCTCAAGGTCCAAGATGGTGATCAGAGTAAGGGTGCCGTGGGTGGCAAGGAAGGCCACCTTGTTGTCTCCTATCGGAGTGAAGTCGGAGGCTGTAACGTCGAAACCCAGCGAAATCTCTTTCTCTGTCTCATTGTTGCCTGTCAGCACAAGGTAGGTGTTCTGACCGCGGTTACCGTAGAGGAGAATTGTCTCTTCGCCGTTTTTAGTGACAAAGGTTCCGTCTCTGAAGTCAATGTCTTCGCCTCTGTATGTTTTGGCCAGTTTGGCTTTGTCGTGTGTGATGTCGTAGATCCTGACTTCCGAGGTGTTCGCGTCAACGTAGGGAATGAGCAGCAGGGTACCGTCTGTCAGATCCTCGTTTAGTCTGTAGACACTTGCGGTTGACGAGTCAAAGGTGTAGATGGTTGTCTGCCCGTCTGTTGTTGAGGCTGTTGTAGCGAAGAAGCGGCCTTTTGTGATTTCCTCTGTTTCGGTCACCTGTTCGGGGATCTGTACCCATTCGTAGAAGTCGTTCCAGGCTTCCTGGACGGTCTTTCCGATGTGTTCGTAGATCACCTGGCCCGGGGTTGCCATCCACCTCCAGCCCCTGAAGTCCTTGAAGATTCCGGCTATGTTCTCACGGCCGTAGGTCTGGGATAGATACTCAAGAAAGCAGGCTGCGAAGTTGTAGTAAAGAAGACCCGATGGATAGGTGTCACGGGCTCCGGCTATCTCGAACCAGTTGGGGAAAAGACCCTCTATCTTGGCCTGCTTGACCACCTGCATGGAGTAGGAGTTGTTGATGCGCCCCGCCCCGTCGGCACTCTCTGCCAAGACCGCTCCGCCCTCTGTAAGGGAGGGATAGAGATAGAGCATCGGGGCAACGGTCAGAATGTCTCCGAAGACGACATGAAGGGTATCGAAGAAGGAGCCCCTGATGTTGTGCTGGAAGGCATGGGAAAGCTCGTGCCTGAATATGTACAGGATAGTCTGTCTGAAATTCGAAAGCTCTCCCGGAGTTGCAACCGTATCGTAGAGGACTATGTGGTTGGCAGGATAGTTCGTGTAGTAAGCGTTCAGGTCCTTGTACGCGGATGTGATGACTACCGGGATTGTGAGCTTGGGGTCTTCCTGGAAGAACTCAACAAGGCTCTGGTAGATCTCCTCGCAGTTGTTGAAAATCAGAGAGGCTGTAAGCTGGTTCTGGTCTTTGTAGATGATGTCGAAGTGCTCTGTGGAGGCGGTCTTGGCCTCGCCTATTCTGCCCCCTAAGTTGGAGGCGCCGACGGATGCCATTGCAATGATAATCAGAATTGCTGCGAGAAGTGTTTTTCTTATCATATTCCTGTCAATTTCTTGTTTTCTTTCGTTTTATTTGTTTAGTTCTATTTTAGTTAACTATGTTTAGCTGGGTTTTCTCATACCATGAGAAGCTCGTTCTTGCGGTCTATGGCCGAGGCCTTCTTCAGAAGCTCTCTGGCGGCCTTGAGGTTCTCCTCTATCTCGTCGAAGCGGGTCTTGTTGTCGTCCACGTTCTTCTCTGCGACCTTTGAGATTGCCTGGCGGCAGATGTCGGGGATTCCGTCCACAAGGCGCTTGGCCTGGATCACATCAAGGTCGGTGCGGTCGTCGAACAGATACATGGTCATGATCTTGGATGCCCTCTTCTGAGCCTTGATGACCTTCTTCAGCATCTTGATCTCCTTGTCCAGGTTGGACACGGGGTCCTTTGCTGTGCAGTAGTACCTGAGCTGGAGGCAGACCTTTCTGAGGCGGCCCGTCCTCTTGTAGGCCTGGTTCAGAAGGTTCCCTACTCCTGCACGGACGGTGCAGATCTTCACGATGATGTAGAGCACCACCCAGAAGCAGATGGTGTAGACCATGTAGTCGAAGCTTTCGGAATTGAGAAGTCTTTCCATGATGCTCATTTCTTTCCCTCCTTGTCCCTGTAGCTTACCGTCACCTGCGGGAACGGGATGGAGAAGCCCTTGGCCATCAACGTCTTGGTGAGGTTCTCGTTGAGGTCCCAGTTGACCGTCCAGTAGTCGGATCTCTTGCACCAGACACGGACGTTGAACGTGATGGCAGAATCATTGGTGTAGTTGTAATGGCAGCCTGGCTCCGGCTCCTTCAGAACCAGAGGATGCTTTTTGGCAACCTCCAGAAGGATCTTTCTGACCTTCTCCGGGTCTTCTGCGTAGTCAACGGCGACGGGGATGTCCATCCTTCTCGTGTCGTTTGCCGAATAGTTTGTGATTGAGGCGGAGAAGACCTGGGAGTTGGGAAGCATCACCTGCTTGTTGTCGGGTGTCGTCAGAACGGTGTGCATCAGCTTCACTTCCTTGATGGAGCCTGAGACGGAGCCGATCTCAACATAGTCGCCTTCCTTGAACGGGCAGTTGATGACAAGCATTATTCCGTTTGCCACACTGCTTAAGATGTCCTTCAGGGCAAGGCCTATGGCAAGGGTCGCAGCCGTGATGGTGCTGACAACTCCGGTGACGGGTATGCCCAGCATCGAAAGACAGATGAGGACAAGGCCCAGAAGCAGTAGGAACCTCACTATGGTGAGGACGAAGTTGACAAGGGCGTTGTCAAGCTTGCTTGCAATGAGGACGAGCTTCAGCTGCTTGCACAGGTTTCCGACGATCAGGTAGCCCAGGATGGCCGCCACCATGACGGAAATCAGGTTGAAGCCCGTTTTCTCCAGAAATGTCGCTAGTTTTTCCATATGTTTTCCTTTACGGCTGTTCCAGCTGGGAGACTCTGTTGGAGATCTCGTTCTGTTTCATCTTCAGATCGCTTACGGCCTTGAGCTCCGCATCCAGACGGCCCTGAAGCTCCGCCTTCTGGTTCTCTATGGCCTGTATCTGGCTGTTGAGGTGGTTCATCTGCTCGGAAAGCTGTGAAAGCTGCATGTTGTGGATCTCTATGTCCTTCTCCATCATCAGATGCTCCAGATTCAGGTTGGACTTGGCAATCCTCTTCGTCTGGGCGATGATCTGGTTGCAGCATTTCTTAAGCTCATCCGGGGCCTGGTTGTCCATCCAGTACGGGATGCCTTCTGCGAGGATGCGACCGTACTCGGTGCACATGTCCGACAGTCTGTCGGCAATCTGGTTCCTCTTGGCCTGCATCTCGCGGAGCTTTCTGTTCTCCTCGCCGTAGACTCCCAGGCTCATAAGAGAGCCCTGGGCCTCGTCTATCATGCTTTTGTGGTCCAGGATGTCGTTCTTGTAGTTCTTCTTGGCAAAGCGGATCTGCTCCATCTCAGTCAGAATGGCCTTGGCCCTTTCTCCGGGAACCTCGCGGAAGTCTCCTGTGTTGTAAATCCTCTTTCCCGTCTCCATGAAGACGTCGTCAAGGCCCTTCTTGTGGCTGTTGATGCTCTTCTCCGTCAGGGCGGCCATGAACTTGGGTCCGTTTTTTTCGTACTTCTTGAGCTTGGCCTCTAAGTCGTTGAGCTTGGCCTCGTACTCCCTCATGGGCTCAAGGCATTTCTTAAGTCTCTGGGGAAGGTTTCCGGCAGAGTCAATCTCAATGGCAACGGCTCCGAGGGAGGAGATAAGGACGGTGTAACGGCGGTCGAGCTCCTTCAGCGAAAGCTTGGTCTGCTCGATCTTCTTGTCACCTGCGGACATCTCGCTGACTGCGGTCTTCAGAGCGTCTATCTTCGCCTCTATCTCATGCTTTTCATCTGCCACTTCCGAAAGCTTGGCGAAAATCTCCTCGCTGGGCTTGTAGGCAATTGCCTGATGCCAGGGACATGCGGCCTCGCCGAGCTCCAGATACATTCTGTTGAGTTCGGTCCTTGATCTTTCGATTTCGCGTTTGAGGCTTTCTATCTCAGCTGTTACGCCCGGCATGGTTTGAGTTTATCACATCTTAATTGCAAGAAAAATATATCTTATGGTTTTGGTGGTTTCAGGGAGGAGAAAAATGAAATGTTGGGTATGCCAATAAAGCTAAAATGTTGTATACTCTTGGCGACTACTTTCACAGGAGCACATAATATGGCCGAAACCATCAACGATATCAGAGGCCAGAAGATAAGAGAGCTTGTCGAGGAGATGAAGCTCTACAACAACCCGCAGGAACTCGAGGACATGAAGAAGATCATCAAGAAGAATGTCCCGATGATGATGCGCGGCTACCTTCTGGCATACCTCTACGTCACAAGAGGAAACACCAGACACGCTTCTCAGGCATCCGCCAAGCCCGCCCAGAAGAGGGTCGTTCCGGAGAACACGGTGTCCTTCTACATCAACGTGGGAAAGAACAACAAGACCAATTCCAAGGAGCTTTCAGCCTTCATCTGCGAGAAGGCAGGCCTTTCCGAGGATGACATCGTCTCCGTTGCATTCAAGCAGAACTACTCCTTCGTCTACATCAGAAGCGACAAGTCCCAGAACGTCATCGAAGCGGTAAACGGACAGAGCTTCAAGGGCCGCAAGGTCAAGATGAACTTCAGCAAGGAGAAGGATGAGCAGTAACATCAGAAGCCTTTCCGTAGGCCTTCTTCAGACAAACTGCTACATAGTTAAAACTTCCGGTTTCCTGGGTGTCATAGACCCGGGAGACAGCTTTATGCGCATAGACAGCGCCCTTGAGGGCTCTGTACCCACCCATGTGATTCTCACACACAGCCACTTCGACCATATAGGCGCATTGAAGGAACTTTTGGATAAGTATCCTTCGGCGGTCTTCTGCATCGGAGAGCATGAGGATCTTTCCTATGATTCCATGGCAGGAGTGGCCCAGAGCATACTGGGACGCTTTTTCGCCTCGCGCGGTTACGACAAAAGAATCTCGGACCTCCCCTCGCCCCTGCTTCTTAAGGACGGGGATACTCTGGGTCCTTTTACAGTCTTCCACACACCGGGACATACTTCAGGTTCCATCTGCCTTTACGACGAGGCGGACAGGGCCCTGTTCTCAGGAGACACATTGTTCTACCACTCGTACGGGCGGTGCGATTTGGGCGGTGATGAGACTCAGATGGTTGAAAGTCTTAAAAGGATTCTGGCCCTGCCTGAGGACGTGACGGTGTATCCCGGCCACGGCGAGATCACTTCAATCGGAGAGGAAAGGTCTTTCTTCGGATTATCTGTGCTCTGATCTTCTCTTGCACGGCATGCAGAGCAGTGCGTACGGAATGGCGCGAAGACGCTCCTCGGGAATCTTCTTGCCGCACATGGCGCAGACGCCGTACTTTCCGTTGCGGATCCTGACAAGGGCCTGGTCAATTGCGTTGAGCTTTCCCTCGTCCATCTTGCCTATGGCCTCCATCTTCTTGGATGCAAGGTCGTCGCTGGCGATATCCACACTGTCTCCGCTTCCGCTCTGACCGACGAGGTTCTTGAACTCCGTGTCGGACTTGGAGATCTTTGAAAGCAGGGTCTCCCTCATCTCGATGAGGTTCTGTTCCATTTCTTTTTCAAAAGGAGTCATTTCATAGTCCATGACTATCCTCCGTTACGCTTATCCGTGACATTTGTTCAAACATGGATACTTGTTCAAACGTAAGCATAATATGCACACGAAAGGCTCTGCCGTCAAGATTAAACTTCGTTTATTTCACAAAAGAGAGACCAAGAAGAGCGCAGACTTCGGCAAGTTCTGCGCAGGCTCCCAGCACATCGCCCGTGACTCCGCCTATCTTCTTCCTTGAGGTGATTGAAATTACGATTGTGACAAGCAGTGCGGAGGCTGCGGGAACCAGGATTCCGGTTATTGCGGTGCCCATGAGGAAGTATAGTCCCGCTCCGATTGCACAGGCTTCAAGGATAGCTGTTATGGCATGGCCTGCCTTGGCTCCCGACACAAGGTCGTAGGAAAGACCGCTCTCCTTTGCATAGCGTGATGTGGTGCACAGAAGGACTACCATAGTTCTGGAGAGGACGACCGACCACATCAGCATTTCTTGTTCGTTGTTGTTGATTGTGATTGCCGCGGCGGTGGTCTTGATGAGGAGGCAGAGCGTGATGGCAATCACGGCGAAGCTTCCGCTTCTGGAGTCCTTCATGATCTCCAGCCGCTTTTCCCTGGTCCATCCTCCGCCGAAGCCGTCCGCGGTGTCCCCGAGTCCGTCCAGATGGAAACACCTTGTGATGAAGGCCATATAGGCCGTCCAGACTGAAGCAAGGAGGATTGACTTCAGGATGCTTTGATTGTCTGCGTTGCAGAGGTAGATCAGTGCGCTTCCTATGGCACCGATTACAAGCCCCACGATGGGATAGAAGAAAAGCTGTGTGGACTGCTTTTTGGCATCACGGCCGGGGAAAGGGATGATCGTTATGGTTCTGAAAGCCTGACCCAGGCCTGTTCCGTTTCTCATAGTCTTCCCTTGATCTGCATCTCTATTCCGCTGACCATGAATATGACGTTGTCGGCAATCTCCGCCACGGCCTGGTTGAGAAAGCCCGCCTCGTCCCTGAAGCGTCTTGAGAGTTCGTTGTCGGGGACAATGCCCATGCCGGTCTCGTTGGTCACGAGGATGACGGTGTTGTCCGCCTCCTTCAGGGCTTTCAGGAGTATCTCCTTTTCCTCGGGCTTCTTGTAGTACAGAAGGTTCCCCATCCAGACGGTGAGGCAGTCGACGAGAATCACATCGCTTTTGTTCTGCGCTTCTGTTATGGCCTTGCCAAGCTCAACGGGGGCTTCGACCGTCTGGAAGGCATCTCCCCTTCTCTCCTGATGCTTGCTGATCCTATCTTTCATCTCGTCGTCAAAGGCCTGGGCGGTGGCTATGTAGACCCGTCTCTTCGGGTCCTTGCAGAGCTTTATTGCTAGTTCTTCTGCCTTTCTGCTTTTTCCGCTTCTGGCTCCGCCTGTGACAAGGATTATTCTTCTCATCGTTTTGCCTCTGTCATGTCATAGCGCCTGAGAATCCCAAGGCTTTCCTTAAGATCCTGCTCGCTGAAGATCTCCAAAGTCAGGACCGTGTCGTTGACGCTTTCCGTTTTGAGTATAGCAAGAAACTCCCTTATGGTCTCTTGGTTTCCTTTTTCAAGGCTCAGATGGTCCTTCAGGCCCTGAACCCCGTGGATGTGGACGATTCTGGTGTACGGAAGAAGGGCCCTGACATAGGCAGGACTGTAGAAGCCGTTGAGCCACAGATGTCCCACGTCCAACGCGACGGAGAAGCCGTTCTTCAGGATTTCGGGAAGATAAGGAAGCAGGTCGTAGCAGAGTGTCTCTACGCAGATGAGATCCGGATTGACTGTGATCCCCTCTCTGAGCTCTCTCATGCTCTTTGTGACCTGCTTTGTCCATCTTGGGATGTCGTCGGCAGGAACCCTCACAGGAGTGCCGTCGGCGTTTCTGTAGCGCTCGGGCTCGAGGTGGACTATGAAGCCGTGGACGGGAAGGTCTTTTGTGACGGAGATGACCTTGAGCCATGTTTTGACTGCGTGAAGGCGCTCTTCTTCGTTGGGGCTACCGGCCTTGACGTCGTAGGGAAGATGGACCGTGTAGGTCAGGTCGTTCTCTTCGGCAAGCTTTTTGAGAGTAGCAATCGTCTTCTCATCGGGGATGTTCGAGGCGTCATGGCTTTCGAAGAGGACAAGCTCAATGTCATCGACCTTGTCCTTGAGGAACTCCACGTTGGGGATGATGTCCGCGGGGATTATGTAGGACGAGGTGCCGATTCTGATGGACGGGACTGTCATTGTCTGTCCGGGAACGTGAATTCGTCGCTGTAGTCGGCCTTCTGGGAGCTGGTCTTCTTGGTCGTGCGCCTTCTGCTGTTGCGTTCATTGATCGTATGCTTGTACGAGCGGCCGGAGCTTATCATTATGGCTATCGGGCGCGTGGCGTCGATGTTGGCGCAGATGATCTGAAGGACGCTGAGAAGAGGCACGGCGAGGAACATTCCGACAATGCCCCAGATGAAGCCGAAGGTGCCAAGTCCGACAAGGATGATGAACGGGCTGAGGTTCAGCGTGTTGCCCGAGAGCCTCGGGTCCAGGAAGTTTCCGACTATGTTCTGGATGGCCACGGCGCTGATTGCCACGAACAGAATCGGTCCAATCGCCGGGGCGAACTGGATTATGGCCATGAGGATCATCAGAGCCGTTATGATGATGCTTCCGATTGTGGGGATGAAGTTCAGCACCACGGCCATGACGCCCCACAGAAGGGCGAAGTCAAGCTTGACTATCACGGCCACCAGGTAGAACAGCATACCGGTGAGGATGCTGACGAAGATCTTGATCGAGATGTACTTCGAGATCTGGCGTACAATCCTGTCCCAGATCTGAGCGACCTTCTCGCCGTCACGGTCGGTTGCGAAGTTGATCAGCTTGGGGACTATGACGTGTCTCTCACCCAGAAGGAAGACGGTCATCAGGATTGTGATCAGGACGTTGGACAGGATGCTGATCGCCTGGCTTGAGACGTACCTCAGGCCCGGCATGACAAGGCTTCCGATCCAGTCGACGTTCAGGCTGGAGAACAGTGAGAAGTCTTCGGGAAGCTGGACCCACTTGCCTGCAATTCCGGCTGCCATCTTGTCCAGGGCCTCGAGCCTGGAGGCGTAGCCCGGAATCGTGTCCATCAGCATTTCGACCGTGAAGAAAACGAACCACAGGAAGGCAGCCACAACAGTGACGATTACAAGCGTGGCGATGATCGTTGCCAGCCAGTGCGGGAACTTGGCCTTCTCCATTGCGCTGACCAGGGGCAGGACGAGCAGAAAGACGAAGAAAGACAACAGCACGCGGATGCTTACGCTGCTTGCGGCCTTGCTGACCGTGAGTATGGCAATGACCATGATGATCACAAGCACTGTGCGGATTGTCTTTAACAGCTTTTCGGTTTTCTCGGTTCTGTCTGTCTTCTCGTTCACACTGAAATCTTAGTTCCTATTTTATTATTTCGCAATATCGAATAAAATGTGTGCGATGGAAAAGAGTTCTTCGGCCATTTCGAATCTGGACAGGATAGAGATCATCCTCTGCGACACTCAGGACGGTGCCAACATCGGCAGCGTCTGCCGTGCCATGAAGACGATGGGACTTACGCACCTGACCCTTGTGACCGACAGAATCTACGACGAGGACAGAATCAGAACACTTGCCCTGCACGCCTACGATCTTTATGAAAACAGGCGTGAGTTCACCTCTCTGGCAGAGGCCGTCTCCGACTCCATCCTCTCGGTCGCCGCAACGCGCCGTGTGGGAAAAGGCCGCAAGACCAGCCGCATGAACCCTGAGGAACTGGCTTCGCACATAGGCAATCTTGGCGCTGGCAAGGTCTCTGTGGTCTTCGGATGCGAGAGCAACGGGCTTTCCGACGATCAGGTTGCCCTCTGCTCAACGGTGGTCACCATCCCCACGTCGGATGCCTTCCCCTCTCTGAACCTGTCCCAGGCCGTTCAGATCATCTGCTACAGCCTGTTCCAGCACCTTCGCCCGTATGCCGGAGAGACCATGGTGGTGCCGTCCTCGAGGATAGATATAGCCGTCTCGTCCTGCGTGAGTGACCTTACGGAGATGGGCTACTTCAAGAACGACATAGAGACGGAGCACACAAGGCTCTTTCTCACATCCGTTCTGGAGCGTGCAGGCCTGAGCGAAGGCGAAGTCCAGAAGGTGGAGAAAATCTTTTCCAAAACGCGAAGCATAGCGCTTCACAAAAACTGAATTCGATTTAGGAGTAACATATGAAGAAAACAGTTATGAGAAAGTACGCGCACCTTATTGCAAAGTGCGGAGTCAATGTACAGAAGGGCCAGGAAGTCGTCATCGTGGCCGAGCTGGACCAGCCGGAGTTCGTCCGCATGCTGACCGAGGAGTGCTACCGCCTCGGAGCCAAGAAGGTCATCGTCGAGTGGCAGGACCAGAAGACTATGAAGATCCACAGCCGCTTCCGCAGCCTCAAGACCTTGTCCGTCTTGGAGAAGTGGGAGGAGGCAAAGTGGCAGCACTATGTCGACGTCATCCCCTGTCGCATCTACCTCGAGTCCGAGGACCCGGACGGAATGAAGGGAGTCAACCAGGAGAAGCTTCAGAAGGCCCGCCAGGCGATCTACCCCATCATCAAGAGATACCGCGACCAGCTTGAGAACAAGTACCAGTGGTGCATCGCCGCAGTTCCGGGCGAGGCCTGGGCTAAGAAGCTCTTCCCGACTCTTTCCAAGCACCGCGCAGTTGAAAAGCTGTGGGAAGCCATCCTCTCTACAAGCCGCGTGGACGAAGATCCCGTCCTTGCCTGGGAGAAGCACAATGCGGACCTTGCCGCAAGATGCAAGTATCTTAACAACCTCGGCATCGACACACTGCACTACACTGCCGGAAACGGAACCGACCTGACGGTGGGCCTGATGGAGAGATCGAAGTTCGGCGGTGGCGGAGACACATCGCTTCGCGGAATCTACTTCAATCCCAACATCCCCACGGAGGAGTGCTTCACATCACCGAAGAAGGGCCGTGCTGACGGAATCGTCTATTCCACCAAGCCGCTTTCGTTCCAGGGAGTTCTGATCGAGAACTTCTGGATCCGCTTCAAGGATGGAAAGGCCGTCGAGTGGAACGCCGAGAAGAACAACGACATGCTGACCAAGATGCTGGAGTTCGACGAGGGCTCGAAGTACCTCGGCGAGTGCGCCCTTGTTCCTGTCGACTCCCCCATCTCCAACAGCGGACTTCTGTTCTACAACACCCTGTTCGACGAGAACGCCTCCTGCCACCTTGCAATGGGCATGGGCTTTGCCGACTGCGTGCAGGGATTCGAGACCATGACACTGGACGAGTGCCGCGAACTTGGCGTGAACAACTCAATGATCCACGTCGACTTCATGATCGGATCCCAGGACATGAACATCACGGCCAAGACCCGTGACGGACGCGAGGTCCCCATCTTCAGGAACGGCAACTGGGCGTTCTGAGAATAATTGTATTGTTATCAAACAGTTAAGGCAGGGTTCTCCCCTGCCTTTTTCTTTTCAGTCCACCGAATCGATTATTCCGCCGGCCAGGATGGTATCGCCGTCGTAGACCACAAGGCTCTGACCGCATGTGGCGGCCTTGACAGGAACGTCGAAGCGTGCACAGAGTCTGTCCTGCCCATCCATGTAAACCTCGCATGAGACGGGCGTTCCCGTCGAGCGGATCTTCGCAGATGCGTGCAGGGGGTTGTCAGAAGTGGCGTCCAGCTCCCCCACCGAAACCCAGTTTATCTGGTTGGCACGCACCACAGTGTTCACCGTGTGCTCCTCGTACCCTACTACGACGCGGTTGTTGGGAACATCCAGCTTTATGACATACAGGGCTCTGGGAGCACTGACTCCAAGGCCCTTTCTCTGCCCTATTGTGTAGTTCCAGATGCCGTTGTGACGGCCGAGGACTTTGCCCTCCATGTCTACGATGTCGCCCGGGCGGGGCTCTACGTCAAGAAGATCGGCATAGCTTCCGCTGTAGAAGTCCTGGCTCTCCGTCTGGTCCACATCATGAAAGCCCAGTTCCCTGTCGATTGCACGCACATCCTTCTTTGTCATTTCCCCAAGCGGAAACAGAGTTGTGGAAAGCTGTTTCTGAGAGAGTCTGTAGAGGAAATAGCTCTGGTCCTTCAGGGGGTCCAGACCCTTTTTGAGGCTGTAGCGTCCGCCGGAGGATTCGGGACGACCGATTCTTGCATAGTGGCCTGTTGCGAAGAAGTCGAACTCAAGGCCGCTTTTTCTGGCATACTCCACCATGGCGCCGAACTTGATCTTCTGGTTGCACCAGATGCAGGGGTTGGGAGTACGGCCGTTCATGTACTCGTCTCTGAAGTTCCTGAGGACTGTGCTTTCGTACAGGTCCGAGATGTCCAGAACAGTGTGCCTGATGCCGAGCTTTGCGCAGATTTCCTTTGTCTTCTCTATCTCCTGCTCCTTGTTCGGAGAAAAGCAGGCGTCCTTTGTCATGTCTCCGTGGAACGGAGTTCCGTCCTTCCAGACGGACATGGTCACGCTCTGGACCTCATGGCCCTGCTTGAGAAGAAGATATGCTGCCACGGAGGAGTCTATGCCTCCGCTCATTCCGACAAGTACCTTAGCCATTGGCCCTTCCTTTGTCCGTCTTGAAGATGACCGTAAGTGCTCCGCTTCCGCCTTCCGAGGCTTTGGGGACGCTGACCTCCCTGACCTTGGGGTGGTTTCTGCAGACTTCAATCACCGCAGGCCTTAGGACGGCTTCGCCGCCTTTTGAGTGAAGGCCCTTGCCTGTTATGATCCTGACTTTTTTCATACCCTTATCATAACTTGAGTCCAGGAATGAAGTTGTTGCCTGAAGGGCATCAGAGCGTATCATCTCATGGAGGTCCAGCTCGTCCTGTACCGCCATGTGGCGGACCTGGTTGATGGTGGGCCCGGCTTCTTTCGCACTCTGATGGGATGCAGCCTTTTTGCGCATGGCGGCATCCTCATCGTGGGTGTTCTCCCACTGGGAGTAAATGTCTGCGAATGAAGGTTTGGGCTTGCGGTCGTCCATGTGTTGGATTCTAACAGTTTGACTTGCGTTTTTCTACTCGTGAGGGTTTCTGTTCAGACCCTGCGCGGTTTTCATCGCAGGTTAATGAGAAATCTTATGTTTTTATATCCCGTGGTTGAGGTGTGTGGCACGGGAGGTGGCGCACTGCATGCCGAAGGCTATGGCGTCACTGAAAGCTCGGCCTTCCAGAAGGGCATGGGCAAGGCCGGCCGTCATGGTGTCCCCGCATCCTATGGTGTTGACTATGGGGGCCGTGACCTTGGGTGCCGGGACGGTGATCAGGCTCTTTCCGTCGAAGGCCCAGGTGGCGAACTTGCCGCGTGTGAGGATGGTCCTTGTGCCGTATTTCTCATAGATGGCCTTTGCCCTCTCCTCCACAGGTTTTTTCAGACTCTCGTTGTCTTCGTTCTCCAGAACGTTGAGTCCGCCCTCCTCGAAGAAGGTTGCTGCGAACTCGGAGAGGTTTGGCTTGATGATGTCCGGCCTCTTCTCAAGGCAGGCCTTGAGCTCGCTTCCCTTGATGTCGATTATCACAAGAAGACCGTTCTTTCTGGCTTCTTCAACCATCCATGGGAAGAGGTCGGCGGCAAAGCCCGGGGCCTTGGTGCCGGAGATGATAAGCGCATCATGGTTCTTCACAAGCTCGGAGAAGGCATTTCTCATGGCCTTGTCTGTCTCAGGTCCCACTTCGTGGGCGTTCTCCACAAGTTCTGTGCTGGTTCCCGCTGCCTTGTTGATCACGGTGGTGCAGGTTCTGATCGAAGCATCGCAGAGAACCGGGTGCACATCCATTTCCTGTTTTTTGCAGAGAGAGAGGTACTCCTCCACCCTGGGTCCTCCCAGCTGGGTCAGACAGACGGACGGAGTCTCAAGCTGGCCAAGGACGCGGATGACGTTAAGCCCCTTGCCCGAGGCGTCTATGTGCATGGGCATGGAGGCGCGGTTGACCTCGTCCTCGTTGAAGGACTCGAAGACAAGCGTGTTCTGGAACGTGGGGCTCAGGCAGACGGCAAGAACTGATTTCTTCATGAGTTGAGCCTCCGGATCATCTCTGCCCTCCAGGCATCAGTGCCTATGACAAGAGGCTTGGGGAACTTCTTTCTGTCCACCAGAAGGTTGTCGTCGTAGGAGAACTCCTCACCCGTCCAGTACTGGAAGGCCATGCCTGCCCTGATTGCAAGGGCATGGGCGGGAGCTATGTCCCAGACGTAGCACGGAGGATCAAGACAGCCGTCTATTCCGCAGAAGACTATTGCGCAGGAGATGTGCACGATGGAGCAGCCGAAGGACCTGAGCTTCACATGGGCTTTTGAGAACGGAAGCGTAGTAACGATGTCCGAGCCTCCGGTGGCCGCATAAGGCTTATCTTTTGCTCCGAACTCGGTAATCTGACTGACATCAAGAACCTCACCGTTCATATAGATGACATCATCGCCCGGGTCTGTGCGAAGAAAAAGGTCGTCGCAGCCGCGCCCGAACCTCGGTGCGTAGACAATCGATCCTGCCGGCTGCCTCTTGTTGTCAAGGATGCCAAGTCCTATGCACCAGCAAGGAAGCCCCTGGCTGTAGGTGTCCGTTCCGTCTATCGGATCCAGGATGAACGTCCAGGGGGCACTGTCGTCCATCGGACCTTCCAGCTCCTCCTCGGTGACGATGTTGCATCCGGGAAAGAGCTTCTTGATCAGAGGCACGAGCGTACTTGTGACCTGGAGGTCTGTTTCCGTCAGGACGGTGCCGTCGCTCTTGTACTGGCGGTGGACGCGCATCTGGTTCTGTCTTGCATAGACTCCGCACTTTTTGACGGCGTCGGCGAGTATGTCCAGTTTCTTCTTAAGTTCAGAATCTTTTGTCTGTGTCATGGCTTTCAAAGTCCGTTCTCTTTCAGAACATTTTCGAACATGGCGTTGAGATTGTCAAAGCTGTTGTATTCCAGATAGATGTTCACATCGGCATCCCACACAGGTCTCTGGGGGCTGTGAAGGCGCCTGTAGTTCTCCCAGTCGGGGATTATGTCCTCGTTCCAGATGGCGTTGCGCCTCTTCATCGCCTCAAGGTGGAAGGAGCTTTCAGGGGCGAGGTAGATGCCCACCGCCTTGAAATCCACTCCCGCCTTCTTCTTGAGCGTGCTGAAGAATTCCGGGTCTTTGACCTCGTTGCCGCAGGGAGCGCTTGCTGCAAGGGACGATCCGCAGCCGAGAATCTCGGCACATATGTCCCACAGGCCCTCGTAGCACGGCTCCCTCCATTTTCTGTAGAAGGCTGCGCGGCTGTCCCCCACCCCGTCCTGCCGTTCTATGGCCCTGAGCATCGGCTGGACAAGCGTGTCGTAATCGACATAGGCAAGAGAGCGCGATGAGGCGAAAGTGCGGGCAAGGACGGTCTTACCGCTTGCGGTAAGGCCCGAGAAGAGGTAGAAGACAGGTCTCACGCTCATTCCTTCACGCTTCCGGCCAGGCGGTTGATGAAGAAGTCCTGGGACATGGTGAACAGGATCATGGCCGGAATGGCTATGATGACGCTCGTGGCCATGAGGCCGCCCCAGTTGATGAACTCGCCCTTGAAGGTGGAAAGACCCACGGTCAGCGTGTAGTGGATTGACTTACGCACGAACGAGGATGCGATGAGGAACTCCTGCCAGACCTGGATGAAGGTGTAAATGCTCACGGCCACGATTCCGCTGGTTGCCAGAGGAAGCATGATGCGGCTGAACATCTGGAAAAGCGAGCAGCCGTCGATCAGGGCCGCCTCCTCTATCTCCTTGGGGATGTCCACGAAGTAGGTCGAAAGCAGGATGATCGAGACCGGAATCTGGACCGCCACATAGGGCAGGATCAGAGAGCTCTTGGTTCCGACAAGACCCATGCGGGTGCACATCAGATAAAGCGGGACCAGGATGACGACTACGGGGAACATCTGGCTCATCTGCAGAAACTTCACGAAGGCCCTTCCGCCTTTGAAGTTAAGTCTGGTCAGCGAGAACGATGCCAGAGTCGAGATCGTTGTGGTGATCAGAACCGTCGAGATTGTGATCACGACGCTGTTTATCAGATATGTGCCTATGTGGTACTCGGTGAATACCTCAACGTAGTTGGTGAAATCAAGTCTCTTTGGCAGGAACCTGATGGGGACCTCGAAGATCTCCAGGAAGTTCTTGAAGGACGAGAGGATGATCCAGTAGAACGGGAAAATGATCAGCACAAAGAGGAAGAAGGCGAAAACTATCAGGGCCGCCCTGTGTCCCGCCGATGATCTTCTGCTGTTTACCGCAAGGGCCGAAAGCTGTTTGTTCTTCTTCATTTTCTGACCCTCCTCACAAGCTTTGAAAGCAGCGTGAACAGAAGGATCACGCTGATCATCAGCACGAACATTATCACGCTCATCGTCGAGGCGTTGGAGATCTCGAAGAACTGGAAGGCCTCGCGCTGGACCATGATGGACATGGTCGTCGTCATCTCGGCCGGACCTCCGTTGGTCATGACCTTCAGGATATCGAAGGCGTTGAACGACCAGATGAAGCACAGATATGTGCAGGTGTATACCGTGGGCCTGATGAACGGGAACGTCACGAACCGGAAGAGCTGCCAGCTGTTGGCGCCCTCCAGCGTGGCGGCCTCGATCTGGTCCGACGGGATTGTGTTGATCTTGGCGAATATCATCAGCGTGAAGAACGGGAAGGCCCTCCAGATGTTGGCCATTATGGCCGATGCCATGGAAAGCGGTCCGGTTCTGAACCACGAGAAGTCGGATGCCACTATGTGCAGACTCTTGAGGATGTATGTGATGACTCCCGCGTCCTCCTGGAGCATCAGGGCCCAGATGTAGCCGGTGATGACCGACGGCAGGACCCACGGGATGAGTACTATCGATTTGATTATGTTGCTGCCCTTGAAGCCGTTCGAGAGCAGAAGTGCCGCTCCCAGACCTATCAGAAGGGCCCCTGCGACGTTGATGAACGTCCATACGAACGTCCTCTGAACGGCCTGCCAGACACGGGAATCAGTAAGCAACGTTATGTAGTTCTTCAGACCGACTGTCTTGGTTGTGGTCCGGAGCATGCTGTAATCCTTGAAGCTCAGCGATATGTTGAGGATCATGGGGTAAAGGACGAACACGGCCAGCATGGCGGCCGCCGGCAGGACCAGAAGGTAGGCCACCACCTTGTTCTTTCTGTTCAGCATCATAGGTGCTGTCCTCCATAAAACACACCGCTGCGGACTGTCTCCAGTCCGCGGCGGTGAGATCGGTTCAATACTTACCGTACGTTATCAATAAGCGTAGGTATCCAGGATTGCCTGGACTTCGACCTGTCCGAGACGGCATGCCTCTTCAGGTGTGATTGTTCCGAGCAGAGCCTCCTGGAAACGTCTGTTCCAAGTCTCTGCGACCTGTGTGAAAAGGGAGATGAGCGGTGCGGGATAGCTCGAGCTCTTCAGCTGCTCGCGGAACATGTCGTAATCGGGAACGTTGTACGGCGGATAGTCGAATGCCTTGGTGTCTGCGGGAAGTCCGCGGGCAATCAGGGCCTGGTTCTCAGGCTGCAGTGCGAAGTTCAGGAAGACCATTGCGGCTTCCTTGTTCTTGGAACCGCTTCCGATTCCCCAGTGGTAACCACCCATTGCCGAGCCTCTGACTCCAGTGGGTCCGACCGGCATGACTGAGAAATCCAGATCCTCTCTGTTCTCGAACTGGGGGATGACGCTCTTGATCTGAGACGGTGTCCACCACAGCATGGCGACCTTGCCCTGAGCGAACATGGATCTTGCCAGTGTGTCGTTGATGTTGGTGTCCTTGGGCATGTACTTGTACATCTCTACTGCCCACTTGACGAATGCAAGGGCCTCGGGCTGGTCGAGAAGAGCCGTGTACTTGCCGTTGACAAGATCGTAGACCTTGGAGTCGAAGCAGAGCTGGAAGCCTCCGAGGTCGTACATGCAGAAGACGTTCTTGGAGATCTGTCCGGCCATTGCGTAGACGCCGAGCTTCTCATAGGCAGCCTTTGCGATTGTCAGCATGTCGTCGGTTGTTTTGGGCGGCTCAAGTCCGAGCTCGCGCAGAATCTTGACGTTGTATGCCAGAATACGGCAGTCGGGGTCGAACGGGAGACCGACTGTCTTTCCGTCGATGACACCGGCCTTGACGGCTGCGGGTGACCATGTCGAGAAATCGAGGTTGGCCTTCTTCAGAAGGTCGTCCATCGGTGCCAGAGCTCCGCCTGCGTACAGCGGGTTCAGTGATGTTGTGATGACCTGGATGACATCATAGTCGTCGCCCGATGCGTGTGAGAACAGGATGGTCTTGTCCAGATCGTCGTATGCGATCTTGTCGAAGACTACATCGTACTCGGGATAGGCGGCCTCGAACTTCTCCTCGATGCCGTTCTTCTCAATTGTCGAGTTGTAGGTCGAGTCCCAAAGAAGAACTCTGATCTCCTTCTTGGCACCGGTCTTAGCCTCTCCGGCTGCCTGTGCAAAGAGAAGTCCTGCAACGATGAAAAGCACGCTTACAAACAGAATAGCTTTTTTCATTCCAAACTCCTTTTTTAGTTTTGGTTGTTTTTCCTTCCGGGACGGACGTCCCGCATTTCCAGTATACCATCACTTCATGAGATTTAAAGGGAAAAGAGGCGGAATTTACTAAACATAGTTTAGCTGGGATTCAGGGCAGTTCGTTTCCCGCCGCCCTGTAGAGTGCGTACCACTCTTCCCTGCTCAGCTCAATGTCGGAAGCTCTTGCGGCGCTTCTGATGTGCTCGGGGTTCATCGTTCCGACTATCACCTGCATCTTTGCCGGATAGCGCAGAAGCCAGGCGTAGGCCACGGCATCGATTGTGCTTTCCTTCTTTGCGGCCATGTCCTTCAGAACCTTCACCAGGTCGGCGTAGTCCGGGTCCTTGATGAACGGGCCCTGGAAGAAGCCTTTCTGAAGCGGTGACCAGGTCTGCACGATTATGCCCTTGAGGCGGCAGTACTCCAGCGTGCCTGAAGACCTTGAGACGGCTCCCGGGAAGGCTGTGTTTACGTTTATGCCCTCGTCGATCATGGGACTGTGGGCGAGGCTCATCTGAAGCTGGTCGGCAAGGATGGGGAACTTCAGGCCGCTCTGCAGAAGCTCAATCTGGAAGCGGTTCATGTTGGACAAGCCGAAGGCGCGTACCTTGCCTGCTTTGTGCAGTGTCTCGAAAGCTTTGTTGACTTCCTCAGGCTCCATCAGGGCATCGGGCCTGTGAAGAAGAAGGCTGTCCAGGTGGTCTGTTCCCAGACGATTGAGGATGCCGTCGACAGACTGAAGGATGTGCTTTTCGGAGAAGTCGTAGAGTCCCGGGCGGATGGCGCACTTGGACTGGATGAAAACCTTCTCCCTGAGCCCGGGGTTGTCCCTGAGAACGGCCCCGAACTTGCGTTCGCACTCGCCTGCCCCGTAGATGTCGGCATGGTCGAAGAAGTCTATGTCACAGTCAATGGCCGTCTTGATTATGGTATCGGCCTGTTTGGGCGAGAGGTCGGCCATGCGCATGCAGCCAAGGCCTATGACGGATGTCTGCGTTCCGTTGAAGTCAAGCTTTTTCATGGAGTCACTTCTCCGTGTTGATTACTGCGACGAACTCGAGGTTCTTGTCCTTCTCGTTGCGGATGCTGTGGCTGTGGCCCCAGCCCGTGATGATCAGGTCGCCGGGGTTGACCACGGTCTGAACGTCGTCCTCGGTGACGACCCCCTGGCCGGAGAGGATGTAGTAGTACTCGACCTCGTTCTCATGCTGGTGCATGCCGATGCTGGATCCTTTGGGAAGGCAGAACCTGCCGAACAGCCTCTGGTGCATGTCGGGAAACGCAGGTGCCATGGTCGTCTTGACCAGTGTTCCGTCACCGCCTCTGAGGTTGGTGATTTCCTCTACTTTCATGTCTTTTGGATTGATGACCATATCAGGCCTCCTTTGTTGTATTCACTTCACCGGCTCTGCTGCGTTTTTCAGCACTTCTTCTGCCTGTGCAAGTTCTTCCTGGTTAAAGGCATATACTCCGTCGCCGAGGTAGGCGCCGTACACTCCGCTGAGAGTGACGTTCACCGGAAGGGCGTCTGAGAAATCGATATGTCCGCTGTATCTGGGGATGTGGGAGTACGAGCATGTGATGTGCCAGTTGATGATGCTCTTGTCTATGTAGGCCTGAAGCTCCTGATCATCTGTCACAAGATCGACTTTGAATGCCTCTGCATAGACCGTTCCGTACTCTTCGGTGTCCACGGCCTTTCTGGCGTATCCGGTGAAAACTATATCCACCGGAGTGCCCAGTTTCTCCAGAAAAGGCTCCTGGGGTTCGAAGAAGACGGTGACATGGAAATCGATGCTCTCTTTCTCGAAGGGCGTGTTCTCTCCCCTCATCTGCTTTGCCAGCTCGATAACCGCCTGGTCATCATCGACGAAAACGCCTTCGTAGTAGACGGTCAGCTTGAAGTCGTCCTGTCCGGACGGTGCCCGGGTTGCGGTTTTGCATGATGCCAGTGCCGCAGTTGAGATTACCAGGAGGAGAAAGATGACTGTCCTTGCGATTGTCCCCTTCATACCGAAGATTCTACCACAAGTCGTTTGTGCTGTCGCTGTTTTAGTGGGGCTGTTTCGCGATTATTCGGGTGTATTGTTCTTCCCGGTCTTGGATTTGTTTGCAAAAGATTTGGAGCCTGAAAGCCACCACACTCCCAGATAGCAGAACGGTGTGTCCAGAAGTGCGAACACGACCTTGAACAGCCAGTACGGGATGATCAGGGAGAAGACGTAGCCCACTGTGAACTTGGGAGTCAGCTTGTAGAATGCGATGAACTCGAAGATGATCGTATCCACCAGCTGCGACATGATCGTCGACAGGTTGTTTCTGATCCACAGGTGCTTTCCCTTCGTGACCTTTCCCCAGAAGGCGAACATGAAGACATCCAGCTGCTGGGCCACCACGAAGCTCACCAGCGATGCTATGGTCATCCTGATCGACGAGCCGAAGATCTGGGCATACTGCTCCTGCATGTCCCAGCCCTCGTTGGGCTTTACGGCTATACACACTGCCATCATCACGAACAGCAAAACCAGCATGATCGTGGCCATGTTCACGAACCTGGAGGCCTCCTTTCTTCCGAAGACCTCTCCGATTATGTCGGTGACCAGAAAAAGAACCGGCACGAAGAAGATGCCAACGGAAACACGCACTCCCAGAATCGTAGTGATCTTGGATCCAAGGGTGTTCACCATGACCATGCACGATACGAAAAGTGCGAAGAGGAAGTCGCGTTTCACATTAAGCTTCTCATCCGTAAGCCGAACTTTGTCCATGTGCAAAGAATGGCACAAACAGTGCCTTTGAAGCAAGGTTTTCAGATAATACTGCACCCGATTCCGACAGGCAGCCGTTGTTGACATCCGATTGCAAAAACCATATATTGAACGAGGTTTTTCTTCGGGTAGTAGCGCAGGGGCTAGCGCACTTGGTTCGGGACCAAGGGGTCGGTGGTTCAAATCCACTCTGCCCGAAACAACGCAGGGGACTGGTTCGCCGGTCCCCTGTTGTTGTTTATTGGCGTTGGTGTGGATTTGAAACGGAGCGTAAAGCAAAGCCTCCTGCGGAGGGTTTGCAGCGGAGGCGGCTTTTGCCGGACATCCGGTAGGCAAAAGCAAATCCACTCTGCCCGAAACGCA
>Ga0310696_10002603_pt1 | contig 23651 bp, 35 predicted proteins | sample AusTroGonzalo_MG_4_FD_203885 | JGI IMG/M metagenome (GOLD analysis project Ga0310696, IMG submission 203885) | Bovine rumen microbial communities from tropical cattle in Woodstock, Queensland, Australia - Gonzalo_02 (v2) (version 2) | ecosystem: Host-associated > Mammals > Digestive system >...
GCGAGTTTGCTTTAACGTTTTTATTTTTTTCTCCACATAGGACACGAAATAATCTGATGAAAGGAGTATGTCTGACAGTGTTTCGCTACTTAAAGACCAAGTAAGATCGAACTGCGGGTCTTTAATGCCATTACATTCTTTCAACGGAAAATCGACTCGATAAATATTGCCATTGTAGCTAAGCGGCGCGGCTATAGATGGTATAAAAATTTCTCCATACTTTGTTAATGAAATCGATGGGATATATATTGTGAACTGTTTCCTATTTATCATAGGTTTGTTATGCACTGTGGCTGGCAGTTTTTGCGTTATGGTAATGGGAACAGGATGGATTTTGTGTTTGAAACCATTACTTATACAATCTTTAAAGTCATCGGCATCAAGTTCATTGTATAGATCCAATATCAGATTATGCGAATCTTTTCCATCGTCATATTCGCTTTCATCCAATAATTTTGCAAGCAGTTCATTAATAAAGTTGTCATACAAGTTTTGTTGTCCTTCTGATGTCGAAACAAGCTTAATTACGCGAGCAATGTCTCTGTCGTATTCATCTTTTTTCTTATTGTAGATGTCCTCATGAAGACTCTCGTTATCATTATCAATGCTATTTTCGAGGTCTTCACGATCCTCTGCGTCACGAACGTCCGGGTCCAGGTTTCGTACAATCTCTTCGCCGACGATAGACATCGGTGTGCCATATTTCTTGCTCAGTCGTTCTTCTTCGGACATAGGCTGGTCGTCTGGATCGTTGTATGACGAACCGGTGTCGCCTTCATTGTACAACTCGTCGTCCGCGTAATCGAGTAGATCTGGATTCTGCTTGGTGAGGCTGCTGGTCATCTCGAAAAGGCCAAACTTTCCGCGTATTTTGTTGATTTCTGCCTTTTCGGCTTCTGTAGCAGCGACCGCTTCGAGCTTGTTCAGTGCGTCCACGTATGCGTGATCGGCGCCGAACTTGGCCACGTAACGGCCACGTATGGCATTGATTGTTTCTTTCTCGGAATCGGTGGCTGCCACGGATTCGAGTTTAGCCAAGGAGGTCATGAAGAGATTGTTAACCATAAAACAGCCTGAATTTGAATTATCAGTTACATCCAGTTTATAAGGTTTTGACGGAAAACTGCCGTTTTGCTATATTCTGCCATATGGAACGACCATTAGACCATTTAGATTTAGTTACACTGCATGGGCTCGTCAGGTCCATGATGGCGGCCAATTTCGAGGATGCTTTCAACGCGAAGAACAGCATCACCTTTGGTACCCAGTGGGACGAGGACACTTCGGAGGCGAAGGGGCTCGAAAGGGCCATATGTGCCTTGTCCCAGTTGATAACAAAGGCCATGGAAAATGGCGATTTGACCCCGTTCAACGGGGACTACCGCAAGTGGTTGGTCGATGTTGGGCTGGTTTCTGCCAGTCGATTCGAGGTTAACGATGAGAAAAAATGATTCCAAGAAGCGCGAGCTTGCAAAGGCCAATAAATCGGTGAGCACTATCCAAGAGACCTTGACACACGTAAAGGCTTGTAAGGCAATGTATGTGTTGCATTCCAGGGTTATCATGTCGGAAGGCGGCCAGACCGTAGTAAAGGAGCTTACAACTTACCATCCGACAAAGAAGCTTGCTGTTGGCCGCATGGCGGACGAATACCGCGAGGTCACCGGTAGCGAACCGGAAGGCCGTGGCGACTGGATTCGTTTCGAGTCAGCAGACGGATCCATCGTGGCCACGTTCGAGATATTTAAGCCGATGGTAGGTTAAGATGGATTTTACAGTGGACAACATGCTGTACCAGATGTGCGTCAATGCGACGTGGGCCGAGGAGTATGACGCGGCGTCGTCGACGTATACTGAGTATTGCGCCGACGGCTCCATAAAGTGCCGGACACTGGAGACAGTCGACTTGCCCATGGACACCATACTGACACTGGTAGACAAGTATACCGCATTGGATATCATAAACAAGATGTTCGACGAACAAGATGTTGTTATCTCGGCTATGCACAACCACGACACATTCGCTACACGCAAAGTGGACGGAAAGGTGCATGTGTTAGGGTGGAACGACAGAAGCAAATAGTTTATGCCTAAAAATATGGATAACAGAACGTCGATAGTATTCGACGAGATTAATGCTACGGCGAACCGTCTTCAGATGGTGGCCAATAATTCGAATAACCCGATTGATAAGTTCCTCGCGTACCAGCTTTTGCCGGTCGTAGGCAACCTGGTGGCTGATGTCACGGACATGCTGGTTAACCCGGATTTGGATCAGATTGCCAAGGATTTTGCCGATTCCTTCAAAAATTCGCCAATTCCGCACTAGGACTTGCCAAAACTTGCGCGTTTTGCTATATTGCTCATACACTTAACAACGGAGTTTTTATGAAGGAATTCTTTTCCGAATACTTTACCAAGATGAAGAAGAGTGCAATTATCGCTTTCGCCATTCTCGGCGTTGTGTCCCTCTTCACCACGTTTATCCGTTACCGACTCGCCAAGAAGATGCTGAAAACCGCGAGTGATGACGTCGAAGTGGGTGGCGAGTCTTTGAATACAAAGTAGTTTTTTGTTGATTGTGTTGTGTCCTGTGGGCCGGTGACTTACGAGTCACCGGCCCGCATTTGTAAAATTTGCTAAACGTGTGTTTTGGGGTACAAATTTATACTATATTTTGAACAAATGCCGGACAAAACGCTGTTAGAAACCATAGATAAACAAGTCGAAAAGCTTACCAAAAGCATACAGAACGACTCACCGCTACACATGCGTGACAAGCGGGTGGCGCCTACGGACGGCTATGACAACTACATGACGATAGCGGAAGCGCAAGTGCTAGGCGCAGTCCGGCAAGACAAGCTGGACGCGATAGACTCGTTGAAGCGTCTGAAAGTATACGTGACAACCCAGGGAACCCATAATGACTGAACTCGAGAAGATCCAGGCATACATCGACCGCCCGTACGAGAGGCTAGTGCAGTTTCTCGGATACGCCGGCTACAAGCAAGTAGGCGTAGGGCAACGCGACCGGAAGCACAAGCTGAACAAGGTGACTTTCGTGTCCCACGGCAAGAGTCACTGCAAGGTGACCGTATGGCACATGTGGAGCGACGCCGATGAGTATGGTGTATGCAGGCCGACGCTGGTGACTGACGTCGACGTAAGGGATCTCGAGCCGAGGGAAAATCCGAATGTTTGCATTGCTAGATAATCTTTGGGAAGAATACGGCGACACCGTCTCCCAGTTTTCCGCCAATGTCGGCATAGTCCCAGACAATCCCAACGACAAGACTACCTTGCTGTTCTTGGCCATGTCATGCGGACAGATAGAACTTGACAAGGAATCTACCGATGGCCTCACGAAGGCCATGGTGTCGGTACTGACTACCGGAAACGTGGTCGGCAACGTGCCTAGTGCGCTTGACGACCCAGATTTCCTGAGGAGCTGTTTCTGATGGAACTCTCCGTAATAATCTCTAAAGACCGCATGGAAATCAAGATGGGCAAGACCGTTCTGGCCTCGCTCGACATGGTAGTTCTGTGCGGCGACAAGGACGAGACCGTCGACGAGGCTATGCTTCGCTCGGCTCGCGCCTTGCAGAACCAGCTTGCGCATACGGTGCGCGAGAGCGACATCGACGAAGTGGTCGACATTGCGCTCCCGTACATCTCGGATTGCGTCAGGCCCAAAAAGAGGACGACATCGGGATACCGGCGTATGGTATCTCCGTATATGAAGAAGTAAAACACCAAAATCAACAGACAGGACACAACACACATGACAGCACAAGTGATAAGCAACCGCTTTCGCGAAGAATACCGCCGTGCACTGATGGTGATACCATCACGCGAGGCCGAGATGGTTTACGTAGACCGAGCGAAAGCCGGAGACCGGGTGGCGAGATGCTTGCTGATGTACAAGTACATCCCATTCCTTTACAAGATGGCGTTCCAGCTCCGCAACTCGTCGTATAACCTCAATACGGACGAGATGGTCAATGCTGGAATTCTCGGTTTCCAGAAAGCGGTAAATGCTTTCGATCCCAGCAGAGGGGTACTTTTCTATACCTACTACTCCAGCAAGGCGTACAACGAGATGAAGAAGGCCGCGTTCGGCAGTCTCCTCGTCCACCAGCCGGAAAACAAGCTCAAGTCCAAGAAACTCGACAAGGAGTCCGTTGCGATGATTCCGATCGACAATCCGATGGACGACGGGTTTTCGATCCTTGACAGGCTGTCTTCTGACGAAAATACTGACGCCGCTACACAGAATAAGCAAGCCGGCGCGCTGGCCGAAAAATTCATGGGAACACTGGACGGCAACGAGCACACGGTCATGTCCAATCTCTACTTGTACGGAAGCGAGAAAACTACGCTCCGCAGTGTTGGGAACTCCCTCGGGCTTTCGCATGAGCGAATCCGTCAGATCAAGAACGCGGCGCTCCGCAAGATGCGCCATACAGAGATTTACGAGGATCGCAAAGCCGAATCGGAATACTTCCATAGCGAGGCCGTATGAGGTCGGATAACGAGCTGTTGCGGTTGATCCGGGACGCAAAGCACGTACCCATGTCGGACGTTGAACTGTCGCTGTCCATGTGCCAGCCTGACACGTCGCTTACCACCGAATGGGATACTATAGCCAAGTTAAACTTGGACAATACCCACTTCTCGGCAGACCCGGACACCATCGTTGCCCAAGCGAATACCGCAGTACAGATTTCACGGTTCATCAAGGATCTCCAAGAACTCCGTGACAACTATGTCAAGACGCTGGGCAACATATACGGCCCATTGATGCCGAAGCTGATAAAGCAGCTGACCAAGGCATACCTTTCGAATCCGTCCGACAAGTTCGCTATGCGCGAGAATTCGGACGCGATCGAACAGCTTGCCGAGGGGATATGCTTGCGAGAATCGTCGGAAGAGGCTATATTTGATGGTAAGAGGATCGATGCCGACCTGAAGGAACTTGAAAATGGCGACGATGATAGACAGTAGCAGTGTAATCAGGCTGTTCGAGAACAACATGTTCGACTACGACGACAGCCGTAACCTCATGGTATACCGGGAAAACGGACTGAACATAGAGTTTGCCGTCCCGTGGTTCACCAATGACGTTACAGCGAAATATGACCTTGGGCAAGTCCGAAAGGTTCTCGGCGAGATGATGCGGAACGTGAACCACACGGAAGCGATCCGCGAGAAGATGAACGACGAGACGTTCATGGCGAACTTGTCCAAGGAGATGGCCGATTTCGGCATGGAACAGCTTGACGACAGCGACTTTTTCGGCTACGAGGAGGACGGCAAGGCGCTGTTCTCTGTGGAACTGGAATACCTGGTTTCCCTTCTGGTGATAAACAAGAAGGAAACCGTCACGTCTCTGCTTGATGCGATGCGTGAAGATGCGAGGAACGAGCGAAATGGCAACAAAGAAAGCGACACAGCAGAAACCGTCTGACTATATCGAGGACGAATTGGATAACGAAGAACCGATTGAACGAGAGGAGGATACCGACGATGTCGAAGAAACGCAAGAACTCGAATTCGGCGACGAATCCTACGGGAGGATCGGCGATTTCGGTTGCAGTGACGAATGGGACTAGGATGCGCGACCTCGGAACCACCCTTACGCCGCACAAGTACAATGCGACGTTCGTAAGGGAAGGCGCCCGAGGCAAGCACAGGAACGCATTGCTTGTCGTGCTGAGGGACGAGAACGACCAGTTGCTGTGTGACCACCTCTGGGTGGATACGTGCAATGCGTTCGAACGTCTCCAGGCCGGTGACGTCATTTCCTTCATAGGGACGCCGATTCGTTACATAAAGGGATACTGCGGGAACGCGCACGCGATGACCGAGTTCTGCACCAATGTGACGCTGGCCGACATAACACAAGTAAGGGTCATAGGGCATAACCCGGTGATAGAGCAGAACATCATTGAACATAAAGAGAAAGCCGACCATTGAGGCCGGCTTTCTTTTTGCTTAGGAATTATGGTTTAACGAGTCGCCCTGGCCGGTGCGAGACCGGTCATGATGCTCTTGTACTGGTTCGGGGCAGATGCCTTGGGGCTCACCGGTATGTAGTGGAGGTCGTTCTTGTTCTCGAAGTGACTGCGACATGCGCTGACCACCTGGGAAGCGTCCTCGTTGTACATGGTCATGGTCACGTCGAACTTGTCGGCCTTGGCCTCGTAGAGATTCTTGAAGATATCGTACAGCGAGTTGCCTTCCGGGTCGGTGAAATTTTCCACTCGGTCGATGAAGTTCTCTGGCGGAATGGCGCTCTCGTTGCCGAGTGTAGCCAGACCGCTCTCCTCCAGCGCGTCGGTATACATGCCCAATGCAGTTCCGGCGATGTTCTTGTCAAACTCGTCCTTGTTCTCGGCATCGCTGTTGCCATTCGGTACTGCGCCCTCGCGACCGAAGTTGTGGAGAGCCTCGCGGATATACTTGTCGATCTCGTTATTGTCCACCAGGCCGACAACGGAGCTGTCTATTTCGTCAGCGGAAAGCTTCTGGCTACCGAACGCCTCGAGGTACTGCGGGAACAGCTGGGAAAGCATGGACGGGTGACGAGTACGGTCGTGGACGATACTGCGTGCGACGGATTCGGTCATCGTGCTGTTTGCGGTTGCCGGATCGAGCTTCACCGGGGAATCCTTGCGGAGAAGGTCGCAGTATAGGCAGTACATTGCCACGCGGTACATGCTGATCTTGTTCATGTCGCCACCGCTCTGGGTGTACTCTATGGTGACCTTGCCTTCCGGGTCGGCACTGATGGTGATCGGCTCGAAGTCCAATCCCTTGCGGTGACGTGCACGGACTAGCGTATCCCATGCGTCCTTGATGTATTCGACTGCTGAATTTGCCTCTGTCGGGTCAAGGTTGAACATGATGCGAGCGTCGCTGTCGCCATTGCCCTCGATGATGGCGCTGCATGCCACTGTCTTCGGGTCTATAGGTTTATCCTCTTCCTCCTCGGCAGGCTTTTCCGCCTTGGTAGACGGCTTGGTTACCTTGGGGGACGCCTTGACGGTGCGTTTCTTTTCGCCGATTTCTGTATTTCCCGGACCGACGGTGATTAATCCGTTGTCCATGGAAGGAGACCATGCCTTGTGTCTCGGACGCTCCGTGCGTCTGCGCTTTGCCATCTCGGCACCGGTAGTAGCCTTGAATTCAGCAAGTCCCTTCTGGAGCTTCTGGATGCTGCTCAGGTAGGTAAACATCGACTGCTGAAGTTCCTTGGCAAGTTCCGGAGTACTGGAATCGGTAACGAACTTCTTGAATCCATCGAAGAAGGACTTACTGTCGGTCGGCGTACCGAAGTCGATCAGCTTGTCGCAAGCCGCGACGATCTGCTTGTAGAACTCGGCATCGGAAATTGTCTTGTCCTCGACGCGTTCGCTTAGCTTGCTGATGATACCGGCGGGGGAAGTGGTCGGGTCGTTTCCGCCGGCGAAAGTCGCGAGGTAGTCGTTACGCCAGATATCCTTGGCGGCGTTCACTGCCGGCATGACAATGGCCAGCAAGGCGCGACGATCGTCGAACTTGAACTTCTCCTGTGCGGCCTCGGCTTCGAACAGTACGTCGAACATCTGCGCGACCGCTTCCATGTAGATTGCGTTGTCTTCAGTGGTAAGCTTGGACAACTGCGATTCGAAAAGATTCATGATTTGCTCCTAAGCATGTATAGCCCTAGTTTATAAAGTTTTCGCAACTTGAATCCTATAAACTGCATACCAGAAAAGTACGGTGCCCTTTATGGATTCATTTGCCTTCCAGAAGCTAGTAAACGACATCCTGATGCTGGAAATCAGCGACCTCTATGGTCTCCAGACCGAGTCGATGACCGAAAACAAGGAATTCGGCACGTATAGCGCGTTTCTGAAGCTTCGCAATAATGTGACCTTGCCATGGCACCTTTTCGCCGACAACAAGTGCCTTTACATAGTCGACGACAGCGACGGAAAGAAGCGCATACTGCTGAATACCACCGGTGACAAGAAGCCGACATTGACCAGTAGTGCCATCGAGATATTGACCAAGTACATCAACGAGAGCGCATTGACGCTGGCGTCTGTTATTACATCCTTGGTGAACGAAGAATACGCCGACGAGAACGGTCTAGGTGACGAAGACCACAAGTCTGCACATTATAGAGAACTTTATCCTGCGGTCACGCCGTTCATATATGATGACGAGACGCTCTGCGTATCGATAAACGGAGGTTCACCGGTAGACATTTCAACGGCTACCGAGAAGGAAATGTCCACACCTCTGTACAAGTTGTCAAAGACCATTGCCGACATCGGTTATATGACCGACAGCGGTTCATTTACCAAGATTTTCCGTATTCTGGTGGACAACGGTGTAATGCGTGTGGTCAGGTATACCAAGGCTGATCCAGACGGAAAGCAGATGCTCAGTTCGGCATACAATACGTTTCCACTGGTGGAAAAGGACGACACCGTAGATCCGATGAGCGGAAACACGATTCACTCGGTCAACCCGTCACAGATTGCCGACTGGCTGTCCAAGGTCGTGGACGAGTTCACTATTGCCGACAAGATCGGCCCCAAGGACAAGATAGAGATGCGCGACCTGGTTCGTGTGGACTACAGGGACGTGCTCGCCAAGGAACGCAGTAGCGAAGGGTTCACCCAGTGGCCGTATGCCATCTTTGCCGTAGACCCGGCAATTACGACATACAAGTCGTCCACGTTCAAGCTCGGCGTGACCATGGAAAGCACTGCTAACGGCACTGAAATCCGGTATTTCAACTCCAACAACAATCGTGACATATGCAAGCTGACGTTGGATACCGAGACTGATGCTGACGGCCACGTGTTCACGTACAAGAACAGCAAGGTGCTGCTGGAATATGTCAGCGATAGTTCCATGAAAGCCGGCACTGAGAAGACCAGTACTGCGCAGATGTATTTCAGCGCGGCGAAGGTTCGCGTAGTCGACTTTATTACGATTGCGTCCGCAGTATCCGATATAGGCAAACTGGCTGAATACATCACGTCGATTTCCTACAAGAGTTCCATGATCGAAACCGACAAGGCGCACGTTATCGTCGTTACCAAGTATGTGCTTGGTGACAAGGGTGTAAAGGCGGAATGTAATGTGCGTTCCGTAAAGAGCGGTAGCAACAACAAATATACATTGACGATGAACCAGACCACTACCCAGGTCGGTAAGCTTTCCGCCAAGGTAATCATACTTAATTGTGCCATGGAACATGGGCCGACATGGCAGTTCAGTAATTACGACCAGTCCAAGACCAGTATATACGAAGACGGCAAGTCATATCTCGAAAGCTCCGGTAACGAGGCCGACGATACATTCGGCGCATGTATCGTATACAATACGGACGCGCTGAAACAGTATATCCAGGTTAATCGCAAGGGACGTATAATTGATACCATTGGTGAAACGTCTCAATCCAAGGTAGATAAGCAAATCCGTCTACAGCAAGGTAGCCCGGTTTCGGAAGCCTTGCTGGATGTCAGCGACGCGTTCAGTAATACATTTGGTGAATGGTTCATTAAGCGTCATAACTTGCAACCGAAAAACTTTACCGGGTTATCAAGACTTGACAAGGAAAACGATTTCCGTCAGATGCATGCCGAGTTCATTCCGGGCGGAAATTCCGCATGCGGTACGTTCAGCGCTGTCATGAAGGACGGCAAACCAGTCGTGACTTGTTATTTCCCCGGAAATGTATGGCATAGGGTTACGCTCAGCGGTAACAAGCTGAGTATGGACTTTGTCAAGTGGTACTTGTTCAATGCGGTTTATGACAATCCGGTTTACAATGCGCTTGAGCGTGATGTAAACATGCTGGTCGATCAGGAACATTTTTCCGAACCCAGCCCGATACCGGAAGACTTGTTACAGCTAGTCGCTGGAGTCGATAATAGTGACGATCCAGAATTCGACGCCGAATAAAAAGAATGCCGCTAAAAAGCGGCATTTATTCTATTCTTGTTTACGTTGTTTTTGGCGTTTCTCCCACTCATCATGTTTTTGTCGATACTCGGCCATTTGTTTGTTGTAGGTTTCTTCCGCTTGTTTTTCTTTGTAGGTACGTTTATTTCGTTCGCTCAATACTTGGCCAAGGGTTTTCCCCTTTGGCTTATAGTCATATAGCGGGTTTTGATTCAAGCCCCAAGCTTCCTTGGTATTGCCCCACCAGTCGCCAGACTCTTTATCGCTATTTGTATTATCTGGTTCCGTCGGTTCGACTGGTTCTGGATCGTTTCTACCGGATTTGTCTCCCCAGTCGAAATCGGGCTTTTCATCACTACCATTATCGTCGGATGTAACAAGTTGCTTCTTCACGTTGGATTCGATGACGGTACGAACCTTTTCCTTGGTCTCGTTGGTGGCCTTGTCGTCGTACGGCTCTATGACTTCCTTGTAGTACGTGTCGGTAATGTCGCCGACTGCATATTCGAGGTCATCCTTGTCGTGCGTCTGTGCCTTGACGTTGTCACAATCGGCAGTCATCAAGTCGAACTGAGTTTCCTTGAAATCCTGGATAATCTTCTTGAACAGTTCCTTCTGGTCAGTATCATCCGTTGGTGTATCCGGCTGAGGATCATCTTGCTTAGGTTCGTCAGTCTTAGGTTCGTCTTCCTTGGGTGGTTCTTTCTTCTTAGTCTTCTTGGTGGGCTGCTCGTCGATGCCGTATGTACCGGACGCGATGATGGTAGACAGCTTTTTCAGTGCCTTGATGATCGCCTCATGGAACCCGCCTGTGGTACTCTCGGCTTCCTTTTGCCAAGTTTCCGGGGTGATCCCGCATAGGCTTTTGATATAGGCTTGTGACGAACACTGGAAAATCAGGGCCGACATGTTCAACACGACTCGAGTCTTCAGAGCCTTGTAGAAATCTGACGAATTCGGGTTGTTTACGATACTGAGCTTGCTCTCGTTACCGCTGTCTCCCTTCTTGACGATATAGAATGACTTTGGCTTCTTATCGTTGGGCATGTAGGCAGCTTGGAACATCATCTTACGGATTGCGTCTGACTGATCAGTTTTTCCAGTAAGCGCCGGCGTGATAGTAGACGATATGAGGGCGCCAGTCTGCTTATTTTTCTTCTTGTCGGTTCCCGAAGTTTCGTTGGGTTCCCCTTCTACCGGTTCGTCCTTAGCCTCGGTTTCTTCATCGGCTTCGAGCAATACTACCGGATCGTCGACAGCTTCCATCAACGAATTGAATTTTTCGAGGTCTTCCATGTAGTCGAAGTATTGCATATAGCCGTCCTTAATAAGACATACGCAGTTTATAAACTTTTTTACGTAACTATCGAGGGCCCATTATGTCGCCGGATACCATCAATACCAGGGAAAAGAAATTCGCGGAAAACCTGACTGACTCGTCTGGAAAGAAATTTACCGCCGGAACGCCGATCGACATCGGTGATGGTTTCTCCATAATCCCACTGTCGGCCCCGTTCAAGACATATTACTACCAGACCAAGACGGAAAAGACCAAGATATGCCTCCATTTCACCGTCGGGGTAATCACCGGCGACATATCGTCCCTAACCAAGGAAAACAACCACATGTCGGTTCCCTACGTGGTAGACCGGCTCGGACACATATACAGGCTTTTCGATGACTCCTACTGGTCATACCACCTCGGATCGACAGCCATAGGGGGAAATCAGATAATGTCCAAGGCGTCCGTTGGCATAGAAATTTCCAACTATGGCCCACTGAAGCTGAAGGACGACAAGTTCGTAGACGCCTACGGAAATACCTACTGCTCCGACATAGGATATGTAGATTCCGTAGCTTACCGAGGATATTCATTCTATGCTAAAATGACCGAGAAGCAAGTCGACGCCATTGCCCACTTGTTGACTTACCTGTCGGAAAAGCATGGCATACCGCTGACGTTCAAGGACTACATCGGTGAGGTGTTCGAGACGCCAGAAGAGGCCGTCGCCTACAAAGGCGTGTTCTGCCATTCCAACGTCAGGACAGACAAGTTCGACTTGCCGCCGGAAATGACCTTGCAGATAGCCGATGCGTTGAAGAGGATGTCCGAACCGAAGGAAGAACCCGTACAAGCGGAGCCGGTAGAAGCTGAACCGGTATCGACGGCAGAACGCGTGGAACCGGAACCTCCAGACGAACCGGTTGCTGACGACCCGGACACTGACGAGGAACCTTCGAGCGAGCCAGCCGAGGAGCAAGAGCCTAAAGGTTTCTTCTCGAAACTTCTTGAATGGCTGTCGTCGATATTTGGAAATAAATCGCGTTAATTGCTATATTTCTGAACATGGTACCAAAATTATTCAATGTTCTATATGCAGTAACTGCGATAATTACCAGTTATAACGTATTCTACAGGTTGCGCAATTTCGTGAATTCCAACCAGAAGATGTTAGCTTCATGGTACCGAAACACAAATCGCACCATGGCATCGAAATATGGAACAATGTTCACGTTGTCGCTGGTATACAGAATAATGCTGCATTCCAATCCAGCAGAAAGTACTATCTACCGGTGGGACATGTTTGCGTCGCAGACAACCAAGGATTTGAATTTTATACGGCGAGAACTTTATGAAGTGTTCGATAGCAACTGCATGTACGACTTGTGTTACAGCGGCTCGACGTACGATATACTAATGGAAACCATAGACATAAGCCAAGGATATTCTCACCATGGCACGTACCTCATGATAGGAGGTGCCAGCGTTAATGTATACCGGCTGTTCGACAAGTGTTCCGACTACATGGTTACCAAGCCGTGGCGGATACTGTACAAAAAACTGAGGGATCTCAATGTATAGGCCATTCATTCTGTGCTATTCCAAGCGGGACTTCGACAAGCTGTGCCAGTCGCACGGCTGGACTTGCGAGGAGAACTTCCCGCAAAACACCGTGTTCATATCCATCACGAACCACAAGGCTTGCCAAGACTATCTCGGCGAGGAGTTCAAGGAATCCGACTTCCATCTGTTTCCGGACAGCGAGCACGTGCTGAACGTGGAGTTCGACGATATCGCCAAGGACACCGAGACGATGGAGGACGGTACCATAATCCGTGGGATGGATGACGAGACGGCTGACAAAATAGTCGCCTTCATAGACAAGTATGCCGGACATGACATAATCGTCCACTGCAAGGCGGGTAAGTCGAGAAGTCAGGCCGTAGTGACCTACGTGCTCGACCATTATCCGGAACTATACAAGAAATCGCGGATCAACATAATGAACCCGCCGGTGTTCTACATGGTCAACCAGCACGCGAAGCAGAAGCTCCGCGAAGCATACAACCGGCTCAATCTTTCCAGAACTTCTGTATGATGCCGTAGTGGGCGTATCGCTTCAAAGCACCTACGCACGACTCGGTAGATGAGTAGTGGTTGGGCACTTGCATGGCTATCATCTTCAGAGTGGCTTCCGGATGATCCAAGGCAAATTTCTGCGCCCTTGCGATGAACCGGGAGAACGTGGTGGATCTTGGCCCGTCCTTCGACCCGGCCAGCAGTTCTTGACGATCTATAAGCTCCAGTTCTCTGTTCCATACATCCATGTCGGCAACAAGAAGTTGCGGATCCAGCAGCTTGACTCCCCTGAGTATCAGCTTATCGGTAAGGAAGTCCAGAAACGTACCTACGAAGATATAGCCGACGCCGAGAGCGCGGAGCACATTCCTCGCCTCGTCGGTAAGCCGTGACGTAGTGGCGATATATACGCCGGTGGCGATGTCCAGCCAGCGTACGGCCTGCGACATGACCTTCATGTTCAGCTTCTGCTTCAGCTCGAAGGCGAACACGCGACTGTCGTCGTAGTACACAAGGTCGCACGATCCGCCGCGCATGCCGAGCTCCTCAACCTTGTTCAGCCCGGACCACGTCTCGTCCATCATGTTCTTGACGGCGTTCCCTATCTCAATCTCGGTAATCTTGACAGCTTCGGCCATATAATTTCTCGTAGCTGGCAACGATGTCGTCTTCCGCGAACGGAGAGTTGCCGTTATTGAACAGGATTTCCGGAAGGTTTGTTATGCCCATGATGCCGTCCTTCGGCCAGTTGAGGTTTGCTCGGCCACCATTGGCAAGGCGTACGGTGTACTCAAGCACCTCAGTGCGGAAGCAAGTGTCGGAAGTTACCTTTCTTGTGAGCTCGCCGTCGCGGTTCACGTAGGTGACGAAGGGGGCGCACGGCTTCTCCACGGTCACACGGCGGTAGAACGCGCCGTATCGGGCGTGCATTGGATATTGCTTCCAGTCGTCGCCGATCTTCTCCAGCTTCTGGTCGCTGTTGAGACCGACCATAGCCTTGTGTCCGAACTTGTACCGGGCGACCGCGCTGATGGCGTTTCGGACGGCATCCTTGTAGCGGAAACGGAGAGCATTGACGGCCTCCCATTCGTCCGGTACGTTGAACACACGGCAGTCGAAAAGGGCAATCCCCTTTACGTTCGCGTTCGGGTTCATGTGCTTGTTGAACCAGTAAGTGGCCGATGACGACAAGATGGAGTTCAGCTTGGACAGCTTGCCGCTGAACAGCGGATCCGTTGTCGGCTTGAACAGAAGCGTGATCTCGTCGGACTGGACATAGGCCAGCACCGGAGACATATCCTTCACGAGCTGTTTAGCGGTCGCATTCATGGCGTAGAGGAAGTCGATGTCGAACGGCTTCTTCAAGCCGGCTGTATACGTGTGGAAGGCACGCCCGTCGACGCGGGCGAGGAACGGAAGGCTAGGATCGACCGAGAAGTCGGTGAACTGGTGCTCGTACGCCTTTATGCGGTCGCCGAGCGACATGGTATCGGATTCTATTCTTTGCATGTCCGAAATATAGCAAAAATCCTTCAAAAAGGCGAAATCCATCGCCAGTGCGATGGATTTTCCTTTGTGCTTTTCCTTTCTAGAGTATCGTTTCCGGTCACTGGTGACACGTGTGCGCAAGGTAGCACCATTGCCGGTACCGGCAATCCGTGCGGCTCGTTGCGCCTTGGTCTCCTTTATGTCCGTTATCTTGCTCATGCCACCAAGTTTAGCATTTTGTACTCGTTTCGTCAACTAGTTTCATGAGCCAGCCGATCTTTTCCTGGTTGGACTCGTAGAGTTCCCTCGTTACGCCGTAATACTTGTCGCCGTGTTTGTTCACGCGCTGACGGATGTCGGTGACCATCGTCTTGAACCCGTCTGCAAATTCGATAAGTCTGACGAAGATGAACGTATCGTCAACCGAGAATCTGTTGACGCCGTCGGCAAAGTCCGGCGCGATCACTGACATAGACTTGAACTGATTGTCCTCGGTGACGTCGATCACTTTCACGCCGGGATTGTCCTCGGTGACGTCGATGTCGACTTTGATCACTTTCACGCCGGCGTCGCGCACGTGGCTGAAATAGTTGATGATAGCCTTTTTGATCTCTTTAGGTATTGGCGGGAATTGTTCCGGCATATTCTTTCCTCCATGTGTACTGGGTCTCGCCAGTCTGCTCGAACCCCTGCTTTTCGTAGAATACCTTGCTTTCGACAAGGCTGTTGAGCGAAATCTTGCTGAACTCGCGTTTCAGCTCGTTCATCGCGTATGTCCCGTAGTCCATCAGGTGGCAGTCCGACGTGACCTCGAACGAGTACACCTTGATCGACTCCTTGTCCTCCATCTTGAACAGAACAACCGACATGAGCTTCCCGTACCTGACCTGGAACTGCATGAGCACTTGCGATCCAAGCTCGGCGAACGTCTCGTAGGCGTTCTTGTCGCACATGGCGTGCGTCAGCGGGAACTTCACCGGAGGCAACTTATTTATGATTGCCTTGCTGTACAATGATGTGAAGAACTGGATCATTTCTCTACGTACTTGAACTGTGCGTCGGCGTAGTCCGGATAGATGTTGATCACTGCGTAGCCGGGATAGTCGGCTGTGCAACGGCAGTCCTTGCTGTACGGGTCGAGCTGCATCTGCACACCGGGACACACGTTCACCCACGGGACGTTGGAAGCCGACCTCGACGTGATACCCATGTGGTAGTGTCCGCAGAAGATGTCCTTGAACCCGAGTAGCCACAGGCGCTCGGCGAGTTCGTCGCCGTTCTCCAGCGAGTGCCCGTTCTGCATAAAGCGGTTATCCACGTGGCCTATGGGGAAATGGCTGAACACGAAACGGGGCATGTCGGCTACCGACTGGTCGTGCGCCGAGTACAGTTCGTCCATGATCTTGCCCGTGACTTCCTTCACGTCCACGCGTCCGCTGTATGTCGGGATGTGGAACAGGAGGAACGGGTTGTCGTACGGGCTTATCAATCGTCCGTACGTCTCGTCCGGGTCGAATCCGAGGGCCTTGCCCATCACGAGCGGGTCGTCATGGTTTCCGACGGTATACAATACCTTCTTGCAGATGAGCTTGGACTTGATCAGCTTGTCTACCTTCTGGTAGTTTTCCTCGGTCGCGGCCCCGGTCTCCTTGTCGCATACATCGCCGGTTACCAGAACGAGCTGTTCGGACGCGCCCATTAGCGAGGCGAGTATGCCGGTGGATTTCTTGGAAGCGGCGTCCAAGACCTTCTCTAGGTTTCCCCAGCAGTCGAACATGCCGTTATATTCGCCGCCTATGTGGATATCTGATATCTGAATAATCTGGTACATGCCTACAATATAGCAAAAAATCCTTTCTTGAAAACTACATCAATTTGTACTATATTTCCTATGTATGGATTTTATCGGACTGAAACAGATACTGGAAACTGACAACGGGCTAGGCGTGGCCGACTGGCTTCGCCGTAATTACAGTAGTTTTCCGGAATTTTGGTTCGTCGACAACCTTATGAAAGGTGTCGAACATGTCCATTACCACCACGAAGGCGACGTATGGACGCACACATTGCTGGTAATACAGAAAATGTCCGAGAATGCTCATGACTATGTCGACATGCTGTGCGCCCTGTTGCACGACATCGGCAAGAAGGACGCCCTAGAGAAGAATGCCGGAAAGGACATGCACGGGCATGAGCGACTTGGCATTCCGCTGGCAAGGCAAGTGCTCGACATGTTCGGCGTGCCTACTGACGTGGCAAAGGATATCCTGTGGGTAATCGAGAATCATACCAAGGCGAACGACCTGGTCAAGAGCAAGTCCAAATACGACTGCTGGAAATTCGTCAACGAGCCATTGTTTTACCGTGCCCGTAGGCTGGCCGTTGCCGATTCGCTGGGCACCCTTGGCGAGGACGGTCTGCCGAAGATGGACTACGAGGCCGAGCTGGCCAACTCCGTGGCCGGTAGGTGCCTGGTCGATCCGATGCCGGAACCTGTCGTCAGTGGCGGCGACTTGGCCCAGTACTTGTCCCAGTTTGAAATTACCGATATCGACGAGGCGCTGGACTTGTGCCACAAGATACAGATCAACGGAAACGTGGCTAACAAGGATTCTATAATCCGCAATGCAATCAAATGTTTAAACCAAAGGAAACAATCATGAGCGATCAACCGCAGATTCCATATATAGAATGCCCGGTACGAGGCAAGCGCAGTACTTATTACGTCCTTGTGGCTGGGAGCAAGGATTCCACCGAGTGGAAATACCGCGTACGTGGTACGTTCTATTCGGAAAAGAAGGACGAGGATATCATAATCCTCAGCATATCGGTGTCGTCTGACTGCCCGAACAAAGTGGCGGTGCTGTTCGTCAACTCGAATGGTGTTGCCGATATCACCTACGGAAACGACATCGTTCCGGTGGAATCAGAAACGGGTCTCCGTGCAAGCATGGCCAAGTCAGCCGCCGAAGGCGAACTGATGGACGTGTTGCACCACGGATACAGCTTCTATATCAAGGAAGCGTCGAAGAAGACATACACATACCATGCAGTCGGTGTCAGCAAGGGTGTTCGTGGCAACGCGTACTACAAGCTCCACAAGGCTTGGCGAGACAAGCATGACGGGCTCATCCACTTCGAGGTGCATAACAACCGCAACCCGGACACCGTGTTCGAGCTTACGGCCAAGGGCATCTCGCAAGGTCAGTGGCACCGCGTACCGGATAAACTATGCCCGGTAGAAGGACCAGATCCGAGCGAAGCATGAGTACGATAGCGGTAGATTTCGACGGTACCATCTGCAATGGCGGATGGCCGGACATTACTAAAGGGAAGCCGAACAAGGTTGTCTTGGACTGGCTGAAGGGACGCCAGCGCAAGGGCGACAAGATAATCATGTGGACTTGTCGCGAGAACTACGGCGGCAAGGACTTCCCCGACGCTGAGTATCGTAACGACGCAGTGAGGTTCTGCACACAGAACCAGTTGTTCTTCGCGAACCACAACGCCAACGTCATCGGCAACGATGTCGAACACGGATGGGAACGGGAAAAGTACGGAAGGAAACTGCGTTGCGACTTCTACCTGGACGACCGGTCTGTCTGGTTTGCACCGGACAATATGCTGATGTGGCGGATATACTTATGGCTTGTTGGCCGAAAGCTGGACAAGGGAGCTATCCGAAAAGAACTTGAATAACATATCAATCCTTGTTAAAAATAAAGCCCAGCCGTAAGGCTGGGCTTTTCGTACTATGGCATTCAATTAATCCATCGATTTAACCTGTTGCTCTTTCACCAGCGCGTCAATCTGGTCGTCCGTCTTGTAGCGAACGCCGATGGCGTCACGGCACATCTTCTCGTAAGTCATCTGGAGTACCTTGCGGAACTGGTTCCGTCCTACTCCGACTCGTTGCATGGACTGCACAAGCTCGGCCTTGGTCGGGATCTGGTCCCGTACATGCAACGCCATCGAGATTGCAGTATCGAACGTATGCTCGTAGTCGCCGACAATGGCCGGATAGATACGGATGAACTGCGTACCGAACCTGTGTTCGAGTATGTCCATCAGGTCGGTCACGCGATGGCTACCGGTCTGCATTGGATAGCGTATGGTATTGTCGAAATAGTCCAGTTCGAATTTGGTGGCGCCGAGTTTGCATGCCATTGTACTGAACCAGATTACTCGGTCCATAACGGCCGCCGTAGTGCGGTAATGCCGCATGCCCTTCATAAGCCAGTTCTTGGCGTCCTTCCCGGCAAGATCGTTGCCGCTAGGCAAGAATAGCATGCATGCCGCCATCGTCTCGGAGATGGAAGAGCTATTGAATACGTTGGCATAGCGTTTAATGAGCGCACTGGCTTCTTTCCAGTTCACGAAGCCGTCCGGGTCGAAATACTTATTGAGCTCGGTATAGTCGACAAGCTTGACGAAACTGCGTATCTTGAACAGGTCTGCTGTCTTTAATACTTTCTCGATCTCGTTCCAGACGCGTTCCATGGCGACCTTAGATATACCGGAAGCGCATTTCAGTATGGCCACTTTAGTATCGTGCTCGATCGTGAATCCGAACCTCGCCGCAAAACGGACGGCGCGAAGCATGCGCAGCGCGTCCTCACCGAATCGCTGTTCCGGATTGCCGACGCAACGGATCAGCTTATTCTTCAAGTCGTCGATACCGCCGTGGTAGTCGATGATGTTGCCGTCCTTGTCCATGCCCATGGCGTTCACAGTGAAGTCACGTCTCGCCGTATCGTCCTTGAATGATCCGGCAAGCTCGATGCTGTCCGGATGGCGCCCGTCGGTGTACTCGCCGTCTACGCGGAACTGCGTCACCTCGAAAGCGAAACCTTCCTTGAGTACCAGGATCGTGCCATGCGCCTCGCCGTGGTTGCTCTTGCATTCGTATTCCTTCTCCAGCAACTCTAACGGCATGTTGGTGGCTATGTCGATGTCATTGAAACCGCAGTCGCCTTCCTTCGTGCGTGCGAGCAGTTCGACCAGCCGTCCAACTGTTGTTGTCGGGTAGTTGCCGAAGTATACGCGTGGAGACTTTTCCAGCTCTTCATTCCACCTTCTGTAAGCATCACCTTCCTCGAGCTCGAACATGACGAGGTCGCGGACGAATCCTCCGGCTATGTATGCCTCGTAGCCAGCCTTGGTTATTTCGTTCAATATGATAATCGCGGCCAACAATCGTCTGGCGAACGGGCCGTTATACTGCATGCTGTAGATTTCTGTTAAATCGATAGTCATGCATAAAATATAGCAAATAATGAGCCCATTTTGAGTTTGAAACGTCTTTTTGTTACATTTCTCGCATGAAATTCCTGGCAAAATGCATATTGTACCTAGTAGCCGTATTACATGTGGCATACAGGGTGTATCGCATGTCGAGGAAGGTTTTTATCGAACTCCCCGACGGCCAGCCTTACGGAAGACGAGTCAACAAGGTGGCATTCTACCTACTGTTCGCTCGTAGAGTCACAAGACGTTGTAAGAACCTGGTGGCGCTGAGGTTCGCGGTCAAGTCGAAGACACCGGTGCTGATCACGAGGAACCTCGGGGAAGACTTGCTCCGTGAAGCAAAGGGCTACGGAAACAATTCAGATTTCTACCTATTCGGTCTCACCTTCAAGGACGATGTCCCCGGTTCCGTAGTCGAAATGCTCGATCCGTACAAGGACCCGAACAAGATATACACGTGGACAGATACGAACTGGCTGTATCACGGGTTCACCGACGTCGTGAACTTGCATGCCGACGCGTATGCGTTGTTGAATACTAGATCTCGATAAGGAACGTCTTGCTGTCCTTGCAGATGGCGAACCTGTTGCGCTCGTCTGGATACCCCAACGGGTTGCATATTATCCGCACTCCGTTGTACTCGGTGTCCCATGTAGAATGCGTGTGGCCGCACTGCCAAATGGAACCCGGCTTCATCTTGGCCAACAGTTCAGTCCCGTCGAAATAGAAGAACGCCGTTGAGAAGACCTCCTTGTACTCGTCGGCGATTCCCATCTGCGTAGGGCAGAAATGCGTAACCATGACCTTCGGGTTGTCGCTTAGCGCGGCATCCATCTTGGATTTCTCGTGGGCCCATATCTTGGCCGGGTCGTTCCGTGACCACTGGCCGCTGTGGTCGAGGTCGTAACGCCAGTGACGTCCGTCGAACCAGCGCCGTTGCCATTCCATCGCTACGTTCACGTTCGCCGTGGTGGAACACCGGTAATTGAGGTCGCACATGCCCATGGATCCGCCTATGCCGTCCACGACGTTCCCGTCGAGTATATGGACGTTCTCGCAGTCGATCAACGCCTTCTTGACCGCGTCCATGCGTTCCTGGCTAGTGGAGAACGGGTTGCCGTTGCCGAACGTGGCGCCGGACACGACAAGGTCGTGGTTACCGAAGACGGCGTACACGTGGCCGTACCTGGTAGAAATGTACTTAAGGAAGGCTACCTGTGTGAAGTAGTCGTTCGCAATGTCTCCGGCGATGCAGACCGCGTCTGCATCCAGGAAATACTTGCCGCAGAAGTCCTCGAAGTAGGGGACGAGCGTGTCGTAACTGGCAGACTGCGGACAGTAGAAGTCCACGTGTATATCCGATATGAAGTATGTCAACATTGTTATTTCCTCGGCGTTAAAAAATTCCTCAGTAGAGTCGCTATCATCAAGAGGCTTGCGTTCATTCGACCATATGCAGAAACATCTATATGGCTAATAGTAGAAAAATACGTGTTCCTCATTTTCCATTTCTTGCGCAATTTCTTATATGCATGGTAAAATGCATATCCTCCGGCGCCGATGTATACAGTCATGGCTACATGTTTCCTATTCAATGCCATAGATACCGCATTCCCTCAGACGTCGCGAAATTGCATGTTTTAGACCTTCATGGTCGACGTTGCATGTATGCAACAATTCTATCATATCTACTGACTGGCTGCCGAGATACATTGGGTACTTGTCTTGAAGCCGTGTATATTCGCATAGCAATATCGCACCGCCGAACTGAACCGTATATGGTGCGTTCGTCCATTTTTTCCCAATGACGCCCAGTATTTGCATCTCGGTCCGCATGGCATCGACCAGCGTGTCGCGTTTCACTTCGGGCGGTATGAGGAAATTCAGTATAGGGATGGTTATACTGACCGGGCATTGTCCGTGCACTGCGGCCATATACTTGAGAACCACGCTGGCCCTCCTGTCTATAATATCCCTTCCTGGAAGACAGAAAAACCGGTCCAACCGCGATGGCCTATATTGCCATTGCCGTTGGTATGCAGAACGGATCCGTACAAGCATACGCCGAACGGAAAACGTCATGATGACGGCGATTATTGCGTACCAGGCGAAAATCACCGGCGCCTCTCGGTACATCGATAAAGCCCGGCATCAAGGATGCCGCCGTAGTTGCCGAACGTATTAAGCAGATCCTTGCACCGGCGGCGTCCGATCCGTTCAACCGCCTCGTGAGGCTTGACGACAGGCGCCTTCAGTACATGGTAGGGGACATCTATGTTGAACGGGAACGACTTGCCGACCTTGACGAAACCGAATTGCCGCAGTGCATACAGGTTTCTCGCGTTCGCCTCGTCGTACATGCCGACCCTGACCGAACGACGCACGTCGTCCGGACACATCATCACCACGTGGACGGGTACTTCCTTGGATCTCGTAGGTTTCTTGTCGAAATTCACCAACTTCCCAGAAAGGCATGCCGCGCCAAAGAAGCAGTACGACATTATCACCGGCGCTATAGAGCAATACTCGAAAGCCAGCAATACGCTGGTGGCCAGTATGGCTATGACCGAAAAAATCACCAAGGCTATGTGGGTTCTGGGCAACATACGTTAAATATAGCTTTTTTTAAGCAAATATGCTACTTGATAATTGTGCATTTGGTTAGGTGCCCGCTCCTGGGTCGTTGCGCGTTAACAAATCGTTTCACCGCCATCTGGTAATTCTCCAGTTGCTTTGCGCAGCTTAGCTGGGATATCGTGAACCTTGTCGGGATGAACAGTTGCGACGACATCTTGAACTGACCTATTATGGAGCTCGTGAATATCATATCGCATATGCGCGTCCTAATAGGGCCGTCGATGTAAATGGCTTTCTGATCGATCATTGTCATATACAAGCTTTTTATTTTGTTTGTCAGCGCTATCCGGTCTTCCATACCGTACTCACCAAATGAACATAGCGCGACCGTGTATAGGCCGCATTTCTTGCCATATCGTACTTCCAATCTCGCGTTGACGACAATAGGATTCACCAGAATGGAGCCGTAGTTCTTGTACAGGACCTCGCTCACCTTCGCCATGTCCAGCTTGACGTAAGCCATGCGACGAGCATATTTGTCCGCGTCGGTTAACAGCCTATATGTCCGGCGTATGCTCAACCCGGCAGTGACGGCTATGGCTATGTAGTTCAGCAGTTTCATGGTCAGTCGGTCAGGTGCATTCGGTAGTACGTGTCGTTCAACCCTTGGTCTTTGTAAACGAATATCGTCCTGATGTCCCACCAGTCCCTGATGTGCTTGTCGGCTATCGACTTGCGGAAAGCAATATCCTTCTTCAACATGCGGACAACTCTCCACGTGGCCAAAGCAATAAAGATGCAGAACAGCGCAGTATATATCCTTCTGGATGCCATATACTTCAAATATAGCAAAAACGGGCGCCGGAGGCGCCCGTCCATGCCACTTGCCGACGGCAAATCACTTCATGAGCGACTTGTTGACTTCGCAAGACAGCGTGATGTTGAACTGGTCGATGAGAGCCTGCATCTCCTCGCTGCCATAGTAGTTCACGTTGCTCTTGGCAATGTAGTG
>Ga0310696_10002604_pt1 | contig 23644 bp, 19 predicted proteins | sample AusTroGonzalo_MG_4_FD_203885 | JGI IMG/M metagenome (GOLD analysis project Ga0310696, IMG submission 203885) | Bovine rumen microbial communities from tropical cattle in Woodstock, Queensland, Australia - Gonzalo_02 (v2) (version 2) | ecosystem: Host-associated > Mammals > Digestive system >...
GGGTAATAACTGCCGATTACCTGATTTACAACATAGACCACGCCTTCAACGCATGGCGTACAAGACCGTGGTCCCAACATGTCAAGTATGAGGAGTTCCGTGAACGTATCCTACCCTATAAGATAACTGAGCGTCAGAGCTTTGATGCATGGCGTGATACGCTTGTACTGCATTACACTGACAGCCTGAGCAAGGTTCCGCCCACCGACCTGGAGCGTAACACCATATATGGGGCCATTGAAATTGTAAGAAAAGAGATCCATACTAAACAGTCAGATATGAAATTCCGCATTCTATGGGAAGAAAGAAATGGTATCCCTATGTTAAGTGCTGCAACATGGGTGCGTATGACATATGGTGATTGTAGAAATTTTGTAGATATGGGTGTTTCTACCTTTCGTAGTTTGGCTTTACCCGCATGTGTTGATTATGTGCCATTGTGGGGACGCAACAACAATGGGCACAGTTGGTATGTTTTCATATCAGATCAAGGTAAGGAAGAAAGAACCATTAATTCCCTTATTGAGCCGGCAGGACAACCATTCTTTCCTTATGATAGGTTTCCAAAGGTTTACAGAGTTACATACGCAATGAATCCAAGAATACTGAAATATAACAAGACGGCAAAGTTTCCATACCAGTTTGACGTTTGTGCTAAAGATGTAACAGGCCATTATAACCTGACATCCGATATAGATATAGAGTTGCTTGAAGGCACAAGACTTAAAGACAAGTATGTCTATATAGGAATGTTCTCGGCAGTAACGGAAGGTCAATGGAAAGTTTTGGATTTTGGTACTGTGAAAAGGGGTAAAGCTCATTTTGAGAATATGGGACGAAATATGCTATATATTGTCTTAAAATATGATGGAATAGGCTTTTCAGTTATAAGTAAGCCTTTCATCTTACATAAGAGTGGGATAATTGAATACATCTCATTGGATAATAGTGAACAACGTACCGTAACGCTTAAACGCAAGTATTATGAATCACTCAATGATGTCGAGATGCGTCGCCGCATACTGGGAGCCCGGATACAGTGCGCCACCAGACCGGACTTTACCGATGCACGTACCCTTTACACCATAGAGACAACCGCCATCCCTGACAAGATTCCGCTGGAGCCTGCCGGCAATTACCGTTACTGGCGTTACCTGAGTGCCGACAGCACATACGGCAGCGTGGCCGAGGTTGAATACTTTGACTGTGACGGCAATATGCTTGAGGGTAAGCCCTTAGCCTGCAAGGCCGCCAGTGCCGATTCCATAGGTCTGGCGCAGGATGGCAAGTGGCTAACCAACTTTGAGACCGGCCAGCCCAACGGCAACTGGGTGGGCCAGGATCTTGGCACAGCCAAGAGTGTGGCATCAGTCAGAGTCATACCCCGTAGCGATGACAATGACATCCATCCCGGCCAGAGATATGAATTACGTTACATGGGATCTAATGGCATGTGGAAAACATTGGGACGAAAGACCGCCACAGATAACATGCTGGAGTATGATAATGTACCAATCAACTGCCTGCTATGGCTTAAAAACCATACATGCGGACAAGAGGAAAGACCTTTTATTTATAGTAGATCAAAAGACCTACAATGGTGGTAACGACATTAGTGAGATTAATGTAATTAGATTGTGGCTTTTTAAAATTATATATTATTATGATTAGTGTAATGCTCTTGGTGATTTTATGTGGCGGATTATTTATTACATCTGGATTATTTAAGGAATCGTTGAATAGCCCTAAAGAATACTTTATTCTCATCTCTATGACGATACTCTTATCTATATGTGTTATGGTAAGTGATGGACTTCAGAAATTAGTGAAGTCTTTAAAATCACGTTTGTTTTTGAATGGCGTGGGGGTAGTTTGTTTGCTTACAACGATTTATGGATTTTTACAGTATTTTGGATTAATTCTTTCCAATCATAGCGCATTTCCTATAACTGGAACGTATGAAAACCCTGCAGGATTTGCGGTGGTACAGGCTGCGATGTTTCCATTTGTTTTTACTCGTTGTTTTGACAGGGAAAGTGGCTGGTTTCTAAAAGTATTCTCTATTATAGTGTCCGTTTTGTGTACCACATCAGTTATTTTGGCTGGTTCAAGGACGGGTTTCCTTGCCATATGTGCAGCCATTGTAGTTGTGCTGGCATTGACTGATGTAGTTTCTTCATCGTTTAAGGTACATCGTTGGTTGTGGATATTGTTTATTACCTTGGTAGTTACATGTGCTATAATACTATATTGTTTAAAAAAAAATTCGGCCGACGGAAGGATGTTTATATGGAGCTGCTGTTTTGATATGATAAAAAAACATCCTTTTTTGGGGTATGGAGTTGATGGCTTTCATCGCTTCTACATGAGTACACAAGCCAATTATTTTCGAATTCATCCCGATTCGCCTTATGTAATGCTTGCAGATAATACACTTCATCCTTTCAATGAATATATTAAACTAACAGTGAATTATGGCCTACTAGGATTCTCTATGGCTCTTCTTTTACTTGTATGTATTGTACGTAAACTGTTTAAATGTGAGAGAGGTTATAAAGTTCTGGGATTGTCTTTCGTGGCTTCAGTTTTTACTATGTGTCAGTTTTCATATCCATTCGAGTATGCAGTTGTATGGTTATTGACTATTGTAGTAGTTATTCCGGCTTTTATTAAACCCAGAAAACAGTATGTGATACCAAGACTCATTGCGGTATTGACTTGTTTACTATCAATGGCGTTTATGGTACACACATTGAGGAAAATGTACTATGAAATGAAATGGACAGAAATCTCAAAACGTTCGCAAGTTGGACAAGCAGAAAGGATGTTAAAGTATTACAAAGGAATGCCTAAAATAGTAAAAAGAAATCCATTGTTTTTATACAATTATGCGGCAGAATTGTACTTGTTGGGAGATTATGAAGAAAGCCTTGTACAAAGTATGAAATGCGCTGAGAGATGGAATGACTATCAGGTGCAATTAATGCTTGCAAATAATTATATTAATCTTTCCAGCAAAGACAAAGCAATTCAATCATTAGATGAAGCGTGTAATATGATACCATGTCGATATGAACCGCTGTATGGGAAAATGTTACTTTATAAGTCCTATGGTGATACAATAAACGCTGTTCGTACTGCAAATGATATAATAGAAAAGCCTTATAAGATTTGGTCTGAACGTGTTACTTTTATTGTAGGACAAGCAAAACAATTACTTTTAGAATATGATTGATGTCTTTGAGTAAGACATATAAAAAATGACACTTTTAATCAACAGTATTTATTTAATTAGTTAAATTATGAAAAGAGTCTTGTGTGATCAGGTTAAAATGACAATTTCTTTAGTAACCATTTTTGTTGTACTGGGTTGTACAAGTGATGATTTCTGGGGAATAAATGAGGAGTATAATGGAATTAGTTATCCAACTATGGAGAGGATTGCTCGTTCTAAGGCGTATATTGATTATCAAAAGCAGACTTTATTGAGTATGGAAGAAATGCGTAATATAGATACGACAAAGAATGTGCTAATAGGCTATGTTGAAGACAAACCGATGTATGGCATCGGAGCTGTGTTTTCAATTCGCGGTGTTTATGATGCGCGACAAAAGTTGATTGATGAGTTTCCTGAATATGAAAAAGCTACAGATTACGAACATGAACAGATTTTTAACTTGGCTATTATGAACAATAGATCTTTATTGAAGATGGCAAAAAGAATAATTCCTGATTGTTTGCTGGAAACAAATACTAAAGCAATAGATTATGAAAGCGATGCTGTAAAATATACAAGACTGTTTGAGAGTAATTGCCAAAAGTTGACTACGGAGTATGGTGGTGTATGGCTGGTGGCAGGTACTTATTATTGGCATACAAAATCAACTTGGTATGAAGCTGTGTTTAATGCAATCGAAATATCAAGATCTAATGAAAAGGAATGTGGAGGTTATTATTTTAATGATAATTCGGGCTTAACTCATGTTGATCCTAATGCAAAACACAATGAGATGTCTTTTTATTGGTATAATGAAGGTGTTCCAGAATCAATACAACCTTTTAAAGATTTTCATATTCATCCTTCTCCAGATAATACTATTCCGTCGGATAGTGATCTAGTGACTTGGAGCAAGATGCCATGGAGAAAACATGAAATAATCGATTTGTCAATGCATTGTGAGGTTTATTGAGGTGGTGAAGCTAATGTCAACAGATTAATAGAGGCTCAAATGATATAATAAAAAACATCTATGGTGATAATTTGGTTTAACTTTGAGCATTATTATATTTCATATAAAAAAGTTATACGTATTAATATAGTTAGTTTATGAGAAAAAAGCTAGGACTGCAGGTCATTATTACATCACTTCTAATAATGCTCTGCATATCTATGAATGCTAAGTCGAGTACAGGCAATGCAAGTGATGAATTTAAAGAAAGTGAAACGGTTAAACATTTAGTTGACACGGTGTTTGTCGCTGATTCTTTGTTGTGTTTGGAAGAGAAACTTACGCTGCCTGTTATGGAATCTGAACAGATCGTTTTATTGCGTAAACTTCCATATGTGTGGTTGTCTGATGATGGGAATGTGTTTGTGTTTGGTGCTAAGGTGTCCCAAATAAACCCGAATGGAAAAAAAGGAATAGAGTTTGTTCGTTCACCGGAATACTCCGTAGTGTATCTCCCGTTTCCGCATAAGGAACCAGATGATATAAAAATATCCGCTGTTACTTCAAAAATGGATGGCGAAGACTCCAGACCATTAACAGAATCTGAGTTGAAACATTATAATTTGATCGGAATACCAGTCCCATTGCCGGGGAAAGAGAGTCTTGAGTCATTTTTGTTAAAACATCCTGACGTTCATAAAGATGAAAAAGGTAATATTGTATTTTCTAATGGAAGAGTATTGACTCAGGAAGATATAGAAGATGTAAATAGCAGAGAAAAGTTTGTAGATATTTTTTTGGAAGATTCTCTTTTTATAAATCGATAACAAAAAAACAAAGAGATGAATTGATCAGGTGCGAAAGGGTTTTCCTTCTGCATCTGATTGTGTTAAAACCATTATGAATCCAAGATGCCATTGGGGTAATTATGCAGTGCATGCGTATTATTAAATGGTGAATATTATGTAAATTCGCAGATTACATTATATGGGAATATTGATATGAGTCAGTTTAGCGATTTGATAGCATCGCGCCGCAGCATGCGCAAGTTTACGGAGCAGAAGCTTACCGATGAGCAGAAACGCACCATACTGCGTGCGGCGCTTATTTCACCTACCGCCAAGAACAACCGTGGCTGGGAGTTTGTAACAGTTGAGGATCCGGCAATGTTGGAGGCTCTCTCCAAGTGCCGCGCCATGGGATCCGGGTTCCTGGCCGAGGCCGTCTTTGCTGTTGTGGTGCTGGGCGATCCCTCCAAGACCGACTGCTGGATTGAGGACTGCTCGATAGCTGCCATCGATATGCAGCTGCAGGCCGAGGATCTGGGCCTGGGCAGTTGCTGGTGCCATATGCGCGGCCGTGCCGATGCCGACGGCAAGACCACCAAGCAGACCCTGATGGAGCTGTTGGGCATACCGGAGCAGTATGAGCCGGAGTGCATCATAGGCGTGGGCTACAAGAATATGGAGCGCAAGGCCTATGAGGACGATAAGATAGAGTGGAGCAAGGTTCATCAGGGCAAGTTCTGAAATGAGAATTGCGCTGATAGGAGCCGGTCGAGTAGCCACATGCATGGCGTCCCGTCTTGTTGAGGCCGGGCATACCGTGACGTGTGTTTACAGCCGTACCATCCAGCACGCAAAAGAGCTTGCCGCTACGCTTGACGTGCCCGCCGTTGACAGCCTGGAACAACTCTCTGCTGCCGATGTTTACTTGACCATGCTGACCGATGACGCTCTTAAGGAGATGGCTCCTGTCATTGTAAATGGCCGTGAGAGCGCCCTGTTTGTGCATACGGCCGGAAGCGTATCCATTGATGTGTGGAAGAATGCCGGCGCTAAGAGATACGGCGTGATGTATGCCATGCAGACATTCTCCAAGGGTGCACATATTGACTGGCCGCAGGTACCTGTGTTTGTTGAGGGTAGCAGTGAGGCTGATCTTGATACGGTGACTGCTCTTGCACGCAGCCTGTCGGCAAATATAACCCCGCTCAGCTCAGAAGGCCGCCGTAAACTGCATGTGGCAGCGGTGTTTGCCAGTAATTTTGCAAACCGCATGTATGCCATAAGTGAACAGCTTCTTAAGGAAGAGGGCGTACCGTTCAGCGTCATGCTGCCGCTGGTGCGTGAGACAGCCCGCAAGGTGGAGGGCATGAGCCCGGCCGATGCGCAGACAGGTCCTGCCGTGCGTGGTGATGGGCGTATTATAAAAGAGCACCTGCAGCTGCTCCGTGAACATCCGGAGTATGCCAGGCTGTATGAACTCATATCTATTGACATAAACAAGGAACTCAAATGATAAATTATGATCTTAACTCTATCCGTGCACTGATTTTTGATGTTGACGGAGTACTGAGCAAGTCTGTCATGAACCTGTCGTCCAATGGTGACCCCGTGCGTACGGTAAACGTCAAGGACGGCTATGCTATGCAGCTGGCTGTCAAGATGGGACTGCACCTGTGCATCATAACCGGCGCCCGTGTGGATGAGGTGCGCAAGCGCTACGAGGGGCTTGGCATAAAGGATGTATATATAGCATCAAGCATAAAGATCAAGGACTTTGAGGAGTTTGTAGCCAAGTATGACCTCAAGCCGGAGGAGATACTATATATGGGTGACGATATCCCTGACTGGCAGGTAATGAGCCGTTGCGGACTGCCCTGCTGTCCGGCCGATGCTTGCCCCGAGATTCAGGCTCTGTGCAAGTACGTATCGCCATATAACGGCGGTGAGGGCTGTGCACGTGATGTGCTGGAGCAAGTACTCAAGGTGCAGGGCAAGTGGATGAAGGATGAACACGCTTTTGGCTGGTAAAATGGAACTCCCTTACAGGATAATACTTGCATCAAACTCACCCCGCCGCCGCGAGTTGCTGGCCGGTCTTGGCATAGACTTTACCGTTAAGGTAATAAGCGGCATTGATGAGTCATGGCCTCATGATCTCAAGGGCCAGGATATTCCGCTTTACATATCGCGAGAGAAAGCGGTGCCCTACAAACCGCTGATAGCCCCTGATGAGCTTGTCATTACGGCTGATACCATAGTCTATGTTGACGGCAATGTGCTTGGCAAGCCCCGTGACAAGGCCGATGCACAGCGCATGCTGCATCTTATATCGGGCCGTTGGCATGAGGTTATAACGGGTGTCACGCTTATGACTACGGCTAAGGAGCACAGCTTTGCCGTGACCACAAAGGTAAAGTTTGGCAACCTTACTGATGATGAGATAAACCGCTATGTGGAGAGCGGCATGCCTATGGACAAAGCCGGCGCCTACGGCATCCAGGAGTGGATAGGATATGTGGGCGTTGAGGCCATTGAGGGCAGCTATTTCAATGTGGTGGGCCTGCCGGTACAGCGGCTCTACCGCGAACTCATAAACTTTTGCAAACAATAATTCTTAAATAGTCATTATGAAAACCAAATCACTTTTACTGACCTTAATTACCGCTTTGTCGGCTCAGGCATTTGCCCAGAATCCGATAATAAGCACAGTTTTTACTCCAGACCCCGCACCGTTTGTATATGGTGACAAGGTCTATCTCTTTACTGATCATGATGAGGACGGCCGCAACCGCGACTTCAATATGAAAGACTGGATGGTGTTCAGCACCGAGGATATGGTGAACTGGACCTATCTGGGAACTCAGGTCAATACCGCCACATTCAAATGGGCCCGTCAGGGACAGCGTGCCTGGGCGTGTCAGGCAGTTGAGCGCAACGGCAAGTGGTACTGGTATGTTTGCTGCAACAAGGCTACGGGCGGTGATGCCCTGGCTGTTGCCGTGGCCGATGATCCGCAGGGCCCTTGGACCGATGCCATTGGCGGACCTCTGGCCGAGGGATTCGGATTCATTGACCCTACGGTCTTTATTGATGACGACGGTAAGGCTTATCTGTTCTGGGGCAACAAAGGTCTCTGGTACGGTGAACTGAATGATGACATGGTATCATTCAAGAACGGATGGCAGGAGGTGCCGGGATATCATGATCCCGAGTGCTTTGGTGAACTGCAGTCCAAGATGAACTGGGCCAAGGGTCAGAATGAGATGATGACCCAGTATGAGGAGGGCCCCTGGGTAATGAAGCGCAACGGTACCTATTATATATCGTATCCGGCTGGCGGTGTGCCCGAGCATATGGCTTACTCTACCGCTCCCACCATCAACGGCCCGTGGACCTATCGTGGCCGTATAATGGATGAGGCAAACAACAGTTTTACCATTCATGGAGGTAACATCACTTTTAAGGGACGTGACTTTATGTTCTATCATAACGGCGGACTGCCCGGTGGCGGCGGTTACAACCGTTCTGCCTGCGTTGAGGAGTTCAAGTGGAATGATGACGGCACATTCCCGTTCATTCCGCAGACCAAGGAGGGCGTAGTCACTCCCGTTAAGAACCTTGACCCTTACAAACGCGTTGAGGCCGAGACTCAGGCAGAGTCACGTGGACTTAAGGTTGACCGCCGTGCCGGCAAGGATCATTTTGTGACCGATATCCATGACGGAGACTGGATTCGTGTCCGTTCCGTAGATTTCAAGTACTGCGGTCAGAAGGCTGTAGTGGCTATTGTAGGTGAACAGAAGGGTAACGGCACCATTGAGTTCTATACTGACAGTATGGAGGGTGAGCCTTTCTGCAAGGTTCCCGTCAACAGAGATAATGCAGGATTCTCTACCGCTGCCTTTACATACCTTATTAATACTGATGTGATGGGCGTACATGATGTTTATATCGTGTTCCGCTGCGAGACGCCTGAGCCTTTCACCTTTGACTGGTGGCAGTTCAACTCCTATGCCAATATGCCTGTAATACAGACCCGTTTTACAGCTGATCCGGCACCTGTGGTAATAGGCGACAAGGTCTATCTTTACACTACTCATGATGAGGACGGAGCCCGCGGATTTGAGATGTTTGACTGGCTGCTGTACGTATCGGACGATATGGTCAACTGGCAGGATTACGGTCCTGTTGCATCACTGGATGATTTCAAGTACTATGACGGCAAGAACGGCGCGTGGGCTGAGCAGGTTGTAGAGGCCAACGGATGCTACTACATGTATTGCCCCATACACGGACACGGCATAGGCGTTCTTGTGGCCGATAAGCCCTGGGGACCGTTCCATGATCCTCTGGGTGAACCTCTGGTATGGCAGAAAGAGCATTGGGATGACATAGATCCCACTGTTCTGATTGATGATGACGGCCAGGCATATATGTATTGGGGCAATCCCAATGTCTATTCTGTAAAGTTGGGCAAGGATATGATATCGCTGGCTGGTCCAATCATCAAACATCCCAAGATTCAGGATTATCAGGAGGGGCCGTGGATATGGAAGCATGACGGTCACTACTACCTGGCTTTTGCATCCACCTGCTGCCCTGAGGGCATAGGCTACGCCATGAGTGACGGTCCTGAGGGCCCCTGGGAGTACAAAGGTCACATAATGGACCACACCGTACGTACCCGTGGCAATCATCCCGGCATCATCGAGTTCAAGGGCAAGAGTTATGTATTTGGCTTGAACTATGACATAATGCATCTCAAGACCTTTGCGCATGCCGAGCAGCGTTCAGTATCGGTGGCAGAACTGCACTATAATGAGGACGGCACTATTCAGGAGGTTCCCTATTTTCTTGACAATGAGTTGGAACAGGTAAAGCGTCTTAATCCGTATCGTGCCAAAGACGGTTCACGTCTGCACGTAGAGGCTGAGACCATGGCCTGGGGCTACGGTCTCAAGACATCATATGTGGATAATGAATATGAGTTTGATGATGCCGTGGGCTATCTGCCGCGTAATATGTATGTTCATGACATTGATAACGGTGAGTACATGATGGTGCGTGGAGTGGATTTTGGCGTAAAAGGCTCCAAGAAGATGCTGTTATCTGTGGGTTCGGACGGCATAGGTTGCATAGAGGTGCATCTTGATGATCCGGAAAGTCCTGCCGTGGCTGTCATTCCAATCACTCCTACCGGCGGAAAACTGACATTCAAGACTTTTACTACCCGATATAGCCCCAAACGTAAGATTCGCGGTACACATGACGTCTATTTTGTCTTTACGGGGGTGGGCAAGGATATGTTCACATTTGACTGGTGGTATGCTAAGTAGTTTTAACCATACTCAGATTGCAGATGCCGCTTAAAATAGCTAATATTGCACGTTAATACAGAAAGCATTGGAATTGAGATGAAAGCAGGTGATTTTTTTATAACCGGAATTCAGCAGATAGGAGTAGGTACCACTTCAGTATATGATTCATGGAAGTGGTACATTGACATATTCGGAGTGGATATACGTATTCTTGAGGATGACACGGTGGCTGAGCGCATGCTCCCATATACCGGCGGCCAGCCTCAGAAACGCCATGCCGCCATTGCCATGAACCTTCAGGGAGGAGGCGGATTTGAGATATGGCAGTATTCTGACCGTCAGCCCAAGCCGGTGGATTTCCAGATTCAGGTTGGTGACCTGGGTATATTCTGCGCCAAGGTCAAGTGCCGTAACGTAGAGAGAGCGCATGCTTATGTGAGCGCCAAGTGGAATAAGGTAAGTCCCGTTGTGACAGCTCCCGACGGCTCCAAGACTTTTTATGTGACAGACCCCGCCGGAAACTGGTTCCAGGCCGTACAGGATGACTACCTTCTGCTTGATGAAGGCAAGGAGTTCGGCGGAATGCTGGGCTGCATGATAGGTGTTACCGATATTGACAAGGCTCTTAAGGTGTATTCAGATATTTTGGGCTATAAAGTCAAGGTGTTTGACGTAACGGACACATTTGACGATCTTGCTCCCTTGGCAGGCGGCAACGGCAAGTTCCGCCGTATGATGCTCAAATGGGACCAGCCCAACATTGGTGCGTTCGCTCCCATATTCCCCACCGGTTACATTGAGCTGGTACAGAGTCTTGACCGTGAGCCCCGCAAGATATACGAGGGCCGTTACTGGGGTGATCCCGGATTCATCCAGATATGCTTTGACGTAACAGGCATGGATAACCTGGCCTTGTGGTGCAAGGAGAACGGCCATCCGTTCACCGTTGACAGCTGCCCGGACGGCAAGGTGTTCAACATGGGTGACGCTTCGGGCCGCTTTACATACATTGAGGACCCCGACGGCACACTGATAGAGTTTGTTGAGACCTATCGCATATCGGTAGCCAAGAAACTGAACTGGTACATCAGCCTGCTTAAGCGCGACCGTGAGAAACCGCTTTCCAAGCTGCTGTTCCGTGCCATGAAGATGAACCGCAAGAAGTTCAAATAAGTGCACCCGCACAACCTTTTTTGCTTATGGGAAATCTTATAGATATTATCAAGTCCGATGTCCGTTATGAGGACTCGCTCAAGGCTTGCATGAATTGCGGTATATGTACCGCCATATGCCCGGCAGCCGAGTTCTATGACTATGACCCGCGCCGCATATGCGATACGGTGCAGCGTGGTGATGAGGAGCAGGTGGAGAAACTGCTGCGTTCCGATACCATCTGGTACTGCGGGCAGTGCATGTCATGCAAACCGCGTTGTCCGCGCGGCAATGTGCCCGGTGCAGTCATTAACATACTGCGTAAGGTTTCACAGGAGATGGGCTATTACAAGGATAGCCATATGGGCCGTCAGCAGGTTGACCTGATGGAGGGTATAGGCAACAATATCCTTGAGATAGGCTATTGCGTACATCCTGACAAGGTCTATCCGGAAAAGCACCCGGAGCAGGGCCCGGTGTGGGAGTGGTATGTAAAGAATATAAAGGCTGTCTCTCCCAAGTTCGGTGCCAACTATCATGGTGATGGGGCTGGTGCGCTCCGAAAGATTAGTCCTGAGACAATGGAGGAACTGCGCAATATATTCAAGGTAACCGGAGGTATGGATTTCCATGATTCAATCATTAACGGTCCGCACAATGAATAAGTTTGGTTTTGCCATAAAGACTCCCCGATCGGAGAACATGGACCAGGTATCGCTTGAGCGGTACAACAAGCTTCTGGACCGTGTTCCCTCATTCAAACGCTGTTTCCAGTGCGGATGCTGCAGCGCTACCTGCTCGGCACGTCAGTTCACGGAATTCAGCATACGCCGCATTCACACATCATTCCGCCGCGGTGAGTATAATGGCCTGGATGAGGAGTTGAAGAAGTGCATGCTCTGCGGAAAATGCACACTGGTCTGCCCGCGCGGGGTAAACCTTAGATCGCTGATTATCAATATGCGTCAGATTCTTGACGAAACAAAATAAGCCGCCATGAAGATACACGCATATCCATATAATGATTTTGTGATACCGTTCCTTATAGGAACAGTACTGCTGTTCAGCATAATCATTTACAAGTACATACGCTGGATACGCAGGTTCAGTGATGAGCAGCGCAAGGTAATACGCAGCAACTGGTACTCATGGAAGATATTTCCTGCCATCTGGGAGATGATACGTGAGGGCCTGCTTCATGTACGTATCCTAAAGAAGAACCTGCTGCTTGGAATAATGCACCAGGCATATGCATTGGGATGGTTCCTGCTTATAGTTGTGGGTGCCGTTGAGAGCCGTGACGCTTTCTTTACCATGCAGCATGAGCAGAATATAGAGAACGTATATGAACTTGAAAACCAGAACGGATGGTATATCTACACTACGGGCACTGACAAGAATCCCCAGTATCTTAACCAGCGCCGCTACCGCGTGGAGACCGAGGACGGCATTGCCCGCATCCATTACCACAGGCCGTTCTACGTAGGCATATTCTACCGCTATTTTGTGCATAAGGCTCCGGCATCATTCCGTCAGCACAAGGCATACTCTGACCTGATGGATGGTCTGTTGATCTATGTGTTCCTGGGTCTGACCATGGCCATCATCAAGATATTCTGGTCCAAGATACTGGGAATGCGCCGTACTACCAAGCACACACTGGTGGACCGTTTTGCCAAGTTTTCGCTGTGGATGATATTCCCCATGCGACTGCTGGCAGAGTCAGTGACAGCATGTCTGTACGGTAACGGCGGATTCTTTACCCAAGCCGTGGGTGACCTGTTTGATCCCATGATTGTACGTGGTCTGGAGACATCGGTATGGATGCTCTATTCGCTCATGCTGGGTGTGTTCTTTGTCACCATGCCGTTTACCCGCTATATGCATATCTTTACGGAGCTTCTTCTCATCTATTTCCGCAAGATAGGGGTCAAGGAGGAGACCGGCAGAACAGGCTACACCTATTTTGAACTCAACGCCTGTTCCCGCTGCGGTGTCTGCATATCGGGCTGCCCTATGGATAAGGTGCTTGAAAACCATGAGATACAGTCTGTCTATCTGGTACGCAGCCTGCGCAACCAGGAACGCGGAAGCCGTCTTAAGATGATAGCCGACAACTGCCTTATGTGTGACCGATGCGTGGTTGACTGCCCCGTAGGCATTGATTTGAGTGCACTGCGCCGTCAGACCAGGGATAAGGGCGCCATTGACACCACAGGCAATTACAAATACCTGGACAATAAACGGACTCCCTTTAATGCGATAGGCCGTGTTGCATATTTTGGAGGATGTATGTCACATCTTACTCCGGGTATAACCGAGTCTATGGAGCGTATCTTTACCGCTGCCGGACAGAAATACTGGTACATGGACAAACTGAGCACCATATGCTGCGGACGTCCGCTCCAGCAGCAGGGATTCATGAACCAGGCTGCCGAGCTGCGACAGAAGAATACTGAACTTATTGAGAAATCAGGTGCCACGATGCTTGTAACGTCATGCCCCATCTGCTACCAGTCATTCAAGAAGGAGTATAATCTGAACATACCGGTGGTACACCATACCGAGTATATTGACATGCTCATCAAGCAGGGCCGCATCAAGGTGCGTCATGATGACTGCAAGGTGTCATACCATGATCCGTGCGAGCTTGGCCGCGGATGCGGAATCTATGATGAGCCTCGTAGTGTTCTGAGCGCTGTGACCAACCTGCAGAAAACACGTTACCAGCGTGAAAAGAGTGTATGCTGCGGATTCAATCTGGGCAATACCCGCCTTAGCATTGAGGAGCAGACCAAAATAAGGAACGCCTCACTTGAGAATCTTACCAGCAAGCCGGTTGATGCAATCGTAACCGCTTGCCCCATGTGTAAGAAAGCGTTCCAGCATGCCACACATGACTATCCTGTAAGGGATATTGCCGAGGTTGTGGCCAAAAACCTGATAAACTGACAAGATTATGGCAAACCGTTTTTGGAACGAATATCAGAAAGCTATAGCTGATGACCATTTCTTCTATGAGCGCAGCTGCATACGCCAGACCTTCTTTCCTGGATCTGAGACTGCATTCCTGCGTATGCTCCGTGAGGAACTGAACAAGGATATCTTTGATGATTTCCGTCAGCACACCTGCACCGGCATAGGTTATCATACTGATGTGGTACCTCTTGAGACAACCATGACCGTAGTGGCCCGATTGTTCTCACTTATGACCGAGCACGGATACGAGAACTACGTACCGTCGTGCGTAACATCATTCGGCGTATTCACCGAGATGGTACATATGTGGCAAGAGCATCCCGAACTGCTGGAAAAGACCCGCGAGAACCTGTACAAGGCCTGCAAGCGTGAGTTCAACATACCCAAGAACATAGCTCACCCGTCGGATGTGATATACCATTTCCGCAACGAACTGGCCGCTAAGATGAAATACCGCCTGGTGAACCGCTTTACCGGCAAACCGCTCAAGGTGGTTGAGCACATAGGCTGCCATTATGCCAAGATATTCCCCGACAAGGGTGTGGGTAAGGCGGAGTTTCCGTATGTTCTGGCCGGTATGATTGAGGCATGGGGCGGTGAGGTGGTTGATTATCCCGAGCGCCGTCACTGCTGCGGATTCGGCTTCCGTCAGTATCTGGTACAGGAGAACCGCGGCTACTCAGTTTCCAATACCAAGAAGAAACTGGAGTCAATGGAGCCCTACGAGCCCGATTTCATAGTATCCAACTGTCCGGGCTGCTCAATGTTCCTGGACCGCTGGCAATATACCATAGCTGAGTTGGAGCATAAGACTTATGACCGCGAGGGTTACGGCATACCCGTACTTACTTATGAGGAGATGGCCGGTTTGCTGCTTGGCTATGATCCATGGGAACTGGGCCTGCAGATACATCAGGTACAGGCTGAGCGTCTGCTTGACAAGATAGGCATACCTTACAATCCAAAGGATAAATATAAATCGGCTGACGGCAAGATTCTGCGCGCCCCCGAGAAACCCGAAAACCTCTTAGTTTGATATGAAGAAAGTTTCAATAATAGGAGCCGGTCCCGCCGGCATAGAGGCCGCATCAGTATTGGCCAAACAGGGCGTTCAGGTAATGCTCTTTGAGAAATCAGAGACTCCGCTCAAGAACATCCAGGACAAGGCATTCCTTTTTCCCAACTTCCAGGCTGCACAGGAGATTGCCGATGATCTGAGCGGCAAGCTGTTGGCCGATGGTATAACATCAGCCTTTGGCGTGGATATTACGGACCTTAAATGGCAGGGTACGGAATGGAAACTCATTGACTCCAAGGGGCAGACCTATGTATCGGATGCTGTCCTTATTGCTACCGGTTATCAGGTGTTTGACGCTCACCGCAAGGAGGAACTGGGATACGGCATATACAAGGGTGTGATTACATCGCTTGATATGGAGCAGATGATAAAGCATGGCAAGATAGTTAATGCCAACGGTGATCAGCCCAAGCGTGTGACATTCCTGCAGTGCGTGGGTTCACGTGATGAAAAGAGCGGTAACAACTACTGCTCCAAACTGTGTTGCGTGACAGCTGTCAAGCAGGCCATTGAGGTGGTCAAGCAGGTTCCCGGATGTGAGGCATCGGTCTTTTACATGGACCTGCGCATGTGGGGCCAGGGCTTTGAGGAGATGTACCGCATGGCTCAGGAGAAATACGGCGTAAGCTTTGTGCGCGGCCGTATATCGGAGGCTGCCGCTACATTTGATGGCCGTGTACAGCTTAAGAGTGAGGATACTCTGATGGGACTGCCTCTTAAGATGACAACTGATCTGCTTGTTCTCATGGTAGGCATGGAGGCATCATGCGGCACCAAGGCTCTGGGTAAGGTTTGTGACATAAGCGGTGAGTATGGATTCCTGCGTACCGTTACCCCGCATCTCTATGATAATGAGACCGGTCGTCCCGGCCTGTTTGCTGCAGGCACCTGCAAGCGTCCCATGACTATCTGGGACTCTGTGAATGATGCACGCTCTGCCGCCTTGGCTATCAAAGATTATCTTGATACCATTCGAATTGAGAATTGAAAATTGAGAATTGAGAATTACACGCACCTGCGTTAATTCCCGCGACATTAAAAAAGGTTCGGAAAAAATTCCGAACCTTTTTTACAATTCTCAATTAACAACTTCGTTGTTGATTTTTGTCGCGACTCGGCCAAACAAGCGAGCTTGATGGCTCTCGCTGCTCCAAAAATTCTCAATTTTCAATTCTCAATTATTTTTCGATCCAGCCAATGACTTCACCTTTTGATACCAGTGAACCGTGTTCCTTCTCTACTGATACCAGGTGGCAATCATAGGGAGCAACAGCGTTGTCAATAAAGGTGTTGCCGTTGGCCTGAACGCCAACCATCCAGTCACCCTTCTTGTACTGCTTGCCAAAGGGCGGGTTGGTTGACTGGTCAACATAGTCAAGATCCCAGATTACGCGACCGCTGACAGCTGCCTCAATGGGTTCGGCATCGGGATGCAGGATGGCACGCTTGTCGGCAGCGGTAAAGTGCTTGACGGGTGCGCCTGCTGTACCGGCCTGAGCCTTCTCCATGCGCTCCATGAGATCCTTGTTGAACTGATCCTTGGCCTGACCGCTCTTGTACTCGCGGTACTGCTTCTCGTGCATGGCAAACTCAAAGAGCTCCTCATCATCCTGGCCGCGGTCCCAACCGTTCTCCTCCATCTCCTTGATAAAGCGGGGCAGGTCATTGGGATAGAGCACCTGAGGATCATCTGTATAGAACTCCTTGCCCTGCTCCTTGGCCAGCTCAATGATCTCGGGAGCCAGCTCGCCGGGCAGCTTGCCTGACTTGCCCAGTACCATACCCCACATGGCGGGATCCATACGGGTAAAGGGCTTCTCGTCCATTGACTTGGAGTAGAGGTTCATAAGGGCGGCGTTCTTTACGTACTGGCTGAACGGTGTAACCAGACAGGGCGTACCCAGCATAGGCCATATGCGCTGTACCTCGTCAAAGAGCTCAACCAGAAGCTCATCCTCAGAGAGCTCCTTCTGACCCTTCTTCTTGAGGTTGGCGTTGATGGCGGCGTGCATACCCTTGAGGTCGGCCATGAGTGAACCCATCATACCGCCAGGCAGACCGCAGCCTACCAGCAGTGAACTCATGATTGAGTTCTTGGGATCAATCCAGTAACCCAGGAAGTCATCCATGAAGCTCTGGGTGAGGCTGCGAGCCTCCATGTAAGCCTTCATGTTGATGTCCTTAACCAGGAATCCGGCATCCTTGAGCATTGCCTGAATGGTGATAACGTCCGGATGAACCTTACCCCATGACAGAGGCTCCATGGCAACGTCCAGAACATCGGCACCGGCTCTTGCCACCTCAAGCATTGAGGCTACTGCAAATCCGGGACCGTTGTGGCCGTGGTACTGTATGATGATGTCGGGATGCTTCTCCTTGATGGCGCGAACAATTGTGCCCAGCATTGCGGGACGACCGATACCGGCCATATCCTTAAGGCAGATCTCCTGTGCGCCGCCCTCGATGAGCTGCTCAGCCAGGTTGATGTAGTACTCGGCGGTGTGTACCTTGGAGTAGGTGATACACATGGTGGCCTGAGCGGTCATGCCTGCAGCCTTGGCCCACTTGATTGAGGGTATGATGTTGCGCGGGTCATTCAGTCCGCAGAAGATACGGGTTATGTCAACGCCCTGAGCGTGCTTAACCTTATACATGAGCTGACGTACATCGGCAGGAACGGGGTTCATGCGGAGTGCGTTCAGACCACGGTCAAGCATATGGGTCTTAATGCCTACCTCATTGAAAGGCTTGGTGAATGTACGTACTGCCTGGTTGGGGTTCTCTCCGTACAGAAGGTTAACCTGCTCCATTGCACCGCCGTTAGTCTCAACGCGGTCAAAGCAGCCCATATCAATAATTACCGGTGCAATCTTGGCCAGCTGGTCCTTGCGGGGCACATACTTGCCTGATGACTGCCACATGTCACGGTAAACAAGACTGAATTGAATCTCTTTTTTCATGCTTTAATATGTGTTTTTGTTATTTACATCGGGTTTATGGAACGTGCTATCTTTGCGGCCAGACCGGGCAGGAAACGCTTGATGTAAACCATAAGCAGTTCCTTTCGGCCCACCAGGACCTCACGTTTTTTCTTATATACAGCACGTACAATCTTGCGTCCGGCTTGCTCAGGGGTACAACCTCCGGCCTGTCCGGCATCCATCTTGGCATGCTGCTTTCCGTCTTTTTCAAGGGCATAGAATGATATGCGGGTCTGAACGCGGCCCGGGCATACTATGGTTACGCGTATGTTATCCTTGTAGTACTCGGCCTGGACGGTCTCAAAGAATCCGTAAAGGGCGTGTTTGGATGAACTGTAGGCGCAACGTAGCGGGAAACCAAAGCGGCCATTGATACTGGTGGTAACAACCAGCTGTCCGCCGCCGTTCTCTATCATCTTGGGCAGAATCACCTTGGTCATGATAACCGGTGCAAACCAGTTTATGTCCATGACCTTGTTAATAACCTTCATCTCGGTGTCGCAGGTGGTTCCGCGCTGGCTTATGCCGGCATTGTTGTAGAACACGTCAATGTATCCAAATACCTGCCATGCCTGCTCGGCAAGTCCGGCAACCTGATCCTTGAGCGAGAGGTCAAAGGGTAGGGGCTCGGCCTTGGGTGAACCCAGCTCCTCGCAGCGGGCGGCAACCTTCTGCAAGAGGTCGGCCTCAAGTGCTGTGAGTATCAGCCTGGCACCCTCACGGGCAAACTCGTATGCGGTAGCCTCACCTATGCCCGATGAGGAACCGGTTATCCATACTACCTTGTCTGTGAACTTTCCCATTATTTACAATCGTCTATTGCTTTCTTGAACCAGAGAGCACGCTCTGAGCCCTCGCCTGTGTTGAGCAGGATAAGATCACCGTTCTTGAGTTTGTTCTCCTCAAGAGCCTTGAAGAAACCTGCTATGCATACCATCGATGCAGGACCCATATAGACACCTGTGGCATCCTTGACCATGCGTCCGTAACGCTCCAGACCCTCCTCCTTGATGCGGATGAATGAGCCGCCGCTGTTCCTTACTATGGGACCCACCAGCGGGTACATGCCCGGAGTGCCTGCGGTAAGGATGGATATCCTTGTCTTGGGGGTGACAGAGGGGAAGTTCTTGTTCCAGCCCTCGGGGAAACCGTTCTCAGTTGCCCACTCCCAAGCCTGGACCATGGGATCACAGGTGTCCTGCTGAACCAGCAGCATACGCGGCATTTTGTACTGCGGGTATGCACCTGCTATCTCACGCATTCCTTTTTCAAATGCTATGGGACTTGTGCCGCCTGCTACGGCCTGCATATATACATCAGGTATGCGGCCCAACTGGCGCATGCATTCAAACACCAGGGTCTTCTTGGCCTCAACACGTATGGGGTCGATGTTACCGGCCGATATCATTACCTTTTGGGTCTTATGGAAATCGGCGGCCTCGGCCTTGGCCTGTCCGTAACCGCCCTCTGATACCTGGAGGTTCTGACCGGTGGCGCGGATGGCCTGCTGTGTCTCGGGGTACATATCATGCGGAGCAAAGACATCAAACTTGACGCCTGCCTTGGCCAGATAGGTGGCGTAGGCAGTAGCGGCATTGCCGGTCGATGCCAGGCAATACTCCTTTACTCCGTGTTTCTTGAACAGCGTTGCTGCCAGTGATGCGGCTATATCCTTGAATGTGCCGGAACCTCCGTTCAGGTCATTGCGGGCTACCATTACCTTGCAGTCTATGCCGTAGTTGTCCTTGGCATAACGGCTCAGGAACTGCCACTCCTCAATGGGTACTGCCCCCTCACCGCAGGTTACCTGCTCATCGGCCTCCGTAAGGGGCAGGAAGGGCAGGTAGTGGTAGAGGTTCTTTACCTCCTGACCGGGCTTGCACAGTTCATCGAGCTGGCGGTAATCGGACGTATAGGTTACCTCAGCGTGGTTGCTTCCGCACTCACACAGTTGGTCCTGGCTGAACCAGGCGGCAAAATCACCAATAACCTTGCCGCACTTCTTGCAGACAAGCTGATACTTCATATTATCTCTTTATCTGAGCACGCTTGAATACGTTCATATCCTGGATGGGGCCCTCATAGTATCCGGACTTGAGCTTCTTCTGAACCTCCTTGAAGACCTTGATGGTGCGCTCAACATGCTCCAGGGTGTGTGATGCGGTCGGGATGACGCGCAGCATGAGCTGGCCCTTGGGGATAACGGGATATGTAACGATTGAGCAGAATATTCCGTAGTTCTCACGCAGATCGACAACAACGTTGGTACCCTCGTTGATACCACCCTCAAAGAATACAGGTGTTACAGGTGACTCTGTTACGCCGATGTTGAAGCCCTCGGCCTTGAAGCCGCTCTGCAGGGCGTTTACGATCTCCCACAGGTGCTCGCGGTACTCGGGGTGAGCCTTGATCAGGTCCAGACGCTTCTGGTTACCGATAACCAGAGGCAGAGGCAGTGACTTGGCGTAGATCTGTGAGCGCATGTTGCACTTCAGGTGGTCGATGATCTCGGGCTCTGAGCTTACTACACCGCCGATTGATGCCATACTCTTGGCGAATGCGTCAAAGATTACATCAATCTCATCAATTACGCCGTAGTGCTCGGCGGTACCGCGACCGTGTGCACCCATTGTGCCAAAGCCGTGTGCATCATCGATAAGTATGCGGAACGGATATTTCTTCTTGAGTTCTACGATGTCAGCAAGATGACCCAGGTCACCGGCCATGCCGAATACACCCTCGGTGATAACCAGAACGCCGCCGCCCTGCTCATCGGCCAGCTTGCAGGCGTGGTTGAGCTGCTTCTCCAGGCTCTCCATGTTGTTGTGCTGGAAAGCAAAGCGCTTGGCCAGGCTCAGACGCATACCGTCCAGGATGCAGGCGTGGCTCTCTGAGTCGTAAACGATAACGTCCTTGCGGCTGGTCAGTACGTCTATGATTGAGATCATGCCCTGATAACCAAAGTTGAGGCAGAGACCTGCCTTCTTGCCTACAAATGCAGAGAAGTCATTCTCAAACTTGATGTGATAATCAGTATTACCTGACATCATGCGGGCACCCATCGGTGCACCCAGGCCGAACTTGGCGGCAGCCTCGGCATCGGCCTTTCTTACCTCAGGGTGGTTAGCCAGACCCAGGTAGTTGTTGAGACTCCAGTTGAGCACGGGCTTGCCGTTGAACTCCATTTCGGGGCCGATTTCACCTACCAGGCGGGGGAACATAAAGTAACCGTCGCCGATTCCCTGATACTGACCGAGCGGGCCCGGTGTCTCCTTGATTCTTTCAAAAATGTCTTTAATCATACTGAAAATCAATTATTTTGTTTGTTATTTCCTACTTGTTTGCTATGCGGTTAGAAAATGGTTCGCTTAAACTGCGCGAAATTACTAAAAATATGCTCATGTCTGTTATAAAATTAGTTATAATTCTGGTTGTTTTAAGATTAGTGACTTGCTGGAGCGGGACTATGGGTTGTGAGGAGACGACGTTCCGGGCCTACGCTCCGCGTAGAAAAGCCTTGTTTTATTTTGCTTCGCAAAAGGGCCCCTCCGGACCCTAAACGTCGAACTCGTCCTTTCCAGTTGAAATCCAACTTTTTTGGAGAGTTTTTTCAATTTATTATCTGTTTAAGTGCCACATTACAAATGGATTTACAAATTAACCCATTTGTAATGAGCACATAAGCATTTGTCGGCCCTAGAAAAAGGGTCGATAAATCCTTTGGTAAACAGCCTTTCCATAGCGCACATCAAAGAGATGACGCAGATTCCTTTATTAGTTTACAAAGGTGAGAGTAGCACACTTATAAGAAGCGGACTTCAAAGCCGCACCGAGTTCGTAGTATTATCTCTCAGAAAGACTGTTTGACCAAAAGGATAATGTTGTTTATGCCACAGCCTGGACATATGGTTGTTGCCTTTTGAGCACAAAATAAATCCTGTTAATCAGTTTTCTGGCCACTTTTATTATTGCCTTGCCAGGAGGCATACGTTTACAGTTGTTGACATAACACAGTTGTAATGCAGGATCTTGTCTTATGGCTGCCCAAGCTGCTTCGACCACAACAGATCTTAAAGCAGCTTGCCTGCGTACAGTGATGTTTCCGTTGCCATTGTGCTCACCGCTGCAATGACACATCGGAATCATACCGATGTATGCAGCTAACTGTTCTGAGCTGTTAAAACGTTTTATGTCGATGATTTCGGCCATAAGAATCAGGCTTACAATTCTTCCGATGCCGGGAATAGTCATCAAAAGGGAATGAATCTCCTTGAAACGGTCAGTCCGTGACAGTTCTCTTATTTTTCTCGTTATATCAAGATTCTGTGAGTGTAAATCCTCCAGTCTCCGGATGTGTATGTCAAGAGCCTGACGTCCGCTGGTCGTCTTGATGGAAACATCGCGAAGCCAGTCTATAAATCTTAGTGGCCAATGAAAGCTACGTCCTGTGAATTCTTCTGGAATATCAACCCCCAGGTATCTAAGATGCGATTTTATCCGATTCTTCTGACGTGTGATATCCTTTGCTATCGTACTCTTCAATCTAATCAATGATCTAGCTTCTAGAGCTTCATCATCGGGAGTATAAATACCTCTTAACTGCTTTGCTCGCAATCCAACCGCCAGTTTCTTGCTGTCCACAGCATCCGTTTTACGGAGCCTCTCACTCGTCATAGTCGGTACGTCAGCTGGATTGACAACGATGTTATGAATGCCTAACTCCGTCAACCGGTGATGTATCCAGAACCCACAAAATCCAGCTTCATAAACGGAGTAATACTCCGCGCCAGGGTAATTGTTTGTAAGATACTTGTACAATTTATCCGGATTAGGATCCTGACTGAACGTCTTGAGGACAGACACTTCCGATAAAACCGTCACTGTCCAACTTTTCAAATGAACATCTAATCCGATGTAGATGTTTTGTCCTTTGAAGTTTAATTCTTTACTTTGTCTCATAAGCTGTAATATTTTGGTTGGTTTATTATTGGGCTTTTAAAATTAACCAAAAGTATCTACAGCTTATTTTTATACTATGAAAAACACCGAGGGGCTGCCATAGCGGCAGGGGGGCGAAACCCCCGAGAGCGTCCATGTGCTTGCATACACAGGTGCTGTACATTTCTTTGGGATTTCAAACATAGGAACTTATAGTCCCCTTCGGGGCCTAACGTTCCTC
>Ga0310696_10002605_pt1 | contig 23644 bp, 20 predicted proteins | sample AusTroGonzalo_MG_4_FD_203885 | JGI IMG/M metagenome (GOLD analysis project Ga0310696, IMG submission 203885) | Bovine rumen microbial communities from tropical cattle in Woodstock, Queensland, Australia - Gonzalo_02 (v2) (version 2) | ecosystem: Host-associated > Mammals > Digestive system >...
ACAATATCGTGCTATTTTGACGAATCCCAATCTGGTTAATTGGCATGACAATATTACTCAAAATACCGAAACAATGCGCGATATGTATGAAAGTTGGACTGCGTACAGAACCCGTCTGTGCTCGCTTTCACATAAATCGGCACAATATCTGGAAAAATTAATTCCCGAAAAAATATCCTGTACTATGTATTACGAACAACATCATCAGGATCACTTGGATAAAGTCCTTGCATTACTCAATAAACAAGCTCCGCAAAACAAAATGCAGTTTGGCTATCTGTATATCGACGAACACGATGAAAAATATGAGGAATGCCGAAAGAATAAAGAAGAAGATTGTATTCGCGCAGAACTTCTTCGCACAACCAAAGATATTAAAAACATTTATAAAACAATGTCTGAAGATGAATATTTGGGGAAATGGAACAACGGTCCAGATTTGAAAAACGGAAACTTCCGTGATTTATATGATAGTTGGATTGCTTATCGTAACCGCCTGTGTTCGCTTTCGGTTTGGGCTTACGAAGTAGGCTATGGTAAAAATGCCATGTCATCGGATTATTGCCTGTTATATTTCAATATTGAGAATTTAGATGCCCTGAAAAATATTTTGGTCAGTGCTCATTCTACTCTTGATGAAGAAATGGTTACCGATGATGATGACGGCGGTGCCGCCGAGGGAAAAACCATTCAACCGCTGCAACGAAAATTTGATACTCCGAGTGCCGATGAAGATTTATCAGGCAGTTCCGAAGCTCAAACAAAAGAAGACTCTTCCGAGAAAAAATCACCGCAGAAAAATCTTAATGTTCCGACTTGGGCAAAATAATATAAATATACATACCTGAAAGTATAAAATAATTGTTGCAATTTCATGCTCAGACTTTATACATACTAGATGGTATAAATCTAAACAAGGAGTTGGTATGCGCAGAACCAAAGAAGATGCCGAGCAGACACGCAAGGCCATTTTAAATTCGGCAATGGATATGTTTTATGAAAAAGGCTATTCCAAAACAACCTTTGATGAAATTGCTAAACGTATAAATCTTACCAAAGGCGCGGTATACTGGTATTTTCGTAATAAACCGGATATTGTTGCCGCTCTTATTAACGATTTTGCCGATAAATATATAAATAATATAAAAAATTTTATTGTAACTCATCAACCGACAAGCTTTGCTTCAATAATAGAGATGCAGCTATTCAATAATCGTCAAATCAGAGAAGATACGCAATATTACAAATTTCTGTTTTTTGTTTCATGCCAAATGGAATGGAGTGAGGCGATTATAAATAAAATTCAACCATCTATCGAACAAACCAAACAGGTTACACGTAAATTGTTTATCGATGCTTTGCAAAAATTGCAAAATGACGGAGAAATTCGCTCTGACGTGGATATCAGTATAATCTGCGAGATTTTGATGACAATGTACGGTGGTATGCTGGAGGCTTACTTTACCAAACGCCTGACCAATGATATTGATGAATTGGTCAAAACCGGTTATTCTTTAATTTTTAACAACATTAAAACTGAGAGTCACACAAATGAAGATTAATTACCCTAATATAAAAGAAATAAGCAAAAGAATTGTTTTATTTATTTTGTGCGTATCAATAGGTTGGTACCTGAAAGGACGTCTGTCTCCGAGCGGACAGATGCCTGGCTTCGGTATGGGAGAAACATATATTTTAGCCTCTAAGGCACAAAACAAAGAGATTTCCACATTTAACAATAAAATCTCTTACATTGAAGCCATCAATGAAGTAAGCATATTACCGCAAGTTACCGGAACCATTGAAAAAATTCTGTTTGAAGAAGGTTCGATAGTAAAAGAAGGAGATGTTTTGTTTGAAATTGACCCTTCAAAATATCAGGCAGCGTATGATTTAGCCAAGGCAAAACTCGACAGCGCGAAGGCTAATTTGGTTAAAGCGGAAAGAGATTATGAACGTCAGGTAAAATTAAGTGATGAGAAATTTGCCTCAAAAGCAACTTTTGACTCTTCAGAAAGTGCCTATTTGCAGGCAAAAGCAGCCGTTGAAGAAGCAAAGGCCAACTTAGACGTTGCCGCCATTGATTTAGATAATACCAAAGTGATAGCACCTATTAGCGGAAAAATAGGTAAAGCCTTTATCAAAAAGGGAAACTATGTGGTGGCATCAAGTGCGGCTCTTGCGAAAATTGTGCAGATTAATCCGATTCGTATCAGCTTTTCTCTGACCGATAAAGAAATGGCTAAAGTACAAACAATGAGAGATGATTTGAAGGATTTAACCGCGCAAATTATCTTGCCTACGGGAGAAGTTATCAGTGAAAAAGTTGTCGGAACGTTTTCCGATAATGCCATAAATTCAAGCACGGCCACCATGTCGGTATATGCCGATGTTGCCAATGAAGCCCGTCGTTTGATTCCGGGAAACTATGTACAATCGGCAATATCAAACAATAAGCCGGTTTATTCGGTAGTAGTTCCGCAATCAGCCATTAACTACGACAATGACGGTGCGTATATTTACATTGCCAAAGTTGATACAGCCAAAAGTCAGGAAAATGATTTACACGGAATCGCCGAACAACGTCGTATTGTTTTGGGCGAGAAGATTATAGGTTCAGACCAGGCGGTAATTAGCGGATTAAAAGAGGGAGAGTTGGTGGTTATCCAGGGAAATGTTAAAATCCAAAACAATTCTCAAATCAAAATCGGCGTGGTAGAAAAATAAGCAAAGGATAATATACAATGTTTTCAAAGTTTTTTATTGAAAGACCGCGTTTTGCAGTTGTGATTGCCATTGTTATGGCATTAGCCGGTGTAGTTTCGGTTATGACGATGCCGATTGGTATGTATCCGGAAATTGCTCCGCCGGAAATCAGAGTTTCCACCAACTATATCGGTGCAAGTGCCGAAACGGTGGCAAACAATGTGGGTATCCCGTTGGAAAAAGCCATTAACGGTATTGAAAATATGTTGTATATGTCTTCAACTTCATACAACTCCGGTGCTTATGATTTGAGTATTGTTTTTGAAACCGGTACCGATCCGGATTTAGACCAGGTTAAAGTACAAAACCGTATTCAACAGGTTGTAAGCACTCTGCCGCAAGAAGTACAAGACGTCGGAGTTACGGTACGACGTCGTTCATCCGATATTTTAGCCTTTTTGGATGTAACTTCGCCTAACGGCACTTATGACAGTAACTTTTTGAATAACTATGTGGAAAATAATATTAAAGTTGCGCTCAGCCGTGCATACGGTGTGGGAGAGGTCAACGTTATGGGTGCCGCTACCAGTATGCGTGTGTGGATTGATGCCGATAAGGTTACCGCTCTTAATATTCCGATAGATACCATAAAGACGGCAATTCGCAGCCAAAACGTTCAACCGTCGTTGGGTTCGGTAGGTTCTGCTCCTGGTGACGGCAAGCAGGTACTGGTATATTCTTTGGAAACCAGAGGCCGTTTGAATAATCCGAAAGATTTTGAAAATATTATCGTACGTACTGCCGAAGAGGGAGGATTGGTACGTTTAAAAGATATTGCCCGAGTAGAGTTGGGTTCGGAAAACTATTTGATGAGCTCTACCGTCAACGGAAAACCGGCGGTATCCATGCTGATTAACAAATCTTCGGGTGCTAATGCCGTTAATGCCATGAAAGCCGTTAAAGCCGAATTAAAAAAATTGGAGAGATTTTATCCGGAAGATTTGAAGGTACAAATTTTCGTTGATACCACTGACTTTATTCTGGCTTCTATCGAAGAAGTATTTTTCACCCTATTCCTTACATTTGGTTTGGTGGTATTGGTTTGCTATGTGTTTTTACAAGATTGGCGTGCTACCTTGGTACCGTCCATTGCCATTCCGGTTTCCATTTTAGCAACTTTTGCCATAATGAAAGTATTAGGATTTAACCTTAATATTTTAACCTTATTCGGTTTGGTCTTGGCCATCAGCTTGGTAGTTGATGACGCAATTGTGGTAGTCGAAAGAACTTTGCATCTGATGCAAGAAGAAAAAATGTCTTCAAGAGATGCGGCCATAAAAGCCATGGAACAGGTTTCCAGTGCGGTTATTGCCACCACCTTGGTATTGTTGGCAATTTTCGTGCCGATTGCCTTTATGGGCGGTATTACCGGAAAAATTTATCAGCAATTTGCCATTACCATCAGTTTTGCCATTTCTTTTTCGGCCGTAAATGCATTAACTTTATCTCCGGCTTTATCGGCAACATTCTTGCGTCCGTTAAAGAAACAAACAACCGGATTCTTCGGATTTTTTAACAGATTTTTGGAAAGTACCACTAACAAATATTTGGTAGCCGTCGGCTATATCGGTCGAAAATTAAGTATTATAGCCTTTATTTTAGGTATAATCGTACTATTGATTGCCTCGTTCATGAATATTACCGCCACCTCGTTTCTTCCTAACGAAGACCAAGGGGTAATAATGGTTAATGTACAATTACCTGAGGGTGCTTCTAATGTCAGAACCAAATCCGTAAATGACAAAGTTCGTGAAATTATTTTTACCGAACCGTCGGTAAAAGCCGTCATGAGCTTGGAGGGTTTCAGTATTATGGCCGGACAAGGTGAAAATGTGGGATTTGGAGCAATTTCGTTGAAGAATTGGGATGAACGTACCGCCGATTCCGAATTTTCGACCAACATTCTGCGCCGCCTTACCGCAAAAGTTGCCGGTATATCCGAAGCTAAAATTCAAATGTTTGAAATGCCGGCCATTCCGGGCTTGGGTGCTACCAACGCTCTGGATTTCAAGATTCAGTCGGTGGAAAGTTCGGATATGCTAGAATTGGAAAAAGTCGTACAGAACTTTACCATGCGAGCTATGGCTATGCCGCAAATCATGATGGCATATTCCACATTCAATGTAAAAACCCCGCACGCTTATATTGAAATCGACCGTGAAAAAGCCGAATCCTTAGGTGTTGCCGTCGGTAGTATTTATTCATCATTGCAAACCTACATCGGTTCCAGCTACATCAACGATATTAACCTCGGTACTCAGGTTAATAAAGTTAAAATGCAGGCCGACTGGAAATATCGTAAAGATTTGGGTAGTCTTAATAAAATTTATGTGTATAGCAATCAGGGGAAAATGGTACCACTGGGCAGTCTTATTAATGTAAAAACCGTATTGCTTCCGCGCGGTATCGAGCGTTATAATCAATACCCTAGTGCATCAGTAAGTATCATGTTGCAAGCCGATGTAAGTTCCGGAGAAGCCATGAATCTTATTGAGGATTTGGCCAATAAAATTTTGCCGAAAGGATACACCTATGCTTGGTCCGGAGCCAGTTTGCAAGAAAAGAACAACCAAGGTCAGATATATTATATCATCGCTTTCGCTATTTTATTTGCGTATCTGTTCATGGTTGCTCAATATGAAAGTTGGATGATTCCGCTCTCGGTTATGCTGTCGGTTACCGCCGCCATGTTGGGAGCCTTATTGGGGTTATTTATTACCAAAATGTCGTTAAGTATATACGCGCAACTCGGCTTGGTTTTACTGGTCGGATTAGCCGCCAAAAACGCTATTTTGGTAGTTGAATTTGCACGCGATGCTCACAACTCGGGAACACCGATTTTAAAAGCTGCGATTTACGGCACTAAAGAACGTTTCCGTGCGGTATTAATGACAGCCTTTACTTTTATTTTGGGTGTTGCTCCTTTGGTTTGGGCAAGCGGAGCTTCCGCCGGCAGTCGAAGTGCGGTAGGCGTTCCGGTATTTTCCGGTATGATTATCGGTACCATGGGCGGTCTTTTGCTTATTCCGTTAATGTATATTTTGGTGCAAAATATTACCGAATATAAGAAAAAGGGATAAAATGACGGATATTCGCTTACAATGCGCTCGGACAATCCAAAAAATTTTAGAGGATAAAATCTTTTTCAGTGAATTAAAGAAAGAATTCTCTGAGGATGATTTACCGTTTGCCAATATGCTTATATTGACATCGTTGCGTTACTGGGTAGCCCTAAATAAAGCGTTAGCGCAATATATACGTAAAAAAATACCCAATAAGCATCGTTTGGCCGAATATTTAATTAAATTGGCAATGACCGAACTTTTGTTTATGAAGACTCCGGCTTATGCCGTGATTAATCAAACTACACAAAATGTGAAGCAAAATTGCGATAAATTTTTAGGCGGATTGGCGAATGCTGTTTTGCGAAAAATATCACAACAAAAAGAAGATGTACTGCGTCAAATAAATAACACAAACCTTCTTCCCGAATCTTTTTTGAAATTATTGGAAGGATATTCTGCAGAAGATATAAAACAAATATCCGAAAGCATAAAAGAAACAGTACCTCTTGATATTACCGTTAAAGACGAAACACCCGAATGGCAAAAAAAACTGAATGCCGAATTGTTACCGAACGGAACTTTACGTATCTTTAGTGCCGCAAAAATCAAAGAATTGCCTCAGTATAATGAGGGTAAATGGTGGGTCCAAGATGTAGCGGCTGCATTACCGGTTGCCGTTTGCGGAAACATTAAAGATAAAAAAGTTATAGATTTATGTGCCGCTCCGGGTGGAAAAACCGCTCAATTGGCCGCCAAAGGAGCTATGGTAACGGCTTTGGATATATCGGAAAAAAGAATGGAAACCCTAAAACAAAATATGCAGCGTTTGGAGTTTGATAATATTAATACTTTGGCTATTGATGCCGTTGAATATATGAATCGCTGTACTGACAAATATGACGTTGTTTTACTCGATGCCCCTTGCTCGGCCAGCGGCACTTTTCGCCGCCATCCCGAGGTTATACATATAAAAGATGCCACCGATGTTCGGGAAGCAAGTAAAATACAGCAGAAGTTATTGGACTTATGTCCGCTCATCACCGAAAAAGGAAGTATTGTAATTTACAGCGTATGTTCCATCTGCAAAGAAGAAGGTGAAAAACAAATAAATGATTTCTTAGCTCGCCATAAAGAGTTTAAGAAAATTGCAATAACATCCGAAGACATATCACCTTTTGGTAACTGGAAACAAAATTTTATTAATTCCGACGGTGAAATAAGAACCTTGCCGCATTATTTAAAATCACTGCAAGGCATGGATTCTTTCTTTATTTGCAAAATGAAAAGAATAATTTAATAAATTACAGGTATAATCAGGCACAATCCAGGAGATGTTGCCATGAACACTTTAATATTGTTTTTAATTTTTGTTCTGACCGGTTTTTCGGTGATGTACATTACTTACAAACCGCAAACGGATAAATATTCGCAAACATTACAATTTTCGTATAGAATGTTTCCTATGCCGTACATCTATGCAATATTTGCTTTAGGTTCCGTAACGGCATATTTTGTGTCGGACAATTCCGATTTCGTTGAGCGTTTGACATTTATAAGATTCTTAACGCCGCTGATTATTGCTCCTATAATATATCTGGCGTGTATATTATCCGGCAGAATAACCGCAACTGTTATAACAACTATCGGCATCGCTCTTACAATATTTATGCAACCTATAGGTAGCGGCAATGCCTATCCAGAAATCGCCGTCTGGCAATTACAGCTCATTGTATTAATATTTTCCTGCATATATTGCCTGTTAGGCGGCTTAAATAATTTTATTCCGCACACATTTATAATACCAAAGGTATTCATTATGTTGGGATTGGTAATTATGGCCTTCTTAAATTCCACTCCTTTATACATAGCTCTTTGTGCCGGTATTCTTGCCGGAGTGCTAATCGCGTATTTAAGCATAAACTTTTACGAAGTTAAAATAGAAATTGATAATCCGACCGCCATCACCGTTTCCTATATGGTATGCTCTCTGTTATTGATAAATTTGGGAGAACTTTGTTTTCCGAGTTGCATCATTTTAACCGCTGTCTTTTGGGCGGAATTATTGGTTGCAATTTGGCGCCGCATTTTCATTACGCGCGCCGGAAGCTTGACAGAAAATACCAATTATTATCTGGCGGCACAGAATATAAGTATTAAAGCAATGGTTTTGAGTTTATTTAAAATTTGCACCATTATAATATTCTTAGCGTGGTTTCAACTTTATTCGATTAACGGGTATTCATTGTTTCTTATAGCACTTTGCATTGCATTGTGGTTAAATGGTTCAATGGTACTGCCTAACGGCGGTAAACGCAGCTTGGGAGAGATTAATCGTGAATTTATATCTAACATTAAACAGGGAATAAAAGAAACTACCGATTTATTGAATAAAAAACGGAAGGATGATTAAAAATGTCATTAAACTCCTGTTTAAACAATATACGAAATTTCATAAACACCCCTTCTTCCGAAAAACAAGAAAAAGGAATATTTCGGGTAACGGTAGTAACATTTGAGGACCGATGCAACCTGAATTGCGGACGAAGATTTGCCGATTTACTGTCAAATAACAAACTCTTTGAGGTTAACTTTTATGATGAAGCTTTTCCCAAGGGTTTTCTCAATTTGCAAGGTCGTAATTTCTTTGATTTCATTGATCAGGGAAAACGCATTTTAGAAAAAAATCATAGTGACGTAATCGTATGGGGGTATGAAGAAAACGGAAAAATAAGAGTTAACTTTCAAACTCCGGAACAATATACCATTAACCAAGAACTGTCATTCTCTCTTTTAGACAGTTTATTTATCCCTCTCAGTTATTTTTCGGATACCGATAAGTTTTCAGCTTCTTTGTTACTTTTAATTTACGGAATAATTATTGCGGCCACCAAAACCGTAACTAACGAACAAAAAGAAAATAAACCGAAACTGTTGCAAAATATTCTTAAATTACTCGCCGATGACACTTCTCATAAAGAATTGGCGCGCGAATTTATGCCGTTTATAATGAATATGTTGGGAAAAGTCTATTTGAACAGTGTTTACGATAATCTGACCGATAAAGACGTTGAAATTATAGAGAACCTTTTATCCGGAGCGCTCAAAAATAATCAATATTTACGCATGCCGGTTTATTACGGTTGCATATACAATAATCTCGGACAACTCTATGAAACAGCCGGCAAACGCGGCGGCGACAACAGCTTTGATTATCTTAAATTATCCATAAAAAATTATCGCCTGGCGCAAAAGTATCTTGAGGGAAATTTCCCGTATGACTTCGGACTAATCGCCTATCACTTGGCCGAACTGCACTTTGCCTTTTGGAAACATACCGGCGATATTCAGGCATTACGTGATGCCGTGGCCAAATTGCGCGAAGCCGAGAACATATACACCTTTGTGCAATTTCCGCACTCATGGTGCAAAATTGAAGGTTTGCTCGGTTACTATCTTACTAATTTAGGTATGAAAACCCGAAGTAATGATATTATGCTGCTCGCCATCAACAGCTATCACAATCAGCAGAAAGTATATGAACAAATCATCTACCCGCAAGAGTGGGCTTCCATACAAGATGAAATAGGTAATATATACTACTTACTGGGTAAGCAAAACGATGATGACAATTTTATGTATGAAGCTCGTAATTATTTTAATTCGGCAATAGATATTTATTCTAAAATCAAAAATAAAAAAGCCCAGAAACAAGTTGAACAAAGATTAGCCAAAGTTAAAAATTACATAGGATAGTATTGAAAAAATAATTTTGTATTTTATTTGATATTTAAAGGAGAATAAAATGACAGGTTGTATCGAACAAGACAGTTTAAGTACCAGAAGATCGATATACGGATTGGGGAAGATGTCTTCCACGGCAAATACCTGTTTAGAAGATTCCGTAAAATCATGTTTACTTAATTGCCCTACACCGTTTAACGTACAATCGGCAAGAGTGGTTATTTTATTTGATAAATATCACTATCAATTTTGGAATTTGGTATGGAATAATTTGCACTCGATTATATCACCGAAGAATTATCGCAATGTTAAAGAAAAAATCGATAATTTTGCCAAAGCTCACGGAACAATCTTGTTCTTTGAAGATAAAAACGCCCTCCGAGAACTAAAGAAAAAGTTTCCGTTATATTCTAAAAATATGAAAATATGGACTCAACAAGCTAACGGGATGTTGCAATTTATGATATGGCAGGTTTTAGCTGAAAATAATATCGGAGCCTCCTTGCAACACTATAATGAAATCATAGAAAAAGATTTATACCCGTTATATAATATACCGAAAAATTGGGAATTGGTTGCCCAGATGCCTTTCGGAAGTATAGAAAAAGAGCCTGAACCTAAAACTTTTTTGCCGCTGGATAATCGCATTAAGATTTTTAAATAACCAAACCCGACTTAAGCTATTCGCCTAAGTCGGGTTAATTGTTACGGGTACACTATATATCCATTGTATCCAAAAGATTACGCGTATACGCGCGCAGTTCGCCGTTATTCATTAAACTGAGTTTTATATTTGATTTTTGCAAATCAAAATTTGTACCGCAATCAAATCTCATACCTTTAGTCAAAACTCCGTATATCGGCATTCCGCGTATGGCTGCCAAGTTAAGTGCATCCGTCAAATTAATTTCACCGTTAGAGCCCTTTGTAACTTCCGGCATAATATCCAAAATCTCGTTAGGGATAATATAAGGTCCCATTGACGCATAATTAGAAGGCACCTCTTCCAACTTCGGTTTTTCAACCAAACCGGTAGCCCGCACGATATTTCCTTCACGCTTGGCTCCCATAAGTGCACCGTAGCGAACCATTTCTTCACGCGGAAATTCCATTATGTTTTCAACAATACCGCCTCTCTTTTCATAAACATCGGCCAACTGCTTCATAACACCTTCGCCATGTAAATTAATATAAACATCATCAACCCACATAACCGCAAAGTCACGTTTACCTATAATATCCTTTGCCATTAACACGGCATGACCGTTTCCTTTAGGCTCGTTTTGGCAGGCAAATGAGAATTTCATTCCTTCCGGAATGATTTTTTTAACTTCTTGCAACAATTCGTCTTTTTTCTTAACCGCCAAATGCCTTTCCAATTCAGGCAACGGAGTATAATATTTTTCAAACATATGTTTGCACGCATCATCACTGTATATAAATACAATTTCCTTGATACCGGCCTCGGCACATGCGTCAACGGCATATTGAATGACAGGTTTATTATTAAGGGTCATAAATCCTTTATGTAAAACTTTTGTAGTCGGCAAATTACGTGTTGAAAGTCCTGCTACCGGCAACACGCAAACTTCAGGTCTTCTGTTCATATTTTCCTCCTTTGCTTTATTAAAAAGTTTGTTATTTAATCTTAATTGTACCACTGGCTTTCTGAGCGGTTCCGCTAACCGGAGATAACAATCCTCCCGTATTTTTCTGAATAGGTTCCGTATCTTTTGGTTTATCGTACTTTGTTGTTATTTTTCCGCTCACTCTGACCTGAGACGCTTCTTCAACACCGGAAATACTGCCGATACTTGCATCCTCATTATATTTTCCGGTATTTTCAAAAACATTTTCTTTTTCTTTTGATATATTTTTATCTTTGTCTTCAATATTTGTTGCACTATCTATAACCGGATTAGGATTATTATTTATAAGCAAGTTTTGCGCATCGATTTCCGCTTGTTTTCTTCTTTCCTCTTCGGCTTTTTGCTGTTCTTTTTCATAAACGACACGTCGTTCATCAACTATTTTCAACAATTTATCCGCTACTTGCTGATGTGCTTTTTGCATTTTAGAAAATAATTCTTCTTCCTGTTCGATTAAGTTATCCATAATACCTATTACCGAATATTTTTCTTCAAGATTTTCCGCATATACAAAACTGTTCATACGACTTTCGAAATCCGAGTGAATACTGTCAATCGAATTTTTATTTTCATTCATAAATTGTTTCTTATTTATTAATTCCATATTTTCATCAATATAGCTCGGAGAATTATATTGAGTGAGTTGATCCCTATCATCTTTCCACATATTTTCGAAATCATTATACAAATCATTTATCTTCGAATACACATCGCTTTCCTGAGCGGTCATTTCACCCTTTCGATTATCTACATCTTCGACACGATAATTCTGTATCTCCGCCGGAATACCTGCTATTTGTTGCTTGTAATTTTCTATTTCATTATCATAGCTCTGCATATCTTCATCAGAAACATTACCTGCTAATTTTGTTTTCAGGTCTTCTAATTTTCTGATTATTTCGTTCAGAGCATCGGTTTTATCATGATACTTCTTGGCAATTTCCTTAGTAAGGCATTTAGATGTTAATTCTTCAATTTCTTTCATCACTGAAGTAATATCTTCATTTACATCATCTATTTTATTTTGCATTTCATTAATTTTTTGTTCTTTTTGTTGTCTTAATGCTTCTTGTTTTTTCAATTCCTCTTCTTCGATTTTTTTCCAATGTATATCGTACTTTTTGGCGATTTCTTCAACACTGATATCCACAACCGGCTTATTAAGCATTCCGGTAAATATAACGGAATAATTAGGAATATCTTTTAGTGTCGGATATTTTACCGTAAGTGTTTGATTTATTTTCCATTCTTTTACATTAATTCCGCCGCTCACCTTTACTTCGGCAATATCATTTTGTATGGTACCCGGCTTAACCGTAATTACACCGTTATTCAGGGCAGCTTCGATTTTAAATTCCCCAAACTCGGTATTGCCGCTTTGAACATTATCTCTGACCATCTGATAAAGCCCCTTTGACAGCGTTCTGCTTTCCAAATCATCATATATACTCTTTAAATTTATACCTTTAATATTCAAGGAGTTGCCAGAAACGGAAGCTTGCCCCTTTAGTCCGCCTATCATATCGGCTATTGTTGCCGCCGAAGTATTAAAATCAATTTCTACGGCCACATCGGAAGCGTCAAGAGCATAGACACTGCCGCCCAAATTATTCACGGACGGATATATTACCGATAATTTACCCTGCATCTGAGGAGTTTGAGCATAATTTATCTGTAATTGACCGGATACCTTATGGTCTTTATTTTCAAAACTCAGATTTTGAAATTGCAAATCGTTTTGAGTATTAATGATATGGGTTTTCAAATTATCCATTGTATAACTGCCGTAAGAGCCTTTTGTAGCCCTCAAATCAATATCCAAATCCAAGTTTTTATAACTGTTATAATTGATAACATCTCCGCTGAAATCCGGTTTGGCAATGAATGTATTCTCATCGGTTGCACCAAAATTAGGCAATGCTTTGGTTTTTTGAACATTTATCCAGTTCAACAGATTAAGTTCATCCGTTTCGATACCACCCTTTATTTTGTAAACATTATCTTCCTCACTTATCTCCGCGTCGGCTTTATACTTGTCAACACCCATTTGAATATCGGCATTATCCGCATTCCAACTTTTACTGTTGCCCTTAGCATAAAACTTCGCCACCAAAGGACCGCGATAAATTTTACCGTTTATATTACCCACCAGAAGTTTGAGTAAATTTTCCACATGGCTTGTTTTCAACAATACATCGCCATCAAAATTTATGGTTTCATTCTCATCTTTTAATATTCCGTCATAGCGAAGAGAAACATCTCCTACCTTAGACAATGAGTACATATACCCAATACGAAAGTTTCCGCCCAAAACACCTGTTTCAATGAAGTTGTCTTGCTCAAATATCGGCCATTTAGGTAGTGAAATCTGCAATTTATCAGCCAACATTTTAATATTTGCCGACTCTATGTTGTACGCAACATCTCTGAATTTAATTTTATCTTCTCCAAAGTTTTCGGCAATACCCGAAACTTCTATATCCGAGCCAAGCAAATTACTCATTGATACATTTTCAAATACCACAACGCCGGCTCCATTTGTTATAAATTCAATATCAACATCTCGTGCGGAAACGCCGTTAAAGGTTGCGCTTTTGGCCTTAATCGAAACATCAGCCTTATTATCTCTCAGCCATTCCATTCGCTTTGTTTCGGCAATCACAATATCCGATATATCGCTTTCTTCTTCTGTTTGCAGCGGAAAAATATAATTATCCAAATTCAATATATCGGCATTCACCTTTATTGTATATTCGTTATTAGTTAAATCCGTTGAAATCTCGGCATTTATATCTGCTTTATCCATTTTCAAGGCAAAATTTTCGACATTCAAAATTTTCGAATTTCCATATATATCAAACCCCAAATTAACATCACGATAAGATGATTGGCGCGGAGCTTTCAGCTTTATATCCAAAGCATTCAACAGCGATAACAGATTCTGCCCGTCCAGAGTAACATTCGCATAATAAAGAGGTTCTCCTCCTTTTTCCGCCAAACTTGCTTTTATATTCAAAACAATATTTCCCGGGCATCCGGCATAAAAATCATTTAAAACAAGCTCGTTGTTTTTCCATTCGCCTTTTGCACTGACATTTTCAAAAATTCCCGTCGGAGAATCGCTTACTGTAACTCGCTCGGCGGATATATCATATTTAACATCGAAACCCGTGTTCGGTTCAAATTTTGCTCCTTTTTGAATTTCGGCAAATTCATCGGCAATTAATTGCCTAAACGGAACAAAGTTTAAATTAATCAGCTGATATTTTACATCAATTACCCGAGCCGTATCCTTAGTCGGAGCAGTAATATCGACATTTCCGGCTCCCTCAAAAATATTATTAAATTTCACGACAAGATTGGTTATTTTTGTATCTGCGGTACTTGTTTCCACATCAGCCGAAAACATAATAGGCTCATTATAGTCATCACGCAAAACTTTATCATTGAAAACAGCGTTCACAAATTCTGCCGTTTTTTGAGACTGTCCGCTTATAACACCTTTTGCTCCGTCAGATGCGGCATTATAACTGCCGTCATATCGTAAGTTACTCTCTGTTCGCGGATGAGTAATAACCATACTCATATCAACATCTTCCAATTGTGATAATGCATCAAGACCGAGTGCCAAACCGTAACGGTCATTATCTTTCAAGAAATTACCGTCTAATCTGTAAGGACCTTCAGCACTGCCGGCCTGTACCTCAGCATTAAAGTCCGTTAAAGCAAAAGCAATATTATACTTTTTATGATTGAAGTGCAGCGTAGATTTTTTTACACTGAAACTATGCAAATTGAACGAGTTGTTTCCGGCAAAACCCACATCTTTTTCCTTTTGATGCCAGTTACTTACCCCTTGTTCGCTAAAATTAAACCAAGCCTCAACACCCTCTAGCGAAAGTGATTGTACATCAGGCTTACCCTGTAATAACGAAGGCAATGAAACCTCTGTTTCCAAACGTTTAACCGAGGCCAATTTTTCTCCTGTTTGCGGATTTATTATCTGAACGTTATCTGCTACTAATTGCGGATGAGGAAGGAGAGCGACTTGAAGATTTCCCGAAAATTGTATTTTTTTACCCGTCATTTCCGATAATTGGGAAGAAACTCTGTCTTTTTGGGTATTCCAATCCATTTGCGAAACATAAGCAAAAAGACCTCCGACAGCCCCGATTATCAACAATAAAGATATAAAAATTATTTTTTTCATCAACGCCTCTCTCTTCATTGATTTTAAGATATTCTTGACTTTTAATGTATAATATTCTTACAATAAATCAACACATTTTTCAACCTTGGAGTAAAAAATATGGATGTGAAAAATGAAATATTTCAAATCGCGAAAAAACTGCGCGACAACGCCTATGCTCCTTATTCAAAATTCAAAGTCGGAGCGGCAATCTTAACAACCAACGGTAAAATATACGGCGGATGCAACGTTGAAAACGCTTCTTATCCGTGCGGAACCTGCGCCGAAGCCGGAGCCGTATCCGCTATGATAGCCGCCGGTGAAAGGCAAATCGCCGAAATACTGATTATTGCCGATACCGATTGTATTTTACCATGCGGTAATTGTTTGCAAAAAATAGCCGAATTCGGTTCGGAAAAAACTTTGGTTCATTCGTGTAATTTGGACGGTATCGTCAATACATATACCTTAGCACAATTACTTCCTCACAACTTCAAAGCCGGAGATATAAAATGTTAGACAAAGCATATGATTATCTTAAAAACACACTCGGAGATTTTATACCGGATACAGCTCTGATACTCGGTTCGGGATTGGGCGGCCTTATATCAGAGATACAAAATCCGATTATTGTACCATATAAAGACATCCCCGGATTTCCAACGCCTACCGTTGAAGGGCATGAAGGAAAATTCTATGCGGGAACAATCGGTAAACATAGTGTTCTCTGTATGCAAGGGCGCTTTCATTTCTATGAAGGGATCGACCCGCTTATTATCGATAACATTATTGCGATGTTGAAAAAGTTGGGAATAACTCAAATCATAATTACTAATGCTGCGGGGTCGCTGCGAACATCCCTCCCTACCGGTAGCTTGTTGCTTATTAACGACCATATTAATTTAAGCGGCATCAATCCGCTGATTGGTCGCCATGAAGCACCGTATTTTCCGGATATGACCAATGCTTATGATTATGAGATGCGCCAAAAGTTTTTGCAAATTGCCGCTCAAGAAAATATTACAATTCCGGAAGGGGTGTACATGATGGTTTTAGGACCGAATTATGAAACCAAAAGCGAAGTGCGACTATTTCAATCCTTTGGTGCCGATGCCGTCGGTATGTCTACGGTCTCCGAAGTCATATCTGCCGTCCATAAAGGTATAAAGGTTTTAGCTGTTTCGATCATTGCCAACCTCTGCACCGGATTAACCAGCAGCGAGCAAAATCATGAAGATGTTTTAAATCAGGTTCAAAGGTCTTCCGTAAAATTAGGCTTGCTTATTCAAAAATTTTTGGAAAGGTACTAAACCATGTTACCGCAGGAAATTATCCGATTGAAACGTGACAAACACGAACTGACCGGTGAACAAATACGCCAATTTGTTGCCGGTATAAGCGATAAAACCGTTGATGATGTGCAAGTGGCATCGTTAACCATGGCCATATTTCTTAACGGTTTGAATCGCCGTGAGACCATTGATTTAACTCTGGCTATGCGTGATTCCGGAGATAAGATGGAATGGGCGGATTTTGATAAACCGATTGTTGATAAACATTCCAGCGGCGGTGTAGGTGATAAAGTCAGCTTGATGTTGGCGCCGATTTTGGCGGCTTGTGACGTTTATGTTCCGATGATAGCCGGTCGCGGTTTGGGGCATACCGGAGGCACCATAGATAAACTGGAAGCAATTCCCGACTATAACACCCAGGCAGATAAACAATTATTCCGTAGAACTGTAAAAGACGTCGGTTGCGCCATTATCGGACAAACAGCCACTCTCGCACCGGCTGATAAAAAAATATATGCCATTCGCGATGTTTGCGGTACGGTCGAATCAATTCCATTGATTACTTCCTCGATTCTCTCCAAAAAATTGGCCGCCGGATTGCAATATCTGGTAATGGATTTAAAATGCGGCAACGGTGCTTTTATGAGTAATTTTGACGATGCCAAAATGTTGGCGGAGTCCATTGTAGAAGTTGCCAACGGGGCCGGTACTAAAACCTGCGCTCTTCTGACCGACATGAATCAAGTATTAGGCACCACGGCGGGTAATGCCTTGGAAGTTAAAGAAGCCGTTGATTATCTGACCGGAAAATTTGCAGAGTCGCGTCTTGATATTGTTACTCGTTCACTTTGCAAAGAACTGTTGGTAAAATGTGAGCGCTGTAAAACCACGGAAGAAGCCGATATCTTAATTTCCAAGGCTATAAATTCCGGCGCTGCCGCCGAAAAATTTGCTACCATGGTAAAAGTTCTCGGCGGTCCCGCAGATTTTATGGGAAATTACGCCAAATATCTCCCGCAAGCACAGCATACCAAAGCAATTTTTGCACCGGTTGGCGGTTATGTTAAAGCTATGGATACTCGCGCCGTCGGATTAAGTATTGTTGAGATGAAAGGCGGACGATCCGCTCCGGGGCAAAGTTTGGATTTAGCAACCGGATACAGTGAATTTGCACAAATCGGCGATTATGTCGACAATCAAAAACCATTGGCGATTGCTCATTATCAAACCGAAGAACAATATGAAAAAGCCAAACAAGACCTGTTAGCGGCAATTACTATATCCGATACCAAGCCGGAAATAAAAAATCCGATATTGCTGAAAATCTAACCAAGATTAAAAAACTCGGAGAACGAGGTCAATATAAAAAGGCTTTTTCTCGCAGTGTACAAAGCAGTACATAAGAGAAAAAGCCTTTGATTAGTGACCCGTTATACGAGTTTTTTTATTTAACTTCTTCGAAGTCGGCATCAACTACATTCTCATCTTTCGGTGCTTCACCGGCAGTTCCGGCGTCGGCACCCTGAGTAGCACCTTGAGTACCTTGAGCTTGTTGAGACTTATACATAGCTTCGCCTAATTTCATTGAAGCTTGCATTAAAGCATCGGTCTTGGATTTCAAATCCTCAATGTTTTCTTTTTCCATTGCTGCTTTGGTATCTTCAACCGCTTTCTTAATGCTTTCCTTGTCGGCATCCGAAATCTTGTCACCGAATTCTTTCAGGTTCTTCTCAACTTCATGAACCAAACCTTCGGCACGATTTTTAGCTTCAACAATTTCTTTCTTTTGCTTATCGGCTTCAGCATTAGCTTCGGCATCCTTAACCATTTTGTTAATTTCGTCCTCGCTGAGACCGCCGGAAGCCTGAATACGAATAGCCTGCTCTTTATTGGTTGCCTTATCTTTTGCGGAAACGTTTACAATACCGTTGGCATCAATATCGAAAGTAACTTCGATTTGCGGCATACCGCGCGGTGCCGGCGGAATACCTACCAGGTCAAATTGACCGAGCAATTTGTTGTGAGCGGCAATTTCACGCTCACCTTGGAATACTCTGATGGTAACCGCGGTTTGTCCGTCTTCGGCCGTTGAGAATACTTGTGATTTTCTGGTCGGAATAGTGGTATTACGGTCAATCAAACGTGTAAATACGCCGCCCAAAGTTTCAATACCGAGAGAAAGCGGAGTTACATCCAACAGCAATACATCTTTAACATCACCCATTAACACGCCGCCCTGAATAGCTGCACCTACGGCAACCACTTCGTCAGGGTTAACACCTTTGTGCGGTTCTTTACCGAAAATTTCTTTTACTTTCTCCTGAACCTTTGGCATACGGGTCATACCACCTACCAAAATAACCTCACTGATGTCACTGGCTTTTAATCCGGCATCGGCCAAAGCTTTTTGACAAGGTACTGCCGTTTTCTCAATTAAATCTTCAACCAAAGATTCCAATTTGGCACGACTTAATTTGATATTAAGGTGTTTCGGACCGGTACTGTCGGCCGTAATAAACGGCAAGTTAACCTCGGTTTGAGTAGTGGCCGAAAGCTCGATTTTTGCTTTTTCGGCGGCTTCTTTCAAACGCTGCAAAGCTAATCTGTCGGTGCGTAAATCAATACCTTGTTCTTTTTTGAATTCATCAGCCAAATAATTAACAATACGTTGGTCAAAATCTTCACCACCCAAGAAAGTATCACCGTTGGTGGCTTTAACTTCAAACACACCGTCGCCGATTTCCAAAATAGAAACATCGAATGTACCGCCGCCTAAATCGTATACAACAATCGTACCGGAAGCTTTTTTATCCAAACCGTAAGCCAAAGCGGCAGCGGTCGGTTCATTAATAATACGCAAAACTTCCAAACCGGCAATTTTACCGGCATCTTTGGTGGCCTGACGTTGAGAATCGTTAAAGTAAGCCGGTACAGTAATAACTGCTTTTTCTACTTTTTCACCTAAATAACTCTCGGCATATTCTTTGATTTTTTGCAAAACGATTGCCGAGATTTGCGACGGAGCATACTTCTGTCCCTTAGCTTCAACCCACGCATCTCCGTTATCACCGGAGATAATCTTGAACGGAGAATGTTCCTTAAATTTGGAAACTTCTGCCGAATCAAAACGACGACCGATTAATCTTTTAATTGCAAATAATGTATTTTCCGGGTTAGTAACGGCTTGACGTTTTGCCGGATAACCGACCAAACGTTCCGTATCGGTAAAAGCCACCATGGAAGGTGTGGTTCTTGCACCTTCAGAGTTCTCCAAAACTTTGGCTTCTTTACCATCCATAACGGCAAAGCACGAGTTTGTAGTACCCAAATCAATACCTATAACTTTATTACTCATAGAAAATTCCTCCTTTTAACATTTCTAAACTTGTATATAGGGAGTCATAATTTTCTATGCAAGAGTTTGAAGAAAAAATTTTACACAAAATAAAAAAACTCTCCGGATCTGATGATCAGGAGAGTAAAAATTTCAACGAAATACTCTGGCAATTGCCGTAAACGGACGAGAGTTATGCAACACTCCGGCCAGTTTTTCCAAAGCCACGTCAAATGCAGCCTTATCGTCCGAAATAGCATACTTCAGCACAGCCTTAGGCAGGGTCCTCTGCTTTCCGTTACACATCATCAACGGCTCATCAGCATAGATGTAAAAAGCTGACTTTTCGTCATATAGTACCATATTATCCGCAGAAACAGGACGCCTGCAATTTACACGCCTGCCAACCGCCTTCATGGTGTAAAACACTTTGCCCTCATCATTGTAATAAAAATAAGCGAGGACAACAACACTCTTTACCGGCACGTATTTGCGCCCGAATATTTTTTTCTCCATAAAAATAAAATTAAATATAATAAAATTAAATATTGATAAACACAAAGGAAAGTGTACACACTTTCCTTTTTTTTGTCAAGAAACATTTTAATTTCTTTATCTTCGATGATACGGATGATGATTGATTATGGTTTGAATTCTATATATTTGCTCGGCTAAAACAGCTCGCATCAGCATATGCGGAAGAGTTAACTTGCCGAATGACAATATCAAATCAGCTTTATCGCGAGTAGATTGCAAATGCCCGTCGGCACCGCCTATCAAAAAGCAGATTTCCGAACAGCCGTTCATTATCCAATTTTCCACCTTTTGCGCCAAATCATCACTGGAGATATTAACTCCACGCTCGTCCAAAACCACTATTTTAGCGCCTTGCGGTATAGATTCTTGTAAAAACTTGGCTTCATCCTGCTGATTTGAGTTATCTTTTTCTTTTATATTCAAATCCCACGACGAGCGCTTGGCATATTCGGCAATAATCTGAGCTTCCGGCGAACCGTGTTTACATTTTCCGATAGCTAGAATGGTTGCTTTCATATGTTTTTTACCCGATGTTTATCTATTCTTGGCGTAAATTTGCTACTGAAGTCCACATCTTTTCAAGATTATAAAACTCGCGAACTTCCGGACGGAAAATATGAACAATCACATCAAAAGCATCAATCAAAACCCAATCGGCTTTTTGCTCGCCTTCAACTGTGGAGCGATAACCGGCCGACTTAAGATTCTCTTCTATTTTCTGCGAAATGGATGCCACATGACGATTTGAAGTACCGCTTGCTACGACCATATAACTGGCTATTGATGTTTTACCGGCCAAATCTATTACCAAAACATCTTCGGCTTTCATATCTTCTAATGATTCTGTTACAATTTGCAAAATTTTATTATTTTCTTTTTCCTTCGCCACTTTAATTCTCCTTTATCCTAACGGCGACCATGATTTTATCGGTGTTTCAACGGCTTTTTCCGAAACTTTTTCTTTTGCCTTACCGCTAACATATTTTGCCACTTCATTCAAGCACAAGTTTAAATCTTTTCCGGCCACTGCCGAAATCGCAAAAATCGGATTCTCGCAAACCTTTTTCAATTCATTCAACTTAGTCTGAATTTCCTCATCGCTTAAAGCATCACATTTATTGAGAGCCACAACTTCCGGCTTATTTTTCAACTTATCGTTATAAAGTTCAAGTTCTTTACGAATCGTCAGATAATCATTACAAACATCTTCCGCAGTACCGTCTAAAAGGTGTAAAAACGCCGAACAACGCTCAACATGTTTTAAGAATCTGTCGCCCAATCCGACTCCTTCGTGAGCTCCTTCTATCAAACCTGGAATATCGGCTAAAACCACTTCTCTGCCTTTAACCCAAGCAACACCCAAATGAGGATGTAAAGTAGTAAACGGATATGAAGCTATTTTCGGTCTGGCCGAGGTAACAGCTGACAGAAAAGTTGACTTACCGGCATTAGGCAAGCCGATTAAACCGACATCGGCAATAATTTTAAGTCTGAGCCATACCCATATTTCTTCTCCCGGAGTTCCCGGTTCTGCATAGCGCGGTGCCTGATTGGTAGAGCTTTTGAAATGTGTATTTCCCAATCCGCCCTTACCGCCTTTGGCAATCAAAAAGCGCTCGCCGGCGACAACCATATCCTTAATCACGGTTTCACCGTCATCGGCAACAATTTCGGTACCGACAGGAACTTTTATTATCAAGTCTTCGCCTTTATATCCGGTCATTTCCGAACCCATGCCTTGTTGCCCTTTTTGGGCTTTAAAATGCTGTTGATAACGAAAATCTATCAGCGTATTCAGGTTTTCGACCGCTTCAAAATATACGCTGCCGCCGTTACCACCGTCACCGCCGTTCGGTCCGCCGAATTCAATAAACTTCTCGCGTCTGAATGCCACGCATCCTTTACCGCCATCACCGGCTTTTATATATATTTTGGCCTGATCCAGAAATTTCATTTGTTACCTCTATACAAAATAAAGGGGCATAACGCCCCTTATATCGGTTCTATTTTAAAACTATTCTGAAACGACAGATACATATACCTTGTCATTAGCTTTGGTTTTAAATTCAACCTTTCCTTCGGAAGTAGCAAAAATCGTATGATCTTTACCCAAGCCGACATTCTGTCCCGGATGGTACTTGGTACCACGTTGACGAATGATAATATTTCCCGGGATAACAGCTTCACCACCGAATTTTTTAACACCCAAACGACGACCTTCAGAATCGCGGCCGTTATTGGAGCTACCACCAGATTTCTTATGTGCCATAACGCTTTCTCCCTCAAATTAACCTAAAATATCCGTAATCTTAACGATTGTGATATTTTGTCTGTGACCATTTTTACGACGATAGTTTTGTCTTCTCTTCTTCTTGAAAACAATAACTTTCGCATCTTTTGCCTGTTTAACTACAAGAGCCTTAACACTGGCACCTGCAACTAACGGCGTACCGATGGTTGAATCCAAAGCCAAAACTTCGCTGAAAACAACCTCTTTACCTTCTTCACCGGCGATTTTTTCAATTTTTACAACATCACCTTTGGTAACATTGTACTGCTTACCGCCTGTCTTAATTACTGCGTACATATTTTTTCACCTTATTTTTGAACATAATACAATGGCTTGTAATATACATAAGTTTTCGGCGCTGTCAATAACAAAAATAACTATTTTTTAAATAATTTTTATCTGCGCACTAAAAAACAGAAAAGCAGACAGTCAAAACCGAAAAAAGTTGATTAAAGAGATTTATACGAAGTAAGCTCCCTTGCGTAGTGTACGAAGCAGTACATAAGGGCACAGAAATAACGGAGAACGTGCGTAAATACGCCGAAAGCATCTTGCAAAAAAATTTCACACTTGACAACACAGAAAAACTCGAAGAACGTGGGCAATAGAAAAAGGCTTTTTCTCGTGGTGTACAAAGAAGTACATAAGAGAAAAAGCCTTTGATTAGTGACCCGTTATACGAGTTTTCTTAAATTACTTTAAGATTTTAGAAACAACGCCGGCACCAACAGTTCTACCACCTTCACGAATAGCGAAACGTAATCCTTCGCTCATGGCGATC
>Ga0310696_10002606_pt1 | contig 23644 bp, 18 predicted proteins | sample AusTroGonzalo_MG_4_FD_203885 | JGI IMG/M metagenome (GOLD analysis project Ga0310696, IMG submission 203885) | Bovine rumen microbial communities from tropical cattle in Woodstock, Queensland, Australia - Gonzalo_02 (v2) (version 2) | ecosystem: Host-associated > Mammals > Digestive system >...
ATCTCGTTGCGATAGGCGAACCACTGTCCGAAGCCGTAGCCGTGACCTCCGTTGGGGTAGACGAAGAGGGCGCACTCATTGCCTGCTTGCTTCATGGCCGTGTAGTAGGCAACGGCATTAGTGACGGGTGGCACGAGGTTGTCATCGCTCGAGAGAACGAGGAAGGCAGGTGGAGTCTCGCGTGGTTTCACTTGAAGGTTCGTCGAGTACTCACGTACGAGGTTCGCATCTTTCAAACCTTCCTTGCCGAGGAAGTTCTCGCAAGAGTTCTGGTGAGAGATCTTCTCGTCCATCGATATGACGGGGTAGAAGAGGATGGAGAAGTTAGGACGCACGGCTGGTGCCGACTTGGTTGAGATGACCGAAGCCAGATGTCCGCCGGCCGAGAAGCCCATGATGCCGACCATCTGTGGGTTGATGCCCCAAGCGGTGGCTGAGTCGCGTACAATGGTGAAGCCTTTCTCGGCATCGCTGATAGGGATGGTACGGTCGCCCTTAGGCATGCGGTAGTTGACAACGAAATAGGCGATGCCGTGTTCGTTCATCCAGCCCGATGCCAGTGTGCCTTCATGCGAGTTCGATAGAACGGAGTATCCGCCACCTGGAATGCCAACGACGGCTTTTCCGTTCGGTTCCTTCGGCAGGAAGCATACCATCTGTGCCGATCCGTCGGGAGTGAGGTTCAGGGTAAATTCACGTGCTGTCTTGTCGCTTTTCTGTTGCTGTTGTTGCGGTCTGCCCATTCCGAACATGCCGCCAAATCCTTGTGCCATTGCTGCAGTCGTGATGCAGAGTAATCCGACTGACAGACCAATTTGTTTTAGGTTGAAATGTTTCATAAGTAAAAAGGAATTAATTTAATTGTCTATTTATTTGATAGTTTTTTCATGGAATTGTTTAATCGGTATCTTCATCTTCTTCCCTCGGTTCTGCCGCAGGAGCCGCATCGTCGGTCTGCGAGTTATCAGGTAGTTCACTTTCGATTTCCTTGAGGGTGGTGCCGTAAGTGGTACGGAGCACGCGGAACTCGGTGCGGCGGTTGATGGCATTGCAGATTTCCTGCTCATCGTCCTTCAGCTTTAGGATGTACTCTTCAGTGAGTGTATCGCCTTCGTTGAGGAACTTATGTGTGTCGGCCAGACGTCGTCTGACAACTTTCGGACGGCTCTCGCCATAGCCGACAGGACTGAGACGATCGGCCTTGATGCCGTGTTCGATGAGATAGTTAACCACCGACTCGGCACGTCGTTGGGAGAGGCGCTGGTTGTAGATATCCTCACCCTTGTAGTCGCAGTGAGCCGCCAACTCTATGGTGATGCTGGGATTCTCGTTCATCATGATGACAAGGCTGTCCAACGCATTGGTCGAGGCTTCGGTGAGTGTGGCTTTGTCGAACTCATAGAAGATGTTGTTAATAAGTACGGGTACGTTGATTGGCGGCAGGGGGAATTGCATGACATACTCTTCACTCTCTTGTGAAGGTTCGACCATGATTTCCTGCTTGATGTTCAGGTAGCCTTTGCAAGTGCCGAGGAAAACGTATTTGACATTCGGTTTCAGCACCATCGTGAACGAGCCGTCGCCTCGCACGCTCAGCTTTTCGTTCGTTCCGTCGTTTCCTACCACATAGACCAAAGCTTCTGGCAGTTCGTAGCCGTCCTTCTCGTACAGCCAACCTGTAACGGTTTGGACGATTTCTGGCAGTTCGAAGCTGTAGATGTTCTCCCAACCTTTGTTTACGTCGCCACGACTTGAACAGAAGAATCCTCTATTGTAAATGCCTTCGAAGGTCATGCCGAAATCGTCTGCGCTGCTGTTGAGCGGATACTGTTGGTTTTCGACAATCCATCCCTTGATGCTGTCGGGCGTAGCCTTGAGAATGTCGAGACCGCCCATGCCCGGATGTCCGTCTGACGAGAAGTAGAGGTCGCCATTAGGTCGGAACGATGGGAACATCTCATTGCCGGGTGTGTTGATGGTTTGTCCCAGATTCTCCACACCTCCGAATCCTTCTTTTGTGATACGAGTACGCCAGATGTCGTAGCCACCTAATCCGCCGGGCATGTCGCTTACGAAGTAGAGCCACTCCCCATCGGGGCTGACAGCAGGATGGGCGTATGAGGAGAGGGTATCCTTGCTGATGTCACACTTTGCCGGCTGTCCCCATGAGGCATCGGAACGAGTGGAACGGAATATCTCGGCGTAGCGAGGGTAGGATGGGTCGGAACTGCAACGGGTGAAATAGAGGGTCTTGCCATCGGGAGAGATGCAGCTCACGCCTTCGTCGTATTCCGAATTGATGGCCGATTCAATCTGCTCGGGTTGTTTCCACTTTTTGTTCTCGTCCTTCTTTGCGTAGAACATATCGGCGCATTTCACACCACTGATGCCGCTGAGGTCATCGCCCGTCGCATCCTTGCGGGTGGAAGTGAAGATGATTTGGTCGGCATCATCGCCGAAGAGCATCGGTGAGTAGTCGGAGCGTGAGGAATTGAACAACGCCTCCTTTTTCACCTGATAAAGGTTCGGATTTGCTTTCCACTGTGGAGCCAGGTCGCACGACTGCAATCCAGCCATTGCTAGCTGGTTTGTCTCGTTAATGTCGAGAAACGCGGTGAAACTTTCACGTGCTCCTTTGTAGTTTGCCAGTTTCAATTGCTGGAACCCCAGACGGAGTAGAGCGGTGGAGTCGGTGTGGTGGTAGCGCACAGCATTTTGGAATGCCTGCATAGCCTTCTGCGGATTATTAATGCGTTCGTAGCACAGACCCATGCGGAAAGCACGGTCGGCACGCAGCGCTTTGTCCTTTGTCGGGATACGCTGGTACGACTTCTTATATTGCTGTGCCGCCTTGTAGTATTCGCCCATTGCGTAGAACTGTTCGCCCTTCTTGAAGCTTATATTCTCGTTGCTACAAGCCCAGCAAAGAAACGTTACGATCAATATGATGAGTATGTGGATATTCTTTCGCATATTATTCTAAACGTAAAAACTTAGTTTTTATTGCCTATGACCCACAAAAAAGTTGCCCGAACCGAAGTCCGGGCAACTTTGCAATTGTGTGATATGGCCGCCTATTGGGTTAATAGGACTTGTGAGCCATAGATCTGTTTACTTCACGAAGTACTTCTTACCGTTAATGATGTTCAATCCCTTCTGTGGAGTAGTCATCTTCTGACCGGCAAGGTTGTAGATGCCGTTAACAGCAGTGTTAACCTTGATGTTTGTGATGCTCTCTGGTACGGATGGTCCGTAGTAGATGAGGTGAACATAGTTGATGTTCATGTAGTCGTTAGTAACTGATTTTGGCTTGTCGATACCAAGAGTAAGCTTGCCGTCTTCAGGAACATTGATTTCGATGCGAGTGATGTAGTAACCAGCTTCGAACCAAGCTACATAAGCACCAGTGTTATAAGGAGCGTACATGGTCTTTCCGTTCAGTGTAATTGTATTTGCTCCAGAACTTGCTAAGCTTTGTTCGAGCGCATACTCACTGTTGCGGTGCAGATAACCGATGACAGTAGTGTCGGAAGTAGTTCCGAATACCCATGCATTCTTGTCGCCTTCTGGATCAGCCTCGTAACGAGATGCATCGCCAGCAGGATCACCTGCACGATAAGCACCCTGAGCTTCGATGACATACTTACCAGCTGGCAGACCTACGACTGTCTGATAGAGGTGAGATTCGCCTCCGTATGAACTGAATGTATTCTGCTTGTAACCGTTGCAAGAACCGCGATCCCATCCAGGAACATTCTTGTCTGAGTTACCAGTATCCTGATCGAGGTCTGGGTTGATCATTACACAAGAGTAGTCGATTGGGTTCTCCTCTGATGCTTCGCCTTCTGGCAATCTGAATGCAGTCACGGCACGACCTGCTGCTGTGATCAATGCTTTGCACTCTGCATCGGTCTCACATCCTGTCATCTGTACTGCCTGCAAATCGTTCATCAGTTTGATAGCATCATCTACTCTATCCTTTGGTGCAGTTTCCATAAACTCAAGGATAGCATTGTTGAGCAGTTCGATGGTTGACTCAAGTTCTTCGTGCAACTTAACAGAAGCCTTGGCATCTTCGATAGATGTGAAGAATGCGCTGATGCATGACATCAACTTATCTTCGCTTGCAGACTTGATGGCTGCAATTGCATTGGCCATGTTGTCACGAGCTTCTTTTGACATAACAGAACCCTCGAGTTCGTCGGCAGATTCCTGCAACTTGTTTGTTACAACAGCAACTGCTTCAGGATCAACTCCTGCATAGTAGAGGTGGAAGTTGTCGAATGTGGAGTAACATGCATCACGTGGAGCAGATGGCTCACGAACACCAAATGTCAACTTGCCATCGTCAACTACATAACCGTAAATTGTGTTCTGGTAGAGTTCCTTCTTATTGCCGAATGCCAAAGCGATATCAGCACTACTTGCTGGAGCCCACTTACCTGCCTCGAACTCAAAAGAACCACTGCTGAGTTCCTGATCGTAGTAGTCGTCGAATGCGTTCATGAGAGGAGCAGAAATGTTGTTTACATAAACCTCTGCACAGATGTCACCGACACTACCAGAAATATACTCTTCATAAGCAGTGCTTTCGCTTGCTGTACGATAGTAACCCTGAACGGTCAGCTTGTAGATACCAGGCTTCAAACCCGTGATGGTCTGTGAGCAGTCGTATGTAGTGTGATAAGCTGTAACAACAGGGTTGCTGGTGTTCATAGCTTTTACATCGGCATTGTTCTTTGGATTCCAAGTCCAACCGCTATTACCCTTGTTGAAGTCTGGGTTGAAGATGAGGGCAGTTACTTCGTCGCCTTGCTTCTCGTTTTCAGCAATGTACTGAGCAACCTTGTCATAGATGACGCTACCGATATTCTCGCAGTATTCTGTATCTGCAGTACCGTCTTCGTATGCACTCTCCATATTCATCAGGTCATCACCAAGACTCTGTGCCAACTCTGGGAATGAACTGGCGAGGGCTTCCTGATAGTCAGTTACGTCAGCAATGGCAGCCTCTAACTTGTCATAGTCTTTCTCAGAAGCAACGAGTGCGTTGTAAGCTGCTTTCAGTGCTGCAATCTGCTCTTCGAATCCTTCAGCAGTTGCCTTTGATTTGCTCATCTCGTCTGCAAAGGCTTCCTTCACCTCGCTGTTTGCGAATACATCATCAAGGTCAGGATATTCACCTTCATACTGTTCTACCAGACCTTCCAATACTGGCTGGTTAGGATCGGTTACTTCACCGTAGTAAGTGAGTACGAAGTTGTCGGCTGCAATCCAGCTTGCTGTGGTTGATTCTGTGAGGAATCCAAGTTCGATGTCGCCTTGCTCGTCGAGTGCGAAGGTGATTTCGAAGTGCTGAGGCATCTGATCGTCTGTTGCTACCTCACGACGGTTCTCTTTCTCTCCGCCCTTCACATACATATAAACACCTGTTACAGCTGGTGCACCTGCCTTCTGGAATACAGCGATGGCATCGCAACCAATCTTATACTTACCTGCAGGCATGTTCTTTACGATGGTGTACATCTTACCGTCACCCAACTTGTTGGTGTCGACATTGTAAGTAGGACGCCATGCCTGGATGAAGTTGCTGATAGCTACTTCGCCGTTCTGGTAGCTGTCACCCTGATAGCCGCTTGCGCTTGTCGAAGCAATGTCAACAGTCCATCCTGTAGCGTCGCCTGTCTCGAAGTCAGGATTCGTCATGAACGATGTTGCATCCTTAGGATCTGCATTCGAAGCTCCAACGAGCTCTGTACCGATTCTGTAGTTGTAAACATCTTCCTGCAACTGTGTGTTGGCTGCATCGAGCTGTTCTGCAGTAGAAGCAGTGTTGTTGTAAACAGTTTCTGCTGCTGTTACGCTTACTTCTGGATATGTCTCCTTTACAAATGCGATATAATCGCCCAACTTAACAGCTGCGTTGTAGTTTGTTACAGCTGTCTGGTATGCATCGTATATTGCCTCAGGAATGAATGCCCAAGTGATACAAGCGTCAGCGATTTTCTCGTCAGACAATACGTCAATCATAGGGGTGAGGGCCTTACGCTGACTATCTGTCCAATCTTCGTCATAGATGTTAAATCCCAGATACGAATAGTCCTTCAATGCCTTCATCTCAGTAGTGAACTCTGCGGTGTTGCTTTCTGATACTTTGAATTTGTAGATGTTGCCGTCTTCCTTAATCATTTCCCAAGCAGGATAGGCATCTTCTTGGTTTGCATAGTCGACATACATTCTCAGTTCGTCAACAGCAAACACTTTCTGCCATGAGTCGCTGTGCCAGTTGATGATGTAGACAGATTTACCATCCCATTCCTTGGTTATCGTTCCGGTCTCGTCCTTAAGTTCATACTTGGCTACGAATAGTCTGTGACCAGTAGAGTTAAGGACAGCATGGGTGTTCCATGTTTGACCAGTGTGCGTGTCGGCACGACCGTTAGTCAGGAACCCGTCACCTTCGATGTTGTAAAGATAATAATAAGTAGTGTCGCCAGGGGCTACACTTGACAACTTTACGTCGGCATAGTCAGCCGAAGTAATTTTCGGAACTACCCATCCCTGGGCAAACGCCATCGTTGCCACGAACGAGATCATCCCTAACAAAAAGAATTTTCTTTTCATGATTGTTTCGGATTTTAATTAGGTTATCACTAAGTAATTTTTTAATAGTTGGTCTGATTAATATGTGGCAAAGTTATATAAAAATCTTTAGATTGCAAGCATTTCGACATGTTTTTTCATAAAAAACATCAAAAAAAGCGCAAAAAGAATCAAATCTCATGCGCTTTTTGAACTATTTCCGTTAGAGTTGGTTACTCCGAACTCTTAATTGACTACGTCGAACTAAAGTTTCTTAACTCTTAACTCTTAACTAATTCCAACGTATCCGTTGCAATCATCAGCTCCTCGTCTGTTGGGATGACGCATACGGTTACCTTGCTGTCAGGAGCACTGATGATGTCCTCTGTGGCACGAACAGAGTGGTTCTTGTCTCTGTCCATCTTCACGCCCAGAAACTCCAATCCGTTGGTGGCACCTTCGCGCACTTCCCACTGGTTCTCTCCTGCACCACCTGTGAAGAGAATGATGTCTACACCACCCATAGCTGCTGCATACTGTCCGATGTATTTCTTGATGCGGTAGGTGTACATCTCCTTGGCCAGACGCGCTTTGTCGTTTCCTGCTTCGATGGCAGCAAGGATGTCGCGGAAGTCGCTTGATGCTTCGCTCACACCGGCTAGTCCTGATTTCTTGTTCAGAAGGTTGCTGATGCCTGTTGTGTCAAGTCCCAGCTTGTCCATGAGGAAGGTGACAGCTCCTGCGTCGATATCACCGCTACGGGTACCCATGATAAGACCTTCGAGTGGTGTAAGACCCATTGAGGTGTCCACACACTTGCCATTGTTCACTGCTGCGATGCTGGCTCCGTTTCCGATGTGGCAGGTGATAATTTTCTGGGTTTCTGGCTTCACGCCAAGGAACTCGCATACACGCTGACTGACATAACGGTGGCTGGTTCCGTGGAATCCATAACGTCGTACGCCATATTTTGTGTACAACTCATAGGGAAGGGCATACATGTAAGCGTAGTCGGGCATAGTCTGATGGAAGGCTGTATCGAACACACCTACTTGTGGTACATTGGGCAGACAGGCCTTTACTGCATTTACACCCTTGATGTTGGCTGGGTTATGGAGTGGGGCAAGGTCATTACAACTTGCAAAGACCTCCATGATCTCATCATTCAACAGCACGCTCTTGTTAAACTTCTCACCACCATGTACCATACGGTGACCTACAGCCTCGATTTCGTCGAGGGATTTCAGTACAGCGGTCTCGCCTTCAGTCAGGCACTTGAAGATGAGCTGCACACCTGCGGTATGTTCAGCAATAGGTTGATCTATTTGTATCTTCTTACCATTGAGTTTTACTTTGATGAACGAGTCGGGCAGGCCAATCTTTTCGATTCCTCCCGATGTGATGACCGACTTGTCGGTCATGTCATATAATGCATATTTTATAGAACTGCTGCCACAGTTGAGTACTAATATTTTCATTGTTCTTTAATGACTTATGTGTCGTTTTATTGTGCATCCATTGCCTGACAGGCGGTGATGGCCACCATCTTATAGATGTCGTCCACTGAACAGCCTCGGCTAAGGTCGTTTACTGGTCGTGCAATACCTTGAAGTATCGGACCGATGGCATCAGCATTACCTAGTCGCTGTACCAGTTTATAGGCGATGTTACCTACTTCGAGACATGGAACCACAAGTACGTTTGCCTTGCCAGCGATGTCGCTACCTGGAGCCTTCTTCTGTCCTACACTTGGTACCAAAGCGGCATCAGCCTGCAACTCTCCGTCAATTTTTAGATTTGGAGCAAGTTCCTTCGCCAGACGAGTAGCCTCTACTACCTTGTCTACCACTTCATGTGAAGCACTTCCTTTGGTCGAGAAACTCAGCATCGCTACACGTGGGTCTGCAAATCCTGCTACGCTCTTCGCTGTCTGAGCCGTACAAACAGCAATCTGAGCCAACTGACCTGCATCGGGCATTGGTGTAACAGCAACGTCACCAATGACCAGTACACCATCTTCTCCGTATTGTGGTGTCTGGGTAATCATCAGCATCGCACCGCTCACACAAGTGATGCCAGGAGCGCATTTGATGATTTGCAGAGCAGGACGTAGGGTGTCTCCTGTGGTTGAAAGGGCACCGCTAATTTGTCCGTCGGCATCTCCACACTTGATGATGAGACAACCGAAATAAAGAGGGTCAAGCACTTGTTCACGAGCTTTCTCGATGGTCATGCCCTTCTTCTGGCGGAGTTGGAACAGCAATTGTGCATATTCCTCCGTCTTCTCCGATGTTGCAGGGTCGATGATAGTAGCTTTGTCAATATGCTTCAGCCCTAACTTATTTGCGTATGACTTAATCTCATCGGGATTGCCGATGAGGATGATGTCGGCGATATCGTCGGCAAGCACGCGGTCGGCAGCAGTGATGGTGCGTTCCTCCATGCTCTCAGGGAGCACGATGCGCTGCTTGTTTGACTTTGCGCGTTCGATGATTGATTCTATTAATGACATATCTTTTTTTATTAATTATTATACACAATGATTATAGACCCGTCTTGAATACGCGGATCACAGCAGAGTTAAATCCGGCATGATCCATTTCGTTCAGACCCTTGATGGTGTAACCACCAGGGGTAGTTACACGGTCGATGGCTTGCTCTGGGTGTTCACCTGTCTGGTGCAATAACTCGGCGGCACCCTTCATGGTCTGGATGGCAATCTTCAGCGCATCAGGTGGGTAGAATCCCATCTCCACACCTGCCTCAGTCTGTACTCTGAGGAATCGCATAACATAGGCAATACCACACGAAGCCATCAGCATACCGGGAGCTACCAGTTTCTCAGGACAAACAAATGTGTCGCCCACAATCTTGAACAGTGCCTCTACCTTATTTATTACAGATGTATCCACACCTTCTGCCGTACTGATGAACGTCATGCTTTCACAGAACTCAGCTGCGATGTTAGGGATGACGTAGAACGCTGCAGGTATTTGGCAACCATTGTTGTGCAACATGTCGCCAATCTGCTCCAGTGTGATACCGGCAGCTAACGAAACCAATGTCTGTGTGCTCTTTAGGTTACCCTTGATATCCTTGATTACAGTCTCCACCTGCCAAGGTTTCACTGCGATGATGATGACATCAGCAGCCTTGATGGCATCGTTGTCGTCCGTTGTAATGTCGATGTTAGGGCAGTCGTCCTTGATCTTATTGAGTTTCTCTATATGTACTCCAGAGACAGTGATGTTGATGTCTTTACCACGTTTGCTCCATCCTCTGACCAGTGCACCTCCGATGTTTCCGGCACCGATAACTGTTACGTTCATGATAATTCGTTTTTATAATTTTCCACAAAGGTACGAATAATTTGCAATTTACCGATTTCCTATTCACCATTTTTTTCGATTTTAAACTATTAAACCTGTAAACTATTAAACTTTTTCCTATTTTTGCATGCGAAAACATAGATTTTTCTCTTTTCACTTTTCGTGTTTCGTTTTTATTTACTACCTTTGTCACCGCAAAAGAATTAGATTATTATTTTTATCAAACAAAGAGTATTATGGCTTACGTAATTACAGACGACTGCGTTATGTGTGGAACATGCGCAGGTGAATGTCCATCAGAAGCAATTTCTGAAGGCGACGGCAAGTATGTTATCGATCCAAATGCCTGTGTTGACTGTGGCACATGTGCTGACGCTTGTCCAACAGGTGCTATCACACCAGGGGAATAACGATAACCTCGCTACAAACAAAACGCCATTGGCTCATCAGCCCTTGGCGTTTTTTTCATTCTTTTCTTCGTCTTTTCGCAATAAATCGTGTGTTTTTACGTTTATAGAAATATGAAATGTATGAAAAGGAATGGTGGACTGTGGATGCTCCTTGTGCTGATGGCATTCACCGGATTTCTGCTCATGATGGGTGGAGGCGGTGTGGCATGTGCTCAACCGAGGAAGCTGATGAACCGCCCATATATAGATCAGCGTCCGTTCCACTATGGGTTCCATGCGGGATTGCATGTACAGGACATTGAGTTCACGAACAACGGATATATTGATGCAAACGGGAATCAGTGGTTTGCCGATGTGCCGAACTACGACCCGGGATTCACAGTGGGCATCCTCGGCGAACTGAAATTGCACAACAACATCGCGTTGCGTGTGATTCCTACGATGCATTTCGGTGAGAAGAACACGTGGTTTTATAACCAAACGACAGGTGAGCACCAGATTCAGAACATGAAGTCGACATATATCTCCATCCCTATTGATCTGAAGTTCACGGCCGAGCGTTTCAATAACTATCGTCCTTATGTGATGTGTGGAGTGAATCCGATGTACGACCTCACGGTGAAGAAGCAGCGTAACCTGTTGTTACGCCCGTTTGATTGTTTCCTTGAGGTGGGATTGGGTTGCGACTTCTACTTGCCTTATTTCAAGTGTATCCCCGAACTGAAGTTCTGCTTCGGCTTGTTGGACATCATCAATAAGAAGCGTAAGGACCTCACCGATCCTGCGTTGACAAACTTTACGCAAGGGGTGGATCGGGGGCAGAACAAGATGATTGTGCTGACGTTCTATATCGAATAAGGCGAATGGGCCTTGATTTATTCCAAGTACTTGCTGAAGTCGACGATGTGGATTTCGGTGGACTTCTTTTCTTTCTTTGGTTTCTCAGCCTTCACTTTTTCTTCCTTCACTTTCACGGGCTTCTCTACTTTGGGCTTTTCCTCCTTCACTTTCTGAGGCTTCGTAGTCTTTACCTTTGTTGGCTTTGCGACTTTCTCCTTCTTATTCTTACTTGTCTTTGGTAATGCTGGTGCTGCGGTGCCTGCAAAGTGCTGACGTACGGCTGCTATGATGGCTTCGTGTGATGGGCGTGAGGTGATGTTCGAGATTTCCTGAACGGGAGCGCTCTCGTTGCCGAAGCGGTCGGTCGCGGTCACTGCATAGAAACTTTTGGTAAGGGCTCTTCCTGCTATCTGATAGCTGGTGGCCGGGATACGCTGTGCCAGCAGGTTTTCTGCTTTGGTCACATCTACGGGGTAGATGTTGCTGCCGTAGATGTTGAAATAGACGGTTTGCCAGCGGCCTTCGGTCATCGGTTCGCGGAAGTTCCAACGGATGATGCCGTCTTTATAATAAAGGTCGGTCGGTTGAGCGGGTGCGATGGTGTCGGTCGACCACGTCATGCGAGTGGTGAGCGCAGGGTAGGGGAAGAACTCTTCGCAAGCGGTGTCGTAGATGCCTTTCTGGTTGCGAGTGAGATAGTCGCTGCGATAGAATGCGATGCCGCCCATTCCTGCATTGCGGACGGTGTGCATCTCAGCTCGTACGTCGTTGAGTTGCCACTTTCCTTCGCGAGGATCAAGGAAATAGATGCCAAGTCCGGCAGCGATGGGATGTCCGTAGCTGTTCTCTGCCCAGTTGTAGACGAAGGGGTAGAAGTGGTCGCCCTGGAAGTACATCATGGGGAAGAGCATATCCTGTATGTTATCGCGCAGCCAAGCTTGCGGATCTTGATACACACCATCGTAACAGTCCCAACCTCCTGAGCGATAACGGGTGAGGCTGCGGTACTTTCCGATAGGGCTGCTGCTGAGTTTCACCCAAGGCTTCACGGCTTTCACTTCGTCGTGGACACGGCGGACGATGCGGGTGATGTTGTCACGCTTCCAGTCGGCTTTGGTCATGCCCGATGAGGCTTTGTAGAGGTTTTCATCGCTGAATCGATATTGACTTTCGGGGTAGCGGATGTAGTCGAGGTTGATGCCGTCGACATCGTAGTGCTCCACGATTTCACGGGCAATCGAGGCAATGTAGTCGGCAGTGCCTGGCTGTCCGGGAATCATGAACACTTCGCCGCCAACGGTCTTGGTGAGGTTTGCATGATGGCGTGTGACGGACATCGTGCCGTAGGAGCGTTGCCGTTGGGCTGTACCGAGCGGGATGCTGACGAGCCATGTGTGAAGTTCCATGCCGCGACGGTGACATTCCTCGATGGCAAAGGCCAGTGGGTCGTAGCTGGGAGCACGGCCTGCATGTCCGGTGATGGTCTCGTCCCAGGTCTCGATGGCCGATGGATAGATGACGCTACCTCGGACACGTGTCTGGAGGATGACCACGTTGATATTGGCTCGCTGCAGCTTGTCGAGGATGGCGATGAGTTCCTGCTTCTGACGCTGTGTGCTCGCTTCGTCGGTCGCTTTGGTGCGTGGCCAGTCGATGCCTCCGATGGTGGCCAGCCACACGGCCCGTTCCTCACGCTTGGGGTAGTCGACATCGAAAATATTCTGTGCCGAAGCTACTGTCGAGAGCAGGAAAAGTATCAATATCCATATGTTGTTTGCAATCTTTCGCATCGTAATTCTTATTTTTGCTGCAAAGTTACAAAAATAATTCATAATTCATAATGCATAATTCATAAATTTTCGTAACTTTGCGGCATTATAAATAATTAAGCATGAAGAAATCCATTTGGCTACCCATACTCCTTCTTTGCGCCGGAGCCGCAGTCTATATCTACTCGGGCATTGAGTACAATGCTTGGGTGGAGAATGTAACTTTGATGATTATCGACGTGGTCATCTGCGTGCTGCTCCATTTCATGTTGAAGAAGAAGGAGGCTTATGAAGACGAAAGAAACGGTAAAACAAAATAGACAATGAAGAAATTACTTTTGGCTGTGTTGCTCACAGTGGCAACCACAAGTGCTTTTGCACAGTTTGAGAAGGGAACAAAGTACGTAGGCGCATCGCTTACAGGTTTGAACTTGGCCATCAACGACCGTCAGCATCTCTCGTTCGGTCTCGATGCCAAGGCGGGTTATTTCATCAAGGATTATTGGATGGTCGAAGGAACCTTCGGTTGGCACACTTCGCGTACTCACCTTGACCGTTGCCAGATTGGTGCCAAACTCCGCTACGCACAGGTTGAGAACGGATTGTACTACGCATGCGGATTGAAGTATCTGCACGAGCGCAAGAGTTTCAATGACCTTCAGCTCACTCCCGAACTGGGCTATTGCTACTACCTCAACCACTACATCTCGGTCGAGCCTGCCATTTACTACGATATGAGTCTCACCAACTTCTCGAAGAAGAGCGAGGTAGGACTGAAAGTAGGAATCGGAATTTACTTCTAATACGTAAAAAGGATGCGCCGACAGCGCATCCTTTTACTTTACCAAAGATTTCTATTATTTCACCGTTCCTGTGTAGAAGTCAGTGATGTCGATGATTGCACGGGTGCAAACGGGACAGAAGTCATCGACTTCGTTCACGTTCATGCGGCACAGTTCGGCGGGGCGGTAGGCTCCGCGGGCCATGTAGCCGGCACCCTCGAAGACGCCTACGCGCTGGGTCTTCTCGTTCAGTTGAGCCGTTGTCATCTCTCGGCGAGCGGTGTTGTAGTCTGTAATGGTGGGCGACGTAGGAATTGGCGTTCCTGCCTTGATAAGGTCTTTCCATTTACGGTCGAAATCCTTCAGTGTGGTAATGTTCGGCTCCCATGGTTCGGTGTCGGATGGGTACCACTCGACGTGGTTGTCACCATAGTTGTATTCGTCGGCCAATCCAGCATAAGAGTGTCCGAATTCGTGTACCAACACCTGCTTGAAGGTGGCATGATCGCTCGATGAGCACATCCATTGGTTGTAGATACCGCCGCCACCGTAGCGTGGCGTGTTGATGAGGACGATGATGTGTTCGAACGGTACGCCGCTCAGCAGGTCGAACAGCCGATGAACAGCCGATGTGGTGAGGTAGCGGTCGCTGTAGAAAGTGTCGTAGTGTGAACGCAGCACGGTGTCGTGCCAGATGCCACGGCCCGGCTCCGATGGCCCGCTTTCGTTCGACACAGCCCCTACGGCAACGACGTTGAAGCGGTCTTTCATCGACTTGAACGGCTCGTGACTGAAGATGGCATCGGCAGCCCGCTCACAGTCACGGTAGAATTTATCCATTTGGTCGGCAGTATAGCCCTCAGCTACGATGGCGAGGTCGACACACTGGCTGATGTCGCCGCTCTTCACAATGTAACGATAGGGGATGCCGTTGTCACCAATGGGACGAATCAGGATGTCCTTTGGATCAACATGATGTGTCATCACCGTCGTGACCTTATTGTGATTGTCCGTGAGGGTGACGCGTATATCAATCGGCTTCTTGGGGAACGGGATGTTATAGCTGGCCTCGAAAGCACGTCGAAGTTGTGTCGCTTCCGTTTCGTTGAGCCACTCCTGGAAAAGGGTGGAGAAAGTGTGGACATAGATCAGTTGGCCCGATGCGCTGTCGAACACGTTGATTTGTGCGTTTCCCAAAAGGAACGTCTCGGCCAGTCGGGCTCTGCGTCCTGCCCATCGCGGCTGCTTGTAGAGTTGGCAAAGTTGGATGTACTGTGATGTGCTGTCGCCTCCGAACACATAGTCGAGACGGAGGGTGTTGTCTTCGAAGAACTCGTCGAAGTTCTGTGCGCCGGCAGTCGTGGCTAACGCAAGGAGAAGTGATAAGATAATTTGTTTCATATTGTTGGGATTTGATTGTCTTCAGATTAATCGGATTACTCAGATTACTCAGAGGTAATGTCTCAGTGCTTGCCCCGTATAGCTTTCTTTGCATTGTGCCACCTGTTCGGGTGTGCCTGCACAGACGATGTAGCCACCCTCGGCACCACCTTCGGGACCGAGGTCGATGATGTGGTCGGCACTCTTGATGATTTCCATGTTGTGCTCAATGATGAGGATGGAGTGGCCGCGTGAGATGAGAGACTGGAAGGCCGCGAGCAGTTTCTTGATGTCGTGGAAATGGAGACCTGTGGTAGGTTCGTCGAAGATGAACATCGTAGGTTTCGTCTTTTCCTGCGACAGGTAATAAGCCAGCTTCACACGCTGGTTCTCTCCGCCCGAGAGGGTAGAGGATGCCTGCCCCAATTTGATATAACCAAGCCCCACGTCCTGCAGCGGCTTCAGCTTACTGACAATCTTCTTTTGCCCGTGCTCACCGAAGAACTCGACCGCCATATTGACGGTAAGGTTGAGGATATTGTGGATGTTCTTGCCGTGGAACATCACTTCGAGGATGTCGTTCTTGAAGCGGCGGCCATGACACGACTCACATTCTAGTACGAGGTCGTTCATGAACTGCATCTCGACCGTTACTATTCCTTCGCCTTTACACTCCTCACAACGACCTCCTTCTGTGTTGAACGAGAAGTATTGCGGCGTATAACCCATCTGCTTGGCGAGTTGCTGATTGGCCATCAGTTTGCGAATCTCGTCGTATGCTCCGATGTAAGTCACAGGGTTGCTGCGTGAAGAAGTGCCGATAGGATTCTGGTCAACAAACTCGATGCTCTCAATCATGCTGACATCACCTTCCAATGCAACGAATTGCCCGGGACGGTCGCACACACGGTCCATCTGACGCATCACTGCCCGATAGAAAATGTCGCGCACTAAGGTGGATTTACCGCTTCCGCTCACACCCGTAACAACGGTCATCACGTTCAGCGGAATCTTTACATCGATACCCTTCAGGTTATTCTCCCTCGCACACCTAATTAATATATAATTGTTCCACGGACGTCGGCTTGTCGGAACATCAATTGTCTCGCGATGGGTGAGGAAGTCGAGGGTGTGGGATGCAACATCGCTTTCCTTGATGCTGTCATCCTTCGTTCCCTGCCAAACCACTTTACCTCCGAGGCGTCCGGCATCAGGACCGATATCGATGATGTAGTCAGCGGCGCGGATAATCTCCTCGTCGTGCTCTACGACAACGACCGTATTGCCGAGATCGCGCAACTCTTTCAATACCCTGATGAGTCGTTGGGTGTCACGACTATGGAGTCCAATGCTGGGTTCGTCGAGGATGTAAAGGCTTCCCACGAGGCTGCTGCCCAAACTGGTTGCAAGGTTGATACGTTGGCTTTCGCCGCCCGACAGTGTGTTACTCAGGCGGTTGAGCGTCAGATAGGACAGGCCTACATCCATCAGGAACTGCAGGCGGTTGTTGATTTCCACCAAAAGACGCTTCGCAATCAAAGCATCGTGCTCGGAGAGTTGCAAGTCTTTGAAGAATTCATAGAGGTCAGCAATCGGCATCTCTACCAGTTCGGTGATACTACGCCCGCCTACTTTCACGTAGTTAGCCTCACGTTTCAGACGGGTTCCGTGGCAAGTAGGACAGATTTCCTTTCCACGATAGCGTGCAAGCATGACACGATACTGAATCTTGTATTGGTTCTCACGCAACATATCGAAGAAACGGTCGATGCAAGGAATATCGGCAGTAGGTTTTCCCATCGCATCAGTGGCTCCGTGCCACAGGAAGTCTTTCTGCTCCTGCGTAAGGTTATAATAAGGTTCGAAAATAGGGAAATCGTATGAGGATGCGATGCGGCAGAACTCTGTTTTCCATGCACTCATCTTATCACCTCGCCAGCAAAATACAGCACCTTCGTAGACACTCATCTCCTGATTTGGAATCACGAGCGATTCGTCGATGCCCATAATCTTGCCGAAGCCTTCACACGTAGGACAGGCTCCGATGGGAGAGTTAAAAGAAAACATGTGTTCTGTGGGTTCCTCGAACATCATTCCATCGGCTTCGAATGCCAGCGAGAAGAAATGAATGGTTTCTTTCCCGTCGTTCAGGAATTTCAAGATACACTGGCCTTCTCCTTCGTAAATGGCAGTCTCACACGAATCGACCAAGTGACTGATGTTGGCTTTGTCGTCTCTGACCGTCATACGCGAGATAATCAGGCAAGTCTTGCCGTCGATAGTGTCAGTAAGCGATAGTCCCTGTTTGTCGTAGGCTGCAATCTGTTCTGTTTCCGATCTTCCGTTTCGGCAAATCAATGGGCAAAGCACCATGAAACGAGTGCCTTCAGGGTAGGAGTTCATACAGTTGATGACATCCTCCTGTGTGTTTTTCTTCACTTCCTGTCCGCTGATGGGCGAGAAAGTATGTCCCGCACGTGCAAAGAGCATGCGCAGATAGTCGTAGATTTCCGTTGAAGTACCTACCGTACTACGAGGATTGCGACTAATGACTTTCTGTTCGATGGCAATAGCAGGTGGTATCCCCTCGATGAAATCACATTCGGGTTTTCCCATCCTTCCCATGAACTGACGTGCATAGGTGCTGAGACTTTCAACATACCTGCGCTGTCCCTCAGCATACAGAGTGTCGAAAGCCAGCGAGGACTTACCCGAACCACTCACGCCCGTGATGACCACGAGTTGGTTGCGGGGAATCTCTACGCTGATATTCTTCAGGTTGTTGACGCGAGCACCTTTGATTTTGATTGAGTCCATAGGGGGAATGGGGCAAATAAGGTTTAAGAGCCTTATGGAACTTGATGATTATAGCAGGGCTGCCATCTGTTGCTGGACTTCTCTTGCTTTTTCTGCAGCAACCTCAGCAAAACGATCGGTATTGTCTGCATAGATGATAGCACGTGAAGAATTGACGATGAGTCCGCAGTCCTTTGTCATTCCGTACTTGCATACCTCTTCCAGACTGCCACCTTGGGCTCCTACACCAGGGACGAGGAGGAAATGATCGGGCGCCACTTTACGAATGTCTTCGAACATCTTACCTTGTGTGGCACCAACTACATACATCATTCGGTCGGCACCAGCCCACTGTTGACTCTTTTTCAGCACTTTTTCAAATAAGCGTTCGCCGTTTGGATCTTCTGTTAGTTGGAAATCCTGACTTCCTTTATTGCTTGTTAACGCTAATACGATGACCCACTTGCCAGGATATTCAAGGAATGGAGTCACACTGTCTTCACCCATATAGGGCGCTACCGTCAGTGCATCTACACCCATCTCTTCGAAGAAACAGCGAGCATACATCTTTGATGTGTTGCCGATATCGCCACGTTTGGCATCAGCAATAATGAAATGGTGTGGATAGTTTTCCTGCAGATAGCGAATGGTCTTATCGAGACTTTTCCATCCGTCGAGTCCACCACACTCATAGAAAGCGATGTTGGGTTTGTAGGCAACGCAGTAGGGTGCTGTGGCATCGATGATGGCTTTGTTGAATGCGTAAATGGGATCGTCGCAACTCAGTAGGTGCTGGGGAATCTTCTTGATATCAGTATCCAGTCCTACGCACAGAAACGAGCGCTTTTCCTTGATTTGCGAAATAAGTTCTTGTCTGTTCATGCTTGAGCGTTTAAAACTTTATATCTGAATGATTGTGCAAAGTTACTAAAAAGTTTTATCTTGACGTATGTTAAGACGCTGTTTTTTTGTTAGAATCCATAAAAAAAGATTGCTTATCTCGCGATAGGCAACCTCATACTAACCTTAAAATAAATCTAATACCATGAAAAACACGGTGCAAAGATACAACATTATCTTAATAACTACCAAGAATAATTGAATAAAAATGCACCGTATATGTTGTCAAACATAATATTGCTTAGTTTATTCTACATAAAGTACCAGTCCTTTGAGATATTCACCCTCTGGATGAAAGATGTTGATGGGGTGATCAGCAGGCTGATGCAGTTGGTGCAGAATCCGAACATTTCGTCTGGCTTGTGCAGCAGCAGTGAAGACAGCAGTACGGAAGTTATCTTTTGTCACTACTTGCGAACAACTGAACGTGAAGAGGATGCCACCGGGTTGTATTTTTTCCAGTGCTTTCTGGTTGAGACGCGAATAACCTTTAAGGGCATTTCGAAGCGCATCCTTGTGTTTTGCAAATGCTGGTGGGTCAAGAATGATGAGGTCGTAAGGTGTCGTCATATTGTCGAGAAACTTAAAGGCGTCTTCGGCAAATGCCTTGTGGCGTGTGTCATTTGGAAAATTGAGAGCCACGTTTGCTTCCGTCAAATCGATGGCTTTTTGTGAAGAATCGACAGAATGGACGAGTTGAGCACCTCCCCGCATGGCATAAAATGAGAATCCTCCTGTGTAACAGAACATATTGAGCACCTTGCGTCCGTTGGCATAGTGTTCCAAAAGCCTACGGTTCTCGCGTTGGTCAACAAAGAAACCTGTCTTCTGCCCTTTGAGCCAATCCACGTGGAACTTGAGTCCGTTCTCGATAGCGATGTCTTCCGTGCTGCCACCAAGGAGGAATCCGTTTTCCTGACCTAAGTCTGCTTTGAATGGAAGGGTGGTCTCCGATTTGTAGAAGATATTCTCTATCGTATTACCCATCACTTGTTTCAGTGCCTCTGCAATTGTTGTACGGTCAACATGCATTCCGACCGAATGTGCTTGCATAACAGCGGTCTTTCCATAGATGTCGATGACGAGTCCTGGTAAGTTGTCGCCTTCTCCGTGAACCAAACGGTAGGTGTTGTTGGTGGGATTGTCGGCTACACCAATACTCCGCCTTACATCGAGAGCTGTTGCAAGCCGTTTCTCGTAGAACGTTTGGTTAATGGGTTCCTGTTGAAAAGAAAGCACACGCACCATGATGGAGCCAATCTGGTAATGGCCTGTGGCGATAAACTCTTGGTTGTTGGTATACACAGCCACTACTTCACCTTCTTCGGGTTCTTGGTCAAAATGGCTGATAGCTCCTGAGAATACCCATGGATGAAATCTTTGCAGAGACTCTTCCTTTCCACGTTTAAGATAGATTTTCTTCATGTTCTTGTTCGCTTACGGCTGGATTGTCAGCCTGTGTTTCTGGTTCGTTTTCGCTTTTCGTAATAATGATATGATAATCATGGCTTTTTTGAAGCCGTTGGATTTCGTTATGGATTTGGATGCACGCCCAAGCATCCAATGCTGCATAAGCTTTCTGGGCATCGGTGAGGAAGTCTGCTTCCCAGTTGCTCAGTTGTTGCCTCTTGCTGATCATCTTGCCAAACAGGTTTGCATAGAGCTTTTGCAGGCTGTAGTCTTCAATCCCGATTTTTGTTACTTCATCTTGCACATCAATGAACGTGCCGGTTTTGAATTGACGGCGTTGTTGCAACCCGTGGATATCATCTTTCCAGGAAAGTGACACCTTGGTAATCGTTCTGTCCTCCAATAGGCGTACGATAGAGTCGGGGAGGCCAATATGGTTAAGCCGGAACAGGAAACAAGTGTCATAGGTCGATACTTGTAACAAGGCTACTTTGTGACTCATGTGGCGTTTGAAAACAGGACGGGTCTCTGTGTCGAACCCAAGGATAGGTTGGGTCATGAGATAGTTCACGGCCTTCTCTGCGTCACGCTCCGTGGTAATAGTGTAGATACGTCCGGAGAATACTTCCTTGGGCAGGGTGGCAATGCGCTGTTTGTCGAATTTGTCGTATATTGTCTTAGTCATCAATGTCTGTTAAAGAGTACTTCACTTCGTGGATGGCACGAAGTACGTTTACAAGTTTTTGTCCCCATTCGGTCTTGAAATATTGGTTGCATTGTTCAAGTGCACTCATCATCTCGTCCTCCACACCTTGTTTATAAATATAGACGAAGTTCTTGATATCCTGATAGATGTCTGCAAGATTTTCGCTGATGGTCATGAGAATAGGCTCATCGCTGTACTTCATGTCATCCACAAACACATCGAGATAGTCGTCCTTGTCGGCCATGATGTAGGCAATGTTGTTGCGAACGATGTCGTAGTTCTCTTCTGTGACATAGTCTGATAGCATGTTGTCAGCGTAGGTCTCATACTGAGGAAGCAACGAACCTTTCAGATAGAGGAGTGGGAGCAGTTTGCTCATCGTGTCGACAAACGATTCGCGGCTACGTTCCTCGGTATCTTCGAGGTATGCACAATATTGCACAGCTACAGTGACGAACTCTAAAATGTCACGTTGATATAGGGGATTGTCTTGATTGCTCATTTTTGTTTTTATGTGAATTTAATATCCGTAATTACGTATGCACCTACAGCTTCGTTCAACCTTTGAACCAGCGCAGAGCGATTCATCATTAAATCGCTTTTCAATGCTGCTGATTTGATTTTCACGTGGAGCGTTTGGTTCTTGATGACCAGATCGCTTGTCTGCCGGTTGATGGCCTCACCCATTACTACAGGCCACGACTCGATGAGCCGATGCTGGTTGAGCGGCGTTTCCAGTCCTTGTTCACGCAGAAACTCGTTCAACAGGTTGGTGATTGATTCGGTCTTGCTACGTTTCATAAGTCTCTCTTATTCGCTGATGACGCCTCCTTTGACATTGAAAATCTTGTAGTCGCCATGCGACCGTTCCAGGATTCTGTCGAGATTCTCGCGATTGGTGTCTGTAATGAACAACTGTCCGAATGCTTCGTCTGATGCGAGGTCGATGATTTGTTCCACACGCTTTGCATCGAGTTTGTCGAAGATGTCGTCGAGCAACAGCAAAGGCGTCGTTTTGCTACCTGTCTGTTTCAGGAAGTTGAACTGTGCCAGTTTCAGACTGATGAGGTATGTCTTGTTCTGCCCTTGTGAACCTTCCCGTTTGATAGGGTAGTCGCCCAGCGTCATCGTGAGGTCGTCTTTATGGATGCCGTGCAGGCTGTAGCCTACTGCTCTGTCTTTTGCTCTGTCCCGTTGGATGATGTCAAGAAGAGGTCCGCGTTGACAATGACTGATATATGACAAACCCACTTGTTCGTGATTGCCCGAAATGCGTGAGTAATAATCCTGAAATACAGGGATAAACGTTGTGATAAATTCGTTGCGCATCTTGTAAATCGGCTCGCCACATTGTGCCATCACTTCCTCGTAGGCGGTCAATATCTCTTCATCGGGCTCCTCTTCCTGCTTCAGCAGGATGTTACGTTGTTGTAGGGCTGCATTATACCGCATCAGCAGGTTCATGTACGTAGGATTGTATTGGGAAATCACGATGTCCATGAATCGTCTGCGCTCATCGCTCCCTCCTAGTATCAGCTCATGGTCGTTAGGCGACACCAGAATCAAGGGGAGCATTCCGATATGCTCAGCCAGTTTCTTATAGGCTTTCTTGTTGCGTTTGAACTGTTTCTTTTGGTGCAACTTCAGTCCACACGACACTTCTTCGGTATTTCCATTCAGGTCATACCGTCCTTGAATCATGAAGAACTCCTCTCCGTGTCGCACATTTTGCGAATCTATCGCATTCGTCGCACTCTTCGTGAACGAAAGGAAATAGATGGCATCCAGCACGTTGGTCTTTCCCTCGCCGTTACTGCCGATAAAGCAGTTGATGTTGGGCGAGAAGTCCAGTTCGGCTTCCTTGATGTTCTTATAATTGAGTATGGTAATGTGATTCAGTATCATGTTGTTATTTATATTGTACCGTAATAGCTTTGATTCTTTCGCCAGGTTCACCGACTCCTGCTTCATGAGGGAAATAGACAGGCATGTCTTTCTGAATGGGCAGAATACGGAGGGTGAGGCTCTTGGTCGTTTCGGGCAGTCGCCACAGACCATATTGGAATTCCTTTCCGTTATAGAAATTATCATCTATGAGCTTGTCTCCATCGTATAGACGGGCACAGTCTCCATAATACAGAATGCGTAGCAGACCTTGATGGTTCGTCGGTAGGTCGATGGTGTAGGCTGCTGCTCGCTCGAAATCTGCGTCTGTAGGCTCTTCTGCCACCTTGTTCACTCCGATAGTGATGTTTCTCGATGGTGCTGCCTCACGTACTTTGTTGTATGGGAGCGTTTGTTCTTTCGTTGCTGTCTGAGGCTCCTCGAGGAACAACTTTCCTGCTGTGTCCGAGTCAAGCAGGTAGATGTTCTTGTAGACAGGTTGTGCAGTCCCCTTGGGTTTCAGGTTTTTCAGCACCTTTCCGTCTATGGCAATCTCTGTCGGGATGCCCTTGATCTGTTCCAGATAGATCTTCCCGTCACGTTTCGCAATCAGTTGGGCGGTTGCATAGCGTATGCCGTCAATATTGACGGGGAAGATGCATGAGGTCTTAGCGGGAATGGTAATGGGTTTCTGAGGAAACTTCACACCACACACTTCGAACTGAACATCCGTCTTGGCTTTCAAGTCTTGGAATCGTTCGTAGTTGTTGATGAACACAAACGCACTTCCGTCCTTTTCTCGATACGACCAGCGAAGGAACGAGTCGTCACCCTGCCTGATGTTCTGTGGATTGGG
>Ga0310696_10002607_pt1 | contig 23630 bp, 21 predicted proteins | sample AusTroGonzalo_MG_4_FD_203885 | JGI IMG/M metagenome (GOLD analysis project Ga0310696, IMG submission 203885) | Bovine rumen microbial communities from tropical cattle in Woodstock, Queensland, Australia - Gonzalo_02 (v2) (version 2) | ecosystem: Host-associated > Mammals > Digestive system >...
AGCCGCCGGATCGGCGCTGGACACGGCTTCCTTGCGCAGCTGCTCCCCCGCCGAGGGCGGATCGCCCTCGAGCGTGAAGAGGTTCCAGCGCTGCTGCATGAAGAAATTGCGGTCGCCGTAGCTCCCGTAAGAATCGCGGAAGGTAATGTATTTCGCGCCGCTGCGGCCCGCGAACGCAGCCGCCAGGCGGCTCTTGCCGGAACCGTTCGGGCCCACGAGGGCCACCTGCTCCCCTTTCCGGATATCCAGCGTCTCCATCAGCCGGCAATTTTATGATAGACGTCGTCGATGACCAGGCCAGCCAGCGTCATGCCGAAAATGGCAGTGATATGCGCCAGCGAACCGTTGATCTGCGCCTTGTTGAACAGATCCGTCTCCGCCTGCCCCACGCCGCCCCGGTTGGGCAGCACCTCCTCGTCATAGACGCAGCGGAACTTGTGGCCCGGCCAGGTGTGGTTCTGCTTGAACTTCTTGCGCAGGGCGGCGCCCAGCGGGCAGCCCCGGACGTTCCAGAACTCGCCCACGCGCACCTGCGTGGGGTCGACCTTCAGGGCGGCGCCCATGGCGCAGAAGAATACGGCAGGCGTGCGTGTGGCACGCAGGATCAGCTCGGCCTTGTCCTTGAGCGAATCGATGGCGTCGATGATGTAGTCATATTCCTCCATCGCGAATTCCCCAGCCGTCTCGGCCGTGAAAACCTTCTGCAAAGCCGTGATGTCGGCATCCGGCGCGATCTCCAGCAGGCGGTCGCGCAGCGCCTCCACCTTCACCTGCCCCACCGTGCGCGGCAGCGCCATCAGCTGGCGCCCGACGTTGCTCTCGCTGATCACGTCGGCGTCCACGAGCGTCAGGTGCCGCACGCCCGAGCGGACCAGCCCCTCGGCGCACCAGCTCCCCACGCCGCCCACGCCGAAGAGCAGCACGCGCACCTCGCCCAGGCGGGCAAGCACGTCCTCGCCCACCAGCAGCGACACGCGGTCCAGGTATGCAGGTTGATGATTCATATTGCAGGACAAAGATAGGATTTTTTGCCCAATCGGCGAACAGCCTAGAACGGTCCGCTGCCAGGAACGAAAACGCCGCGCCTGGTCATGATCATGGAACTCATGGTCGCGGTCTTGACGTATTCGAAATCCGGGACCGAAACATCCACGAAGCCGCCGTAGATCAGCAGCGAAGAACCGAGGTACGCCTGCAGCGCCGCATCGGTCCAGGCCGTAGCGCTACCATAATTCGGGACATATTGGACATCCAGGGTGGTGGTTGTCGGTATCGGAACGTTCTCGTTTTTCACATAGTATTGCTGTATGCCCGAGGTCTTCTGGTACATGCAGGAACCATACGAATCCGGCTTTGCAGTCCCAGTGATCTCGCTCAGGCCCAGCACTTTCCGCATCCAGGTACGCTGCGTCGCGGTCGCACGGCTTCCCATCTGCTCCAGGTATTTCGCGCCCTTGTGCGGAACGAAGCATAGCGTGGCATAGCGATTCGCCCGGGCACCGATAAACGTGCAATATCCTATCAGATGCTTGAGCACGAACGACTGCGTCGCCGAGAACTCCCGGCCGTCCCATTTATTCCGGTAGGTTCCGGTAATCACCTGCTCGCCATATGGAACCACCAGTCCGCCGGGGACAGGTTCGGAACCGACCGACATCGTCTGGTGGTCCTCGTAGTACATCCAGTGGATCTCCCCGCCGGAGCCGGTATCATAGCTGTTTACTTCGTAATCGATCACGGGCTCGACCACCGTGGATGACTGCGAGCAGGCGTAGGAACTGGCCGTCCCGCTCCGGTTCCAGTTGACGGCGTCCACATTTCCGTTCGTGAACAGGTATTTCATCTTGACTCCGAAACGGCGGAAATTCGCGTTGCTGTCGTCCGGCTGGAAGAGGTAATCCACCGTAACTGAGTTGACGCCACCGTCCTGGTCGACATTGCTGTTTCCAGTCTTGTAGTACGCAAAACTGACGATAGACAGTTTGGAGACATACAAGTTAAACTGTCCCGAACCGGGATAAAGTTCCGTCAACGCCGGGTTCCGCAAACTGAATCGGCCATAGGCGGTCGTCCGTGCGGTCTTTGCAGCGTAGTCCAGATCCTCCATCCTGTTGCTTCCGGACTGCGTCCTGCAGACATACGCCCGGCCCGTGAGGTCCATCACGAAGCAATCTCCGAAGCTGGTTGCCAGCTCTCCGGATAGCGGCGAGAAGGACAGCTTCAGCAAGGAAGACAGCAGGCTGGCGTCGAAATCGGATTCGACCAGGCGCGCCGTTCCATCATAGCTGAAATACCCGTAATCCGTGGCCACCTCGCTGCCGTCCAGGGGCAGATTGAGGGTCGCCGAACTCGGCACCACCAGTCGCGGTTCGCAGATTCGCAGGTCCACCTCCATCGAATCGTTCAGCCAGTCCTCCGAGAAGAAGACGATCTTCCCGTTCTTGGAAGCCCAGCCGAAGCGATTCTGGCCCGCGTCGTAGCCGGACTGGAAGCAGTTGGGGTAGAACGCGTAGATATCCAGCGGACCGGTGTAATTCTGCGTGTCATAGGCGTGGTTGCCCACATCCAGCACGACGCGGCCGGCTCCGTCCACGGCGCAGGAAGGGAAATTCCCGCTCAGTCCGGGCTTCCACTGCACATTCGCGTTCTGCTCCCCCGACGGGCTGGCGCCGCAGCGTTCCTGCACGGCGGCGTACTTGACCGCCGTTCCGGCGAATCCCGACACGCTCACCGTCCGCTTCTGCCCCAGGTAAAAGTTGTCCGTCAGGGACTTTCCGCCCGCCACGGACACGCTCAGGTCGGCATACAGGCCGATCTTGAAGCGCGTCGTGATCGTGCCTCCGGGCAGGAGGGTCAGGGAAAACTCCCGGGGCGTGTCTCCGATGCGCGCGTTGAACAGGCCTTCGTCCGTCACCGTCAGCGACAGGCGCCCGACGGTCTTGTCCCAGGACGCCGTGATGCCGTGCGCGGCCAGCCAGTCGGCGTCCGCCGTGCCGGACTTCATCAGGTCGCCGTACCAGGAACAGTCCGACAGGTCCGTCGGGATGAACGACGGCGTCGCGCTGACCTCCTTGCCCAGCAGCAGGTTGGTCGATCCCATGCTTCCCTGGGGATTCATGTAGATATAGATGGCGCCGGGGCGGTTTTTCCGGACCGCCACGAGCCGGTTCCCGTTCACGGAGCCGATGTCCGTCGTGAACGACGCGTCCGCCGTCAGGCGGAAGAGGCGCGCATCCGACCAGTTGTCCGGCATCACTTTCCAGTCGGGATCGAAGATGCTGCCCACCCGGAAGGTCAGGGAAATCTCGTATTCCCGCCCCCGTTCCAGGTCGAAGTTGGAACAGTTGTCCCTTCCCACGTAGAAACGGTAGGTCACATCGCCCCCATAGCCGCCGGCAGCCGGATTCAGGCGGCCGGCGAACTCGACGTAGGTCAGATACGGCACCACGGCCGAGAGATTCGCGGCCAGCAGACGGTCCTGCGTCTTCTGACGGCTGTCCGTATTGCCCGGGAGCAGGGTTCCCTGCATGTTCTCGGGCACGTAGAAGCTGAAGGTCGTGACCGAAGCGTTCGTGGAGCTCATGTCCGGGTCGTAGTCGCTCTGCGCGAGGACGTCGGCCGCCTCCATCGCCTTCTGGGGCGTATCGGAGAACGGTTGCAGCCGGGCGTTCGCCTGACGCAGGAAGAGCCTGGAGTTGACAAAGAAGTCCGGATTGGCGCCGTTGCCGTCGAAGGCGGAATGGTCGATGCGGACCGTGACCTTGCTGAACAGGCGCCGGCAGCGGTCCGCGTCGGGGACGCCCTGGCCTGCGCTGATGCGGCTGACCGTATTGACCTCCTTCCGGATCAGGGCGTACGGGATGCCGCAGTCGGCGACGTCCGCGAAGCTTTCCCGGCGGAAGGTGCCGTTCAGGTCGCCTCCGTCCAGCCGATAGACCGTCGCCTCCAGGCTGCTCTCCGTGGTCGGGAAAGATGCGCCCAGCGCCTCCTTCAGGTTCATCACCGCACCGTCCGACTTGCGGATGGCGTTCAGGTTGCCCAGGATGTAGAAATCGCACACCGCCAGCGGCACGCGCAGATGAAGCGGCACGCTGCCCTGGTTGGCCAGTTCATCCTGGCGGAAGAACTGAAAGGTTTCCAGCTGGCCGGTCGCGCTGCGGAATACCAGCACCAGTGCGCCGGAGCCTTTGGCTTCCACATCCTTGAGCAGCGAGGCCTTGGTGCCGGGGGCGAACTCCCCCATTTCCGCGGCGATGGTCAGGGGCATTTCCGCCCAGGCCACCTCTTCCTCTTCTCCGGCAGCCTGCCCCAGGCTGAAGGTGGTACGCAGGTCTTCCGGCTCACAGCCGACCAGCTGCGACAGGCAGGCAAAGGCCACGAGGGCTTTGTATAATAGTCTTTTCTTCATGTCTCATTACTAGATTTCAATGTTCTTATAGCTGTCGTCACCTTCCCAGTCCTGTACGCTGACCGTCACGCCCATGGAGGCGAAACCCACGCTGACCGACACGTCGCGCAGGTCTTCGGCCGTCCAGTCATAACCGAGCGCCTCGAACTTCTTGCCCAGGTCGATCACATAGTCCACCCTTCCTTCCTGTTCGTTGTCCGCATCCGGGAGGAACACCTCCAGCAGCAGGTCGTTGGCTTTCTGGCGCGGAATGACACCGTACCAGGCTCCGACCGCATTCGGTCCTACGCAGCAGGAATACTCCCCTTCCAGGGGCTCCAGCGTATAGATATCCATGCCCGAGCAGGCGGCCTTGATCCGGAAGCGCCAGTTGTAGTCGGGCGGCGCCGTCACCGACTGGTCGAACAGGAACTGCACCAGGCAATACTGCTTGTGGGGCTCCGCATCGACGACGTACTCGTCCGAATTGGCGGAAAAGCTTTCCCCGTAAGCCCACAGGAGGCCGGCCTGGCGGCCCGGGAGCACCATCATCGACTCTTCCGTCAGCGTATAGTTCTCCGCTCCGCTGAAAATGGCGACGCGGGCGAATTCGCGCGGACAGGCCTGCCGGTATCCGTCCCGCAGAAAGGTAAGGAAGCTGATGTCTTCCCGGTCGATCACGTGGGAGGACGAAAAGGAAACCTTCCCCTCGTTCATTCCCCTTAATACAAACTGATCCGTCAGGACCGTCACATAGACCGGGCACTCGATACGGTCCTCCTTGACACTGCAAGCCGGAGCAAGCATGGCCATCCCCAGGACGGCGCATGCCATCTTTCTTCTGATACCCGCCATGGCCCCGCAGTTATATTTCCCGGTCGTAACGGTCGCCGCTCTCCCAGTCCGTCACCGAAATGACCGGCGTGAGGTCGTCGAAGGTCACGGGACGGTTGGGGTCCAGCGAACCGGGGCGATGGATGATCAGGTTCACGCGATACTGCTTGTTGGACATCAGGGGGCCGGTGCCCAGCTGGACGGGATAGTAGTATTTCGTCCAGCCGGAGGGGTACTTGATGGAGGCCTCCAGGACTAGGAGCGTCGCCCGGGCGCACCAGGAGGCGTCCTCGCTGACCGCGCAGTCGTTGGGATAGGTATAGAACGTGTGCGGCACGGTATAGCTGGCGCCGTAATTCACAATCTGTCCGGCAAGCGTGTCATACAGCAGGTCCGCCTTCGGCGAAGCCGTTTCGGCGGCAAGACGGGCGTACCACTGCTCCGTCGGCAGCGCGGACGGTTCGGAACTCTCCCCGAAATTGATCCGCCCCGGCACATTGATCAGGTAGCAGTTTTCCAGGCGGAACATGTCCGCCTTCTGGTATGCGGGAGAGCTGAAATCGTTCTTCACGCTCTCCAGGATGACGGAAGCCGCCAGCCTATGCACACCGATGCTGATTTCCTCCCGGCCTTCGTGCAAGGTCACGGCAGGATCCGTGCCTGTCCCGGAATGTCCGATCATCAGGAGCTTGGTCGCCGTGGAATTCTTCAGTTCGTGCGTGAGAGCCAGGAAATCGGATTTCGTGGACACGGCGCCCGGCCCGGCGGTCCGGTCTTCGGAATCGTTGACCACCGCCCAGACTTCGCGCTGGCCGGCGGAGCAGCGGACCGTCATGCCGCTGTAGCTGCCTTCCGTGACGCCCAGCGGGGCGTCGAATCCCGACGAAGCGGCGATTTCCAGATTTCCGGCATCCCCGCCGCTTCCGGCGCGGAACACGAAGATCTGTACGTTCTGGATGGCTTTCTCGTTGGTAAGGCTTTGGGCGCCGACCTTGGTCCCGGGCATGTCGAAATTGACCGAGAGCAGGACTTCACCGTCCGCGCGCCGGGCCAGGCCCTCCATATCGGTTTTATTGCAGGATGCCGCCAGCAGGCCGCACACGGCCAGGCCGGCAAATAGAATAGGATACTTTTTCATCTGATGCTGTGTTGTTAAATGGATTCGGTGTACGTGGCGCCGCTGACCCAGTCGCTGACCTGGACCGTAGCCGCCAGATTGGCTTTCTCGATTTTGTTGAACGGCTGGTCTTCCGTATTGCCCAGGCCGATGAGCGTCAAATCGATCTTATAGTCCTTGTTCCGCTCCAGCGTACCGATCAGCGCCACGGGATAATAATACGGGACTCCCTTGATCTGCACGACCACCATCATGACCGTCGCGGTGGGAGCGAACGTGGCGGTGTGGCCGTTGTTCGGGTTGGTCAGGGCGTTCGGGAAAGCATAGAAGAACTTGTTCGTAAAGCCGTGCGTCGCGTCCAGGGCCACATCTTCATTCAGCTCGGCATAGGTCAGGGAAGCCTCCTGGGCCGTATGACCGGTCGTTCCGATGACATGTCCGGCCACGTTGTCGCTCGTGGCGTTCCGGTTGTACCAGACGGAAGCGGCAGCCGTTCCCACCACGTTCTGGTTACCCACCACGTTGCATAGGAAAGCGCGCAGGACGCGGACGGTCCCGTAAGGCGCCGGCAAATGGTTGGTCACGGAGCCCAGCGCGACACGCGCGACCTGGCGGTTCAGCGCCAGCGTCGCGCTCCCGCCCGCCCCCGAAGCGACCGTAGCGGTGGCGGACGCCGTCATCAGCAGCCCGTCCTGAAGATTGTCGCCCAGCAGGAGCGGAACCTGTTCCAGCTCCGTTATAGTCGTCTTGGCATTGGCGGCCGCCAGCGGATCGCCCCGGAAATTGGCCAGCGCGTACACGGTTTTACTGCCCGTCTTGACTTCCATGACGGCCTGCTTCGCATTGATCTCTTCCGTCGTGCAGCTATGCGAGAGATCCAGCATGCCGTTGGCGTCAAAAACATAGAGCGTAAGCGAGTTCACCTGCATTTCAGCGGCGGTCGCGCCGATAATGGCCTTGGTCGGTGCGAGTCCGCCCAGGTCGACGGTCAGCCGGCCCTCGTCCGAGGGTGCCGGTTCACGGGTGCAGGCAAACGCGAGCACGGCACAGATAAGTATTTGTAATTTTCTCATTTTTAAATAGATAATTCGGTTATTTAAAGTATCAGGTCTCCCCAGTCCTCCTCCGGTTCCTTATGCAGGTCGTAGCGCTTGATGAGGGTGGAGATCTCCGGATCCAGGTTACCCCGGCTGATGTAGCTGCGATCCTGCCCGCACGCGTTGAGATAGTGCTGGACAGCCGCCTGGTCATCGCCCTGACGGGCATAAAGAAGCGCCAGCATGTAATTCACCTGGGGCGTGCGGGGCAAGGGTTCGAGGATCTCCATGGCGGAAAGATTCCGGTCCAGGGCCACGTAGGCCACCGCGGTGTTGTAGTCATGATAGGGTGCCAGGAAAGCCAGGGCGGCCTGGTAATCGTGATCGCGTATGGCCTGTACACCCTTCATGTAGACCGTATCGAGTTCCGTCGTGTGGACCGTATCCTTGACCATCCCCTTGCGGTGCAGCGCAAAGGTGAAACGCACCGTGCGCAGGCGTGGATAGTGGTTGTCCAGGACATGCCGGTACCACGTCTCCCCCTTCATCCGGTTCTCCCGCTCGTCGGGATCGGCAATCGCGGACAGCTCCGTATAGCGCGCTTTCTGCACGTCCGTCAGGACTGTATCCGCCGCCACCAGCGCGTCCAGCCCGGCCCAGTCTTCCCCGCCCGGACGGGCCAGGAAAGGAATCTCCTTGCGGGCGCGTCCGCTTCCGCGGAGCGTTCCCTCCGTCAGGTCGTCTCCGACCGTAAGGAAAAGGCCGTCCTCGCGCCGCACGGAATCCCGGACGTAGCGGATGTATTTCTCGAAATACTCCGACGCCGCTCGGGAACGCCGCAGGGTCAGGGCGTTGTTGGCCGCGACCGAGCCCTCCGGCGATGCGGACGCCGCGATGGTCACGCTGTCCAGCTCGAAGGTTTCGTTCAGCAGCAGGTTGCGGAGGTTCTCCCGGATGTAGGCCATTTCGCGCGCGTTGTTGCCCAGCCGCTCGTCGATGTCGGCGCGGCCGGTACGGAAGTCGATGTTGCAGGCCGTGTTCGCCTCCACGCTGCGCGACAGGACGACCGTCTTGTATCGCTCCGTCCCGTCCACGAAGGCCGAGACCGACGAAATGTAGAAGGTGAGCGGTTCGCAGCGCGGCACCGAATACACCTGCTTCTCCTGCTCGAAGATCTCGCCGGAGAGCACGACATCCACCTTCCGGAGCCGGGGGCGCGTGTTGATGGTCTGGACATAGTTGTACACGAACGTGCCGTTGTCGAAACGGATGACCGTATCCAGCCGGATGCCGTCCGTGACGATGGGCGCCTTGACGTAGCGGTGGAACATCTTCTGGCGGTTCGCCTTGCGCCACTCGTTGCGCCGGCGCAGGAACTTGTTGGTATAGTGCTCGATGGCCTCCTGCTCCGTCACGCCGAAGTAGCTTGCGAACACCTCGTCCGAGACGAAGGTCGTGTCCGTCTTGAGGGCGTACACCTGCGGGATGTTGCGCTCGATGAAGATTTCCAGGTTGCGCAGGTCCACGAACGCGAGCGTGTCGTTGATGATGCGCGAGAGGAACTTCTCATACTGCTGATACCCACGCAGTTGCGCCTTTCGGTAGTCAAGGCCCGTGATCACGACGTCGTCCAGCCGCAGGCTGTCCTCCAGGACGAACATGTCCGGATGCAGGCGCAGCTGCCAGCGGGAATCCCGCATCTCCGGCGGGACCAGCACCTGGAACTCCAGGTCGATCTTGCCGTGCCGCTCGGCGATGTTGCGGAAGCGGGCGGTGACCATGGCGGCGTCCAGCATTTCCGCCGCCACCATCTCGCCGCTGCTCTCGTCCCGGACGGCCTTCATGATGATCATTTCCCGGCCGTCCAGGTCCGTCACCCGCAGCGTATCGCGCCGGGGCGCCTTCACATTGGCAACTTCCGGCAGGTATTCCTCCTGCCTGGGAAGTTGCAGCGAGGCCACCAGCTGCCGCCGGTACACGTCGTTCGCCTTGCGGCGCGTGCCGCAGGCGGAAAGCAGCGCGGCCGCCAGCAGAAGCAGCAGGCCACAGGTAATCAAACTACGTCTCATCAGAAAATGAATTGAAGCGCGATGCGGACTTCGTCCGGCAACACGAAAGCCTTGGTCCCCTCTCCCGTACGCGATCCGCAGTACGGGCAGGCATACGATACATAACGGGTCATGCCGCCCCAGCCGAAGAGGCCGAAATCGACGTTCAGCCAATGGGTCAGGTGTACGGCATAGCCGGCACCCAGCGAAAGGCCCACGGCGTCCCCTTCTTCCGTTTCCGGCCCGATCAGGCCGCCCCGGTTGTACTCCTGATACTGGATCTTCCCGCCGATCCACCAGCCGGAATAAGTGTACCAGGGCCACCAGCGGCCGTCCAGATAGTAGGTCTGCTGCCGCGCCTCGAATTGCGTGTCCTGCCGCTGACGCCATGTCCAGTTGTTGTAGCGCGCCCCCAGACCGAGCGTCCAGTTCCGGTGCACGGAATACTGTATCTCGGCATTGAGCGTCCCCAGGAACAGGTAATCGGCGACATTCTGCGACACGGACATCCGGGCCCGGTGTTCCAGATCCGGGTCCTGCGCATGCAGGGCCGGTGCGGACAGCAGGCAGCAAAGCACCAGGACGGCCAGCGAAGGAGGAAGGGGCCGCGCCACAGGAGTGAGGCACAGACGGCCGACACGGCCCCGCTCTCCCGGTATGGATCTCCTACATTTCATAAGACATCTGGGAAGGGTCTTCAATGATCTGGATCTGGTTGGCCAGGATGTCCGTTCCCGTCCGGTCCACGCCGTCCAGTCCGGTGTAATTCTGGTAACGGATGCGGCCGATGACCCGCAACTTCGTTCCCTTTTCGATCTTCTCCAGGTTCTGGATGTTGCGGCCTTCCCAGGCGATGACATTGTGCCAGCTCGTGTCGATGACGGCCGTCCCTTCCCGGTCCTTGTAGGCAAAATTGGTGGCCAGGCCGATCCGGGCCATCCGGTTTTCGTCGAAAGTCTGGACGCGGACGCTGCCGACAATCCCTCTGAGTTCTACTTTGTTCAGTTGTTCCATGACATTTAATCTTTAAAAGTGTTCCGGGAGTCCGGCCGCGCGGTCCGAATCCCGACTGCAAAGGAACAGGCTTTCCAAACAGCACGAGCCCCTCCCGGGAGTGGAAGGGGCAAATAGATACGATTCATTTCCGTTTCGCCTGATTCTTTCAGGCCGGAAAAGAAAAATGTAAGCGATTTCTTTCGCGGTATGGTTTATTTTTCAGCCGAAAGAAAAACAAGAAGCTGAAAGAATCGTGAAAACTTTGCGCAGGATTTTTACGAAGCCTTGGAGATTCCCGGACAAGCCTCCATCTTTGGAAAAAAGACTGTCATGAGCTACAAACTGCACAACGAAGAAGAAGGCGCCTGTCTGGAATGCGGAAGCACGATCCGGGGGCGGAAAGACAAGCATTTCTGCAGCCTGAGCTGCAAGAACAGGTGGCACAACCGTCAGCTGATGAACAAACGCCAGCAACGGGCTAAAATCGTGGCAGCGCTCACAGGAAACTATACGGTCCTGGAAGCGCTGCTCAACGAAGGAAAGACGGGCGCGGGGCTGGAAGAGCTCTCGGAGCTGGGTTTCGACCCCTCGTATGTCACGGAGCACCGGCGCGGCCGCTTCAAACACGACGAATACGCCTGCTTCGATATCTGGTACTACCGTACCGACACCAGGATTTTCAACGTGCGCAGGAAAGCTTGCGACTTACGTTGATCTGGCCCATTTCCAGGCCCCACTTGCCGTCGGTGATGATGGGCACCCGCTTGCCGCGGGCGTTCTCCACATAGAGGAAATCGTCCACGAAGGTGTGCGTGTGGCCGCCGATCACCAGGTCCACCCAGCGGGTCTGCGGGATGATGACCTGGTCCTGGTCGTAGCCGGCGTGCGACAGGAGGATGATCATGTCGCACTTCTCCGTCTCGTGCAGGTAGTCCGCCCAGCGGTTGGTCACCTCGACGTTGTCGAGCTGCTGCATGCGGGACGCGACCGTCTTCGTCACGGCCGTCGAGATGTCGGACTCCAGGCCGATGACGCCAATCTTCATGCCGGCGCGCTCCAGGATGGCGTACGGCTTGACGTACTCACCCAGCTCGAAAGGAGACAGGTCGAGGTTGGCGCAGACGACCTTCGTGACGGGATTGAGCATCTTCACGCGCTCGGTCAGGGCCTCGATGTCGTTGTCGAACTCGTGGTTGCCGAGGGTGACGCAGTCGTAGGCGAAAACGTTGATGGCCTGGATCTCCAGCACGCCGCCCAGCTCGGTGAAATACGGCGAACCCTGGCTGAAGTCGCCCGCATGCAGGAGCAGCACGCGGTCGGAGCCATAGGCGTTGCGGACGGAGTCGACGAACGCGGCGCGCTCGATGACACCGCCCACGCCGTCGTCCGGGCCGCCGCGCAGGGGCTCGAAATGGCTGTGGGTGTCGTTGGTATGCAGGATCACCAGCGCAGGCTGCTGCTGGCACGCGCAGAAGGCCGCCAGGGCCGCTGCAAGGCTAATCAGAATCTTTTTCATCGCTAGTCCTCCTCCCATTCGTCAAACGTCAGACGGCCGTCCGTAAAGTACTCGACCGGCTTGCCGGCAGCCTGCAGGCTGCGCACGTACGGCAGCACGGCGTCGATGACGATGCAGTCGGTCATGATCAGCTCCTTGGCATTCTTGCCGATGGTCAGGCCGTCGCCGCCGTCCAGCAGGAAGTCCACCGTGGCCACGCCGTACACCTTGTTGGGATCGATGGGCTTGCCGCCCACGAGCAGGGTGTCGATGTGGTGGTTGCGCACGGCCATCTTCACGCCGCCCAGCACGAAGGGCCGGGAAGCGGCGATGGTCTCGAAGACCGCCTGCAGGTCAGAGCCCTTGAGGGCCACGTAGACGAGCTTGTTCTTGAACGGGAACATCGAGATGAAGTCGTCCAGCAGCAGGTCTCCCTGCGGCAGGCTCACGCGGATGCCGCCGAAATTGACGATGCCGACGTCCACCTTCTTCCGGGTCAGCCGGGCCACGTCGACCATCGTCCGGTCCACCCACCAGTTGGAGAGCTCGCTCTCCGGCGCGGCGGCGGCCATCGAACGGGTGGCATAGCCGACGACCTCCTTGAGGTCCTTCATCTGCGGCTGCACCGCGATGAGGTCGGCGGCCACCCCGTAAGTGGCGCTCCCCTTCGCGAAGTCCGTGCCGTTCGGCGCGTGATAGGTATCACCGTCTATCGTGCCCAGCGCGGCGTCGACATTGTCCGCCGTAGGCGCCACGACGCCGGTACGGTGGCCGTCCATGCGGTATTTCTGCCACGAGTACTGATACTCGCAGGAGCAGAGCGCCAGGACGGCCGCCAGCAATGCAATTACTTTTGTTTGAACCATTTCCAAAGGTCTTTCCAGGTTGATTTCTTGCCGAACATCAGGATGCCGACGCGGTAGATCTTGGCCGAGGCCCAGGCGCAGAGCGCGAAGGTGGCGACCAGAAGCGCGACGGACAGGATGATCTCCCAGGTCGGAACCCCGAAGGGCAGGCGCGAGATCATCACGATCGGCGAGGTGAACGGAATGATGGAGCCCCAGAAGGCGATGGTGCTGTCCGGCGCGCGGAACGCGTAGAGCGCGATCATGTACGCCAGCATCAGCGGAATCGTCAGCGGCAGCTGGAGCTGCTGGGTGTCGCCCTCGTTCTCCACGGCGGAGCCGATGGCCGCAAAGAGCGACGCATACAGCAGGTAGCCGAAGACGAAATACACGAGGAACAGGCCGAGGATGCGGCCGAACGGGAGGTTGCGCAGGGTGCTGATCACCGTGCCCATCTCGCTCTGGTCGCTCAGCTGGGCCGTCATCTCCTCGATCTGGCCGGCGTCCACGCCGCCCATCGTGCTCACGAGCTCGGTCGGATCGGAACCGGCCATCTTGTCCAGGCCGAACGCGGCGCTGCCGATGGTGATGATGGCCAGGGACAGCACGATCCAGAGCAGGAACTGCGTCAGGGCCACCAGGGCGATGCCGATGATCTTGCCGAACATCAGTTCGGTCGCCTTGACGGAGCTGACGAGCACCTCCACCACGCGGCTGGACTTCTCCTCGATCACGGAGCTCATCACCATGCCGCCGAAGAGCGTCACGAAGATGAACAGGATGATGCCGAGGACCATCGACACGATGCTGTAGACGCCCGCTTCGGATATCTTCTCCTCACCGTCTTCGCCGAGGGTGTAGGAATGCAGGTGCACGTTGGCCTTGACGTCCTTGAGGATCTGGTCCAGGCCTTCGATGCCGTAGGATTCAACACGGTAGTCCTCCACGGCGCGGTTGATGCGGGAATTGATGCTTTCCGTCAGTTCCATGCCGAAAGGCTTGGGGGAATACAGGTCGGCGGTGACCGTCTTCTCCTCGACGTTCAGCTCGCCCACGGAGAGCACGCCGTCGAATCCAAGGGCCTCCAGGTTGGCTTTCACGCTGTCCAGCGGCGTCGCGGAGAGATCCGTGTAATGGACGGTCTCCGTGTCGGTCATGTAGGGCAGGACGATACCGGAGGCGTCGACCACGGCGATGCTCTTGGTCTTCTCCTTGGTGTTCATCAGCGCGAACATCACGCCGATGGTCAGACCGGCCACGAGGATGGGGACGAGGAGCGTCGTCCAGATGAAACTCTTTTTCTTGACCTTATTGAGGTACTCGCGGCTGATGACAATGCCTATCGTTTTCCAATTCATAGCCTATTCCTCCCCTTCCGTTACAAGTTTGATGAAAATGTCGTTCATGCGCGGCATCAGCTCCCGGTAGGAGTTGATCTGCACGCCGTCCTTCTCCAGGAAGGAGCGGAGCGTCGAGGTGCCGTCCGTCTCGCGCGGGAGCACCTCCGTGTGGCGGCCGTCGGCGTCGGTCCAGACCAGCTCGACATTGTTGTTGCCGTATTTGCGGCGGATCTCCTCCACGCCGCCGGTGATCACCAGGCGGGACTTGTTGATGAGGGCGATGTTGTCGCAGAGCTCCTCCACGGACTCCATGTTGTGCGTGGAGAGGATGATCGTGGCGCCTTCGTCCTTGAGCCGGAGGATCTCCTGGCGGATGAGTTCGGCGTTGACCGGGTCGAAGCCGGAGAAAGGCTCGTCGAGGATCATCAGCGAGGGCTTGTGGACCACCGTGGTGATGAACTGGAGCTTCTGGGCCATACCCTTGGAGAGTTCCTCCACCTTCTTGTCCCACCAGCTCTGGATGCCGAAGCGGACGAACCAGTCCTTGAGCGCGTTACGCGCCTCGGCGGCGCTCATGCCCTTCAGCTGCGCCAGGTACATCGCCTGGTCGCCGACCTTCATCTTGCGGTACAGGCCGCGCTCTTCGGGCATGTAGCCGATGCGCGCCACGTCCGCCTGCGTGATCGGGCGGCCGTTGAAGATGACCTCGCCCTCCGTCGGAATCGTGATGCGGTTGATGATGCGGATCAGGGTCGTCTTGCCGGCGCCGTTCGGGCCCAGCAAGCCGAAGATCTTCCCTTCAGGAATATCGAGGCTGACGTGGTCGAGGGCCACCTTCTCCCCGAAATTCTTGCAGATGTTCTTACATTCTATAATTGCCATAATACACTAATAGATAACGCTTTATTTTGCGGCGATCGCCACCACCGAGCACGGCGGCAGGGTCACTTCCAGGCCCGCCTTGGTGAGCTTGTAGTCCTTGAAGGCGACGGGCTTCACGACATTGGCCTTGCCGAAGTCGTTGTAGTCGTGCACGTCCTTGGAGGTCAGCACGCGAGCGGCGAGGATGTTCTTCACGCCGGCCTCGTCGAAGGTCACGAGCACCTTCTTGGCCTTCTTGAGATCCGTGTTGACCAGGGAGATGTGCATCTCGCCGTCCTTGCGGGACACGGTGGCGTCCACCACGGGCACGGCGCACTCGCGCTCGGTCTTCACGTGGTCGGTCAGCACCTCGGAGTCGATGAACTCGGCGTTCTGGTGCACGTTGTACATCTCGAAGACGTGGTAGGTCGGGGTGAGGACCATCTCCGTCTCGTTGGTCAGGATCATCGACTGCAGCACATTGACCACCTGGGCGATGTTGGCCATCTTGAGACGGCGGGTATACTTGTGGAAGATGTCGAAGTTGAGCGCGGCCACGATAGCGTCACGCATCGTGCTCTGCTGATAGAGGTGGCCCGGGTTGGTGCCCGGCTCCACATCGAACCAGGTGCCCCACTCGTCGAGCAGCAGCTCCACGCGGCCGGACGGATCCAGCTCGTCCATGATCTCGATGTGCTTCTTCAGCACGGGCTCGACCTCGATGGTCTTGGAGAGCGTCCACCAGTACTCCTTGTCGGTGAACTGGGTCGCGGAGCCCTTGCTGCCGGTCCAGCCCTTGCAGGTATAGTAGTGCAGGGAGATGCCGGCCATGCCCTTGCCTTCGAGGTTCTTCATCAGCACGCGGGTCCAGTTGTAGTCGTAGTCGGAGGCGCCGCTGGCGATCTTGAACAGGCGGTTGTCGCCCTGGTCGCGCAGGTAGGTGCCGTAGCGGCGGAAGAGGTCGCTGTAGTACTCCGGCGTCATGTTGCCGCCGCAGCCCCAGGCCTCGTTGCCGATACCGAAGTATTTGACCTTCCAGGGTTTCTCACGGCCGTTCGCACGGCGCAGGTCGGCCATCGGGGTCTTGGCGTCGGAGGTCATGTACTCGACCCATTTCGCCATCTCCTCGACGCTGCCGCTGCCCACGTTGCCGCTGATGTACGGCTCGATGCCGAGCATCTCGCAGAGGTTCAGGAACTCGTGGGTGCCGAAGCTGTTGTCCTCGAGGGTGCCTCCCCAGTTGTTGTTCGTGAGGTAGCCGCGCTTCTCCTGCGGGCCGATGCCGTCCATCCAGTGGTAGTCGTCGGCAAAGCAGCCGCCCGGCCAGCGCATCACGGGGACCTTCAGCGTCTTGAGCGCGTCGAAGACGTCCTTGCGGTAACCCTCCACGTTGGGGACGGAGGAATCTTTGCCCACCCAGAGGCCGCCGTAGATGCAGCGCCCGAGGTGCTCGGAAAACTGACCGTAGAGCTCGGCCGGAATGGTCTGGCCGGTGCCGGCGTCGTGGACGCGGACGGTGGCATCCTGCGCGAAGAGGGATGCGGAAGCGAGCAGGCAGGCGCCTGCGAGCAGGGTGATCATTTTCTTCATATCATCTGTATTTGTGGTTGCATAAATACAAATGTACGAAGAAATTTGATTATTTTTGTGGAGATATGGCCAAGAATTCCGTCAATATCGACGCGCAATGCGCGAAAATCCTCTCCGACGTGCGCGAGGGGCGCTTCCGCCCCCTCTACCTGCTGATGGGAGACGAGCCCTATTATCCCGAGCTCGTCTGCGACGCCATCCTGCAGCACTGCATCCCGGAAGAGGAGAAGGACTTCAACGAGACCGTCTGCTACGGCGGCGAGGTCACGGCCGCCCAGGTGGTCACGGCCGCCCGCCGCTTCCCGATGATGGCCGAGCGCCAGCTCGTGGTGGTCAAGGAAGCCCAGCAGATGAAGGGCATCGAAGAACTGGCCTTCTACTGCGCCGAGCCGCTGGAGAGCACCGTCCTGGTAATCCTGCTGCACGGCGCCTCCGTCGACAAGCGCAAGGCCTTCTACAAGGCCGCGCAGAAGGTCGGCGAGGTGGTCGATTCCCCCGCCCTGCGGGACTACGAGATTCCCAACTGGATCCTGTCCTACTACAGCGCGCGCGGCCTGCAGATCGACCCGCAGGCGGCCGCCCTGCTCGCCGAGTCGGTGGGCACGGACCTGTCCACCATCGTCGTGGAGACGGACAAGCTCACCAAGGCCCTCCCGGAAGGCGCCAGGCGCGTCACGGTGGAGGACATCGAGCGCAACGTGGGCATCTCGCGGCAGTTCAGCATCTTCGAGCTCACGCGGGAGCTTTCCTACCGCCACGCCACCAAGGCGCTCACCATCGCCGCCCACCTGGGCAACGGAGCCAAGTTCGCCATGCCGGCCGCCATCAGCGCCCTCTACACGCACTTCAACCGCATCCTCAAATACGGCGCGCTCCTCGAGCGCGACAGGCAACCCTCGCCCGAAGACAAGGCGCGCGCCCTCGCGGGCCTCAACCCTTATTTCTACAAGGAATACGACACCGCCGTCCGCTACTACCCCGTCCGCAAGGCCATGGCCGCCATCGCGCTGCTCTGCGACTACGACTACCTCGCCAAGGGCGGCGACGGCATGACATTAACGACTGACGGCGAGCTCCTTACGGAACTCACCGCCAAATTATTGAACCTGTAGGATTACTCCAGGCCGGGCCAGGTGCCGCGGATATTCTTGCACTGGACGTAGCAGGACGAGCAGTTCGCCACCTTGTAATACTCCGTATCGTACGGCAGGAACACGTCCACGCCGCGCTGGAACGTATCCCATCCCTGCGCGAGGATATAGATGTAGGTCACGTCGCCGCCCATGAGCGGAGCCTCCCGGACGCCGTTCGGCGACATGGTCATCTCCACCGTATACGGACGTTCAGGCGTGTAGGCGTTGGTGTTGACGGCGCCCTTCAGCAGCGCGGCCGCCATATAGCGCTGGATGTAGGAATCGTTCTCCGGCGCGTACTGGGACGGCACCAGCTTGGTGTCGAGGATGCGGGTGATGTTGCTGACCGTGGCGTCGCTGTTGCACAGCAGCTCCAGGCAGCGCTCGCCCACCTCGGCGTCGCGCGCATACAGCTCGATGGCCATCGGAATCATCGCGGCGGCGCCGGCGACGCTCTTGCCGAGCAGGCCTTTGTACACCGCCTCGAACTCCGCATAGCCCGAAGGGACATTGGAGAAAGTCACGGAAGCCGTCGGCTTCTTGTACTCCTTCGTATTCACGTCGATGTCGGACACAAGCGTGTACGTGTGGTCGCCATACGTCAGCGTATTGCCGTCGACCACAGCCTGGACGGTGGTGGCCTTCAGGCCCCCGAGCAGCCCTGCGGGCGCGTCATCCGAACTGTCCTCAGTAATCCGGACTTCCTTCCATCCGGCGATAAAGCCCTCGATAAAATCACAGGAGGCCAAAGAAGATGCCGCGACAAGAAGCGCGGCACCCTGAACAAATGTCTTGAAAACTTTCATCTTAGTTCTCGAATTTCTTTTCCTTGACGCGGGTGAGTTTCTCCTTCATGGCGTCAACGGCTTCCGTAATCGCATTTTCGAAGGTGTCGGCCTCCCGCTCGATAATGAGCTCCTCGCCGGGGATGTGGATCTGGATCTTGGCGAGTTTGCCTTGTTTGAGATGGTCTTCGAGCGCTACCTCGATCTCATCGGCCAGGTCCTCGCAGAAGCGGGACAGGCGCGAGACTTTCTTCTCCACAAAAGCCGTGAGCTGCTCACCGGCTTCGAACTTGAGAGCTTTGAACTTAATCTCCATGGTTACCATCATTTTTTGCCCGTGGATGGGCGGATTTATAAACAGTTTGCAGCCGCTCGATGGAATTGTGCGTATAGACCTGGGTCGCCGCCAGGGAGCTGTGGCCCAGCAATTCCTTGATGGAATTGAGGTCCGTCCCTCCGTCCAGCAGTTCCGTCGCCAGCGTGTGGCGCAGGACGTGCGGTGACTTCCTGCCGCTGATGCTGCCGACCTGCCCGAGGGCCGCCTTGACCGCCCGGTCCACGTAGACCGGATAGAGCCGGCCGCCTCGCGGCGTCTGCAGAAGCGGGGCTTCCGGGGCCTGATCCGCGCATTTCAAAGAGTCAACCGATTGTAAATATAGCAAAATTTCATCACAAAGCGAAGCGGTCAACGGAATTTCACGCATTTTATCCCCTTTTCCCCGTACGCGCATCACATGGCGCGCATAGTCCACCGAATCGCGGTTCAGCGAGATCAGCTCGCTCCGCCGGATACCCGTCCCATACAGCAGACCCAGGATCATCCGCTCCAGCTGAGCCTCATATTTCCCATACTCCAGCACCCCCTTCGTCCGCTCGAAATAATCCTGCATCGAATCCTCCCGGTAGAACACCGGCAGGCGCTTCTCCTGCTTCGGCCGGCTCACCAGCCGCACCGGATTGCTCTCCAGCACCCCCTGCTTCATCAGATACTTGCAGAACCCGCTCAGCACGCTCAGATGCAGATTCACCGTCTTCGCACTCTCCTTCCGCTCATCCATCAGATACACCTCGTATGCCCGTACCGTCTGGACAGACACTGCCGCCGCCAGCGGCCAACTGCCCCCTGAAACGTCCTCCTCCGTCGGACCCCACCGCTGCGCTTCGCTTGCGGTCCCCCCTCTTACTGTGCCGAGGGTGGCAAGGTTTCCGGGAGCAGTTACCGCTGGCGCAGCGGCAGCAAGGGTCTGCCCAGCAGAACCGTGGCCGCCCGTGGCCTCGTGAACGGGAGGGGCCCAGCCGTCAGGCTGGGAGGGATGAGCGCGCAGCGCGAAGTTCTGTCGGGCAGAGCCCTTGCTGCGCGGAGCTTCTGAAACAAAAGAAAAGAAATCTTCAAGAATACCTTGATATATTTCGACGGTCCGGGGCGAATAGCGGCGGACGGTGGAGAGATATGTCAGGTAACGGTCGATCATACCTCATGCAGGCCGAGCTCGGAAGCGTGCTGCCGCATGAAGGCATCCGCCTCCTCGAAATTATTGCCGATAACGCCGTCCAGGATGGCCTCCTTGACCATCTCCTTGATCTGGCCGATCTCCCGGCAGGGCGGCACGCCATACACCTGCATGACATACTCGCCGTCGATAGGATTCTTGAAATTGCGGATCGCGTCCTTCTCCTCCACCTCCACGAGCTTCCGCTTCACCAGCTCGAAATTCCCCCGGATGCGCGCCACCTTCGCCTCGTTCTTCGACGTGATGTCGGCATTGCACAGGACCATCAGGTCGTCGATGTCGTCGCCCGCATCGAACAGCAGGCGCCGCACGGCGCTGTCCGTAACCCCGTCGTCCACCAGCGCGATGGGCCGCAGATGCAGCCGCACCAGCTTCTGGACATACTTCATCTCGTCCAGCGGAAGGCGCAGCCGGTCGAAGATCTTCGGCACCATCCGGGCCCCGATCACCTCGTGCCCATGGAAGGTCCAGCCGACGGAAGCATCGTAGCGCTTGCTGGCCGGCTTGCCGATATCGTGCAGCAGCGCCGCCCATCTAAGCCAAAGCCCTTCGTGCTTTGGCTTCTCCGAAGCACCCATCACCCCCTGCGCCCCCTCAAGGGGGATGGCCGGATAATCGCTGACGCGATCCGGCACGTTTCCGGCAACAGCGGCAATTTGCGCTTGAGAAACGTTTTCCAAAACAGCGAGGGAGTGCGCGAAGTTGTCTTTATGCCCTTTGCCATCCACCGTCTCCACCCCCTTGAGGGCGAGCAGCTCCGGCAGAACGTAGCCCAGCAGCCCCGCCTCGTCCATGAGACGGAACGCCATCGCCGGCCGGTCGGCCGCGAGCATCTTATTCAGCTCCTCGGCAATACGCTCGCAGGACAGGATCTTCAGCCGGTCGGCCATGCGCCGCATCGACTCCATCGACTCGGGGACGATGGTGAACGGATGCTCCGGTGTGGACAGCTTGGTCGCGAAACGAACCGCGCGCAACATGCGCAGCGGATCGTCGGAATAGGTCGTATCAGGATCGAGCGGCGTGCGGATGATGCCGGCGTCCAGGTCGCGGATGCCCCCGAAAGGATCCACGAGCGCGCCGTAATCCTCCGCCTGCAGCGAGAACGCCATCGCGTTGATGGTGAAATCCCGGCGCTGCTGGTCGTCCTCAAGGGTGCCGTTCTCCACGATGGGCTTGCGCGACTCACGGCGGTAGGACTCCTTGCGCGCACCGACGAACTCCACCTCGTCGCCGCGGAAATGCAGCATCGCCGTCCCGAAATTCTTGAAATAGGACACGTGCTGCTTCGTCTTTTCGCCCACGGCGCGGGCGAAATCGATGCCGCTCCCCTCCACCACGATATCGATATCGTTGCGCGGGCGACCCAGGAAGCAGTCGCGCACGAAACCGCCGATCACGAAGGCACGGCCCCCCCGCTCGGCAGCGACTTCGCTGACGATGCGGAAGATCGGACGATCCAGGAACTGAGCGGTTATCGTGGACATAGCATCTCTTCGTAGGAGGGAACGGCGTCTATCGGGACGAAGCGCTCCCCTTCCAGCCGGTAAAGATACGTCATTTTTCCGTTAGTCAGGAAAAGAAAACGCACCCCGAGCACGGAATTGTAGCGCATGGCCTGCTCCACGACACGCGCGTCGAGCGCCACTTCGGGGCGTTTGCACTCCACCACCGCCAGCGGCGCGCCAGCGCGGTCATAGACCAGGATGTCCGCCCGCCAGGGCTTGGCGCCGAACTTGAACCCCACCTCGCTCATCATCATGTGCTCCGGCACGCCGAACGCATCCCGGAGCTGCACGATAAACCACTGCCGCACCCGTTCCTCGGGTGTGGCAGTGACTTCTTTACGGCGGAGCGGGTCCCAGATCAGCTCCATAAACGCCTATTTCTTGCAGCGGACGGCTGCCTCCTCGATGGGCAGAGCGGCCTTGTAGTTGGCCAGGTAGGCCTCGAAACCGGCTACATCCGCCGGATCCGGTGCGATCTCCGTCCCCTTGATGCAGGCGAAGACGAACTTGTCCAGGTAGTCGGGCAGTTTCAGGCCATAGTTGTTCACGAGGTAGGAAGCCAGGATGGCGATACCCCAGGCGCCGCCTTCACCGGCCGTCTCCATCACGGAAATCGGCGAATTCAGGGCGGCGGCCAGGAAACGCTGTCCCACGACCGGAGTCTTGAAGAGACCGCCGTGGCCCGTGATGCGGTCCACCTTGACGTTCTCCTCCCGGAACAGCACGTCGTTGCCAATCTTCAGCACCGCGATCGAGCCGTACAGCTGCGCGCGGAAGAAGTTGGCCAGCGTGAAGTTGTCGGAAGCGCCGCGGACGAACAGCGGACGGCCCTCCGCGAAGCCGGTGACCGGCTCGCCGGAGACGTAGTTGAAGGCCACCAGGCCGCCGCAGTCGGGATCACCCTCCAGGGCGTGCGTATAGAGCTTGCCGTAGATGGCGTTCTTGTCGTCCACCGGACCCAGCAGCTGCTGGTACTCGCCGATCATATTCACCCAGGCGTTCAGTTCGGACGTGCAGTTGTTGCAGTGCACCATCGCGACGAGGTTGCCGTCCGGCGTAGTGACCATGTCGATCATCTCGTTCGGCTTGGACAGTTCCTTCTCCAGGACGATCATCGAGAAGGAGGAAGTGCCCGCGGAGACGTTGCCCGTACGCGGACGGACGGCGTTGGTCGCGACCATGCCGGTCCCGGCGTCGCCTTCCGGCGGACAGAGCGGAATACCCGCCTGCAGGTGGCCCGAGACATCCAGGCGCTTCGCGCCCGTCGCCGTCAGGCGGCCTGCCGGTTCGCCGGCACCGAGGACCTTCGGCAGAATGTCCCGCAGCTTCCAGCGATACTGCTTCGGGGCCACGAGGGCCTCGAATTTCTCGATCATGTCCGTACGGTAGTTTCCGGTCGCGGGATCGATGGGCAGCATGCCCGAAGCGTCGCCCACGCCCAGCACCTTCTCGCCGGTCAGCTTCCAATGGATATAACCGGCCAGGGTAGTCAGGTAACCGATGTCCTGCACATGCGTCTCCTCGTTCAGGATGGCCTGGTACAGGTGCGAGATGCTCCAGCGGAGCGGAATGTTATAGACGAACAGCTTGGAGAGCTCCGCGGCGGCGGGACCGGTATTGGTGTTGCGCCAGGTGCGGAACGGGGCCAGCAGGTGGCCTTCCTTGTTGAACGGCATGTAGCCGTGCATCATCGCGCTGATGCCGATGGCGGCGAGGTTCTCGATCTCCACGCCGTAGCGCTTGAACGCATCGGCGCGCATGTTGGAGTAGCACTGCTGCAGGCCGAACCAGATGACCTCCTTGCTGTAGGTCCACAGGCCGTCGACAAGCTGGTTCTCCCACTCATAGGCACCCTGGGCGATCGGGATGTTGGCCCCGTCCACCAGGACGGCCTTGATGCGGGTGGAACCGAATTCGATACCGAGGACGGCTTTGCCGGCTTCGATGGTTTCTTTTGCGGTCATATGCTATTTCAGCGCTTTGTTGAGCATGTAGTACACCTCGTTCATCCGGAGTTCCTTCTTGAACTCGGGGATGGTGGTGTTCTTGTTGATGTGGACGAACTCGATGCCGGTCATCTCGGCGAAGTCATCCCAGTAGTCGGCCGTGATGTCGTAGCTGAAGGCGGAGTGGTGCGTGCCGC